>Ga0208011_1000118_pt1 | contig 35683 bp, 18 predicted proteins | sample 7_EtaG_FD_184080 | JGI IMG/M metagenome (GOLD analysis project Ga0208011, IMG submission 184080) | Marine viral communities from the Subarctic Pacific Ocean - 7_ETSP_OMZ_AT15161 metaG (SPAdes) (version 2) | ecosystem: Environmental > Aquatic > Marine > Oceanic | place: Pacific Ocean | collected...
ACAACACAAAATGCAAGACCTAACTGATGAAATCTATTCCTTTATTCTCCAAGAATATAAGGATTCAGGATGTGAACTATTTGATGAAATGTTTCTCACCCAATTCAATTATGTCGGAGGATATCAAACACAAATGAGCGCTGTGTGCCAATTGGTAAACTGTCACACATCGCGGCAGGGAGCATAATTATAATGCCACAGTTCTCACCATAAGCGAACTGCTGCAAGTTTTTTATGACAGTTCCGGAACTGTCCCCCTCACTCCCTCGAGGGGGGTTTTTTGTGTGTATAATCAGTGAGTACCGAGGGCGACACCTTAATGGATTGGTTTTCTGAGCATCTGCTAAACTCGACTCACTGGATTTATATCCGTTTGCTTGAGGACGCACCACGCGACAGGATCCACCGCCACTTGACCCTGATTTTCGATATTGGGGTCCGTGATACGGTTAACTGGAGACTGGGCGATGAGATTGACTTCTCTGCCTGTCCCGGTGATTGATCAGTTGATAAAGTGACACAAGCACCCTACGGGGTGCTTTTTTTGTGGGTATAATACAGGGGTACACAAGACGAGACCACTTTGACCGCTTCCGCCATGACCAACACGACTGACAACGGTTGGGCAAATTATGAGACTTGGAACGCTTCACTATGGATCGACAACGACGAGACCATCTACCGCCACGCCAAAGAAAACCAAAATCTTGGTTACCGCAAATGGGCAATGCGTTTCATCGATGAGTTCGGCGAGTACAACACAGGTGACGGCGTTGCCTGGTTGAGCGACAAGATCAACACCGATGAAATGGATGAGATGCTTGCCGAACTGTGAACTGGCACAAGCACCCTACGGGGTGCTTTTTTTGTGGGTATAATACAGGGGTACACAAGACGAGACCATTTTGACCGTTTCTACGCCTGATCAAACTTACATAGTTGTCGGCGGAAATGCTTATATAATGGATTCTATTAACGACACTCCTTATGGTGCTCCTGTTAATACTGACGGCACTATAGATTGGGATTGCACTTATGATTTTGATCCCCGTATGGATGAGGATCTTATGATAGAAACCACTAAGATTTTACACACCCTTAAGCAACTTGCTCAACTCACACATGACTGATCAAACTTACAACGGTTGAGCAAATTATGAGACCTGGAACGCTTTACTAATGACCAACACTTTTCAAAACCTGAACAACATCATTGACGAACTTCGTGCCTCTGGTGTAGAACCTAAAATCACTAAGTTAAAAACAAGGAAGGCAAGAAAGGCAGACTTAGTGTTCACAAGTGGGCACAGAACCACAGGGGTCAGAGCAGCAGGGGTGAAACTTAGGGGAGGCAATGGACACAATGCAGGGGGCAAAGTTGGTTGATTAAGTGTTAATTAGTGGCGCACGGTAAGTGTTATCGTGCGTGACACTTTTGCCCTTATATAACGTGAATCAGCAGTTATTGCGGTTCTGGCGGTTCGTTGCCGCGCGGCGATGCGGTTATAAAAAAGAAGGGTCCCCCTAGTCTACAGAGGTGACAAATCGAGAGAGAGAAATGTCTTAAGAAAAAAAAATCCCCCAGAATTTTGGATGACTCAAAAACCCCTGGTATACTCAGGTATCAAGTCCTCAGATCTGGAAGGCACTACTTAAATCAAAGAGGTAAAAAAAAATCTCGGAAAATTTTTAACATCCCCACAGGGTTGCAAAACCTCTTGATCTGGCATATAATACGTTAGCACTCAGAGGGTATCTCGTATGAGAGGTTCTCTGACAGTGTACGAGATATACCGCCAGGTTTTAATTGCAGTAATCTAAAAAAAAAAAAAAAAGCGCTTCTCATCCTCAAACTTCTAGCCTAAATAAGGGTAGGTGAAGGACCAGATACATTTTTTTATGTCATATCGAGTCAAAGCAACTACGACGGGCGTGATCTTCTGTGACAATATCCCGACACGGGAGGAAGCAGAGCGTCATATATTGTCCATTAGTGGGTTAATCGCTCTGACTGGTATACATACAGACTATAAAGTCGAAGATTTTAAAATCGAGAAAGTTAAAGATAACTGACTTGACATTTTATTTTTACTCATCTAAAATTGAACTGAACACAAGGAAAACAACTAATGTCAAAAGGATTTGTAGTCAAAGCAAATAACCCTACAGCAGGTAATAAAGGACCTGAGTGGGACTACGACAAAATTAAAGAGCGTTGGAGGGGCAAAAAGATTGTCTTCTGTCTTCCTGGTCGTGGATGCTCATATACATTTCTTAAGAGCTTTGTCCAACTATCGTTTGACCTGGTTCAGAATGGAATGAGTATTCAAATCAGTCAGGACTACTCATCGATGGTTAACTTTGCCCGTTGTAAGGTTTTGGGTGCAAACGTTCTCCGTGGTCCCAATCAAAAACCTTGGGATGGCAAACTAGAATATGACTATCAACTTTGGATTGATAGTGACATCGTATTCAGTACTGAAAAGTTCTGGCAACTAGCAGACGTTGCTATTCCTGCAGAGGGTGATGAGAAAGAGATTGCAGCAGGTTGGTATATGACTGAAGATGGTCGTACTACATCCGTTGCTCACTGGTTGGAGGAAGATGAATTCCGTAAGAACGGTGGTGTAATGAATCACGAGACTGGAGAGTCCATCAGCAAGCGTAAGAAACCCTTTACTGTTGACTACACTGGTTTTGGTTGGGTGATGATTAAGAACGGCGTCTTTGAGCGTATGGAGTATCCTTGGTTTGCTCCTAAGATGCAGCAGTTTGAATCTGGTGCTGTACAAGATATGTGTGGAGAGGACGTGTCCTTCTGTCTCGATGCTAAGGAACTTGGTATTGAGACCTGGTGTGATCCACGTATCCGTGTTGGTCACGAAAAGACTCGCGTTATTTGATTTAATAGGAGAAACAGATTATGGCAAAAATGAAAAAGTCCCTCTTGGGCAACTTGATGATCGAGTCTACACCAAAGAAGACTCGTCAGGGTACTGGTAAGCATACAAAGTACGCAGCATCAAGTTGTAACGCAAAACAAAAGCGTTATCGTGGTCAAGGTCGTTGATATATATGACTCTCCTTCGGGAGGGTCTTTTTTTATATAAATTAATATAGACGAGTACTTCCAGAAAACAGCAAAAGAACGGAGTAATGACTCCGACACCGAACAACCCGAGGACCCAACAGATGACAACTAACCAAAATTCAGATATGTATAAGGCGTGGAAGAAGTCGCGACTAATTAATGATTATTGGTCAAGTAAGACAATCCAAAAGGAAAAGGAACTCAGAGAGGTTGTTGGTGACAATATTGATGAAGATGGTGTAGAAATGTTGAACGAATAAAAAACTTATATTTACTATAATAAATAAGGCAGAAGGAGTCTCAATCTCATACTCATGCCTGTCGAGGTCACACAACGCACATCTAGAGGATTTAAGGACATCAGTATGTCCTTTCAAGAGAATCCCCTGACAAATGACCTCATTCCATTGAAGAATGAGAATGCCATTGCTCAGTCGATTAAAAATCTGATTTTAACATCTCCAGGAGAAAGATTCTTTAATCCCAATCTTGGATCTGGTATTTTTGAATCACTTTTTGATAACATTGATTTTATTTCTGCAACTCAGCTTCAAGCATCGGCTGAGAATATAATTAATACATATGAACCAAGAGTGAGACTCATTGAAGTCAAGGTTGATCCGAGACCCGATGATAATGCCTTTGTCATGACAGTCAGTTACGAAATTGTTGGCATTAATGCTGCAGCACAATCTCTATCATTTCCACTCACTAAAATAAGGTAGATATAAATGCCTCTAGTTAAGTTCGCTAATTTAGATTTTGATCAAATAAAACAATCCATCAAGGATTATATCAAATCTAATTCAAATTTTACTGATTATGACTTTGAGGGATCAAATCTCTCGGTCATTATTGACACGCTTGCCTATAACACGTACATTACGTCGTTTAATGCAAACATGCTCAGTAATGAGGTGTTTATTGATAGTGCTACGTTGAGAGAAAACGTAGTTTCTCTTGCAAGAAACATTGGATATCTGCCAAGATCACGAAGATCTGCAAAAGCAAACGTATCTTTCTTTGTTGATACCTCTACATTATCATCAAATCCTCTGACTTTGACACTCAAAGCAGGAATTGTTGCAACTTCAGGGCAAAAATTTGGAAATGAGTCGTTTGTATTCACGATTCCAGCGGACATTACCGTCCCAGTTGTAAATGGAATCGCATCTTTTGACAATATCACGATTTTTGAAGGCAATTATATCACCGAAAATTTTACAGTTGACATTAATATTCCAAATCAACGGTTTGAACTTGGAAATCCAGACGTTGACACGTCAAATCTTGACGTAAGAGTCTATCCAACACAACAAAGTAACTCATTTGTCAAGTACAATTTGAAAAATGACCTCTTTCAGGTCACTTCAACGTCAAATGTATACTTTTTGCAAGAGATTTCAAACCAAAGATACGAACTTTTCTTTGGAGATGGTGTTTTTGGCAGAAAATTAGACAACAATAACTACATCGAAGTAAATTACACCGTCTCAAACGGTGTAGATGGTAACGATATCTCCAATTTCAGTTATGCTGGACGCATTTTGGATAATAATGCGACGGTTGTAACCTCTGACATCTCTGCATTGACTACAAACTCATCATCATCAGGTGGTCAGGAAATTGAATCAGTCGATTCTATCCGAAAATTTGCTCCAAAGAGTTATGCTGCTGCTGATAGAGTAGTTACAGCAATGGATTATGAGGCAATCATCCCTCAAATCTACGGAGAGGTTGAGTCAATTTCTGCTTTTGGTGGTGAAGTGTTAAATCCACCTCAATTTGGACGAGTTTTCATCTCAATTAAACCAATCAACGGTCAATATTTGTCAAACTCTGTCAAAGATAACCTTATTGAGCAACTTAAGCAGTATCAAATTTCTGGAATTACTCCAATTATCCTTGATACCAAGTTTATTTACGTTGAATTTGATACAACCGCTTACTTTAACCCATCTCTCGCGCCAAATGCGGCATATGTAAAAGCAGCAGTTGCTAAAAATGTCGAAGATTATGCAAATTCTACAGAACTCAACAAATACGGTTCCAAATTTAGGTATAGTAGGTTTACAAGAATAATTGACGAGTCTGATAACTCCATTACTTCAAACATTACAAACATCAATATCAGAAGAGACTTGGTTCCACAACTAAGAGTCTTTGCTGAATACGAGATTTGCTTTGGAAACTCATTCTGTGTAAATCCAAATGGACACAATATAAAAACTTCAGGATTTAATGTCACTGGTATTGCTGATACTGTATATTTCTCCGACACTCCAAATCAAGATCTTAAGACTGGATCAATCTTCTTGTTTAAGGTTGATACAGATACTGATGCAGTTATTCTACTCAAAAATATCGGAACTGTTGATTATGTTAAGGGCGAAGTTTTGCTTGCTCCAATCAAGATTCAATCAGCAGTTAAATCTAATGCGGAGGGACCAATTATCGAGGTCTCTGCAAAACCTTCTTCCAATGATGTCATCGGAAAAAAGGAGTTATATCTGCAACTAGATATTAATAATAGCACAATTAATATGTTAGCTGATAACATTGCTTCCGGTGCAGATATCTCTGGATCGAACTTTGTTAAAACAGCAAGTTGTGGGAAAACTGGCAGCCTTATCAGAAACTAGAAGTAAATCATGGTCAATAAAGGGGTTAAAATCAGCACGGTTGTCGAGAGCCAGCTGCCATCTTTTGTAAGAGCATCATATCCTCTTGCCGCAGAGTTTTTAGAGGAATATTACAAGTCGCAAGACTCTCAAAGTCTTCCGGCAAACATTATTAATAACATTGATCAATATGTTAAGGTTGACAACCTTACAAACTTAGTTACACAAGCGTCTCTAGGCAGTTCTATTTCGTTTTTCGATACGACGCTTAAGACTGACTCTACAGAGGGGTTCCCGAGTCAATACGGTATCATACAGATTGACTCTGAGATCATTACATATACTGGTATCACTACAAACTCCTTTACTGGTTGTGTAAGAGGATTTAGTGGTATCACTTCTTACAGAGCACCTAATAAATCAGACGAACTTATATTTTCTGCCACAGATACTGCAGAACATTCAAGTGGTTCAACAATTAATAACCTGAGTATTCTGTTTTTACAAGAGTTTTTGAAAAAACTCAAGAGACAGATACTTCCGGGGTTTGAGGATAGAAAATTATATGAAGGATTAGACCAGAGTCTCTTCCTTAAAGAGGCAGATAGTTTTTATGTCTCTAAAGGTACAGAGCAATCCTATGATATTTTATTTCGTGCTCTCTATGGCAAGGATGTTGAGTTAATTCGACCTAGCGATTACCTGTTTATTCCATCAGATGCTCGTTATCAACTTGTAAACAACTTAGTTGTTGAAGCAGTTGATGGTAACCCCGAACTCTTGTTTAATAAGACTCTTTTTCAGGATGCTGATCAATATAATAAGAGAGCAAGTGGTTCAATCAGTAAAGTTGAGAAGATTGAACGTGGAGAAAAGACATATTACACGATTAGTTTAGACTCAGATTACAATAAAGATATTGATGTAGAGGGTGGTTCAATCAGGGGTACATTTGTTGTTAACCCTAAGACCGAATTGCTTAATTCTGTCTCTATTGGAGCAACTGTTCTTGATGTTGATTCAACCGTTGGATTTGCTGCGACTGGTGAGATTGTTGCAATTTTACATAATGGAACATCCCAGGTTTTAGAGTACCTTTCTAAGTCAACTAACCAATTCTTCGATGTATCTGGTATAACTCAGGCAATGTCTGATGACCAGGAGTTACGTCAAAACTTCGTTGCTTATGGATATACCTCTTCTGCCCAGGCAGACCCCGTACAGGTCCGTATAGGTGCCGTTCTGGAGGAACTGGTAATCCCAGAGGATGTTTACTATACCAATAAGGGTGATAAGATCCAAATCAAGACTTTAGGTGATTTTGATAAGAGTAAAAAGTCAACAGTTTGGCAATATAACCACAAAACAACATTTACTATTGAAAGTATCACCGCGCAATCAGCAGCATTGACTTATGATGTAAAAACTTTTGATGATAATGGAATCTTGCTTGGAGATACTGTAACTCTTACCGACAATACTTCAACTAGCACAACTTTTACTGTTGACCAAATAAAGACTTCAAACACTTTTGTGGTTTCTGGTTCAACACTGGATCCTTCCAAGTTTTACACTGTAACAAGAAGTCTGTCTAAGGGTGATTCAACAAATTATCCATATATCTCAAATTTCATCACAAATGTTCAGAATACATATCTGAATAATGATGATGTATATGTTGCGTCAAACTCAATTCCATGTTATCCCAATCAATCTCTTGCTCCTGAAAATTATAGCGTTAGTTTCTCTGGTACGTTTAGTGGAGAGAACTTAAACATTGGTTCTCATCCATTTATGACTGGAGATGCTGTAAATCTGATTGGCGATGGATTCTCTCGCGCTGCTGGAGTATATTTTGTCAAAGTAGTTGATAATACAACCATCAAACTTGCTGTAAGTAGACCAAATATCTCAACAAATAACTTTATTGAGATAAAAGGTTCCTCAGCAAATGCAAGACTGGTTAAATTTGGATATAAGGGAAAATCCTTACAACCACAGGGTTTATTGAGAAAAATCTCTGATCCAGTTAATGATGGAACGATTGTTGACATCAAATCAACACCAGTAGGTATGTTGGTTAATGGTGTTGAGGTTGGAAGTTATAAAGGTGAAGATAATGTTTCCTTTGGTAGCATTAATACTGTTGAAGTTATTGCTGAAGGAGATGGATATGATATCATCAACCCACCTTTACTGAATATTTCTGATAGTGTTGGAAGTGCAGCAACTGGTAGTGTGTCTGTCAAAGGTGGACTTGTAAGAATTGAAGTTATTGACCCAGGTTCCGATTACTTGGAATTTCCTACAGTTACAATTACTGGAGGTAATGGAACTGGCGCAAAGACAGAGGCAACTCTTGCAGAGTTTATTTACGATGTTACATTTAACTCAATTGCATCTGCAAACCAAGTTGACTTACCTCTCAACACTATTGCAATTGGTGAACTACACAAATTTAGAGATGGTGAGCATGTATTTTACGAAACAAACGGTCTGACACCAATTGGTGGTCTTGAGAGCAACTCTGAGTATTTTATTGGTGTTGTTGACGCATTTAGAGTCAAACTTTATAAAACTCAGACTGATGCTGTAACCGGCAAAAATGTAGTTGACCTGACATCATATGGTGTTGGTGGTCATACTCTCAGAACTGTTGACTTTAGAAAGAAAGTCGGTTCTATTAGAGTTATTGACAGTGGCGAGAACTATGAAAATAAGTTGAGAAAGGTTGCTACAACTGGGATTAACACTGCTAACAACTTAGTCAATATCAGAGACCACGGATATAAGAGTGGAGATATTGTCACTTATGAGACGACTGGAAATGAGATTTTAGGTCTCTCTACTGCTCAGTCTTACTATGTCACTTCTTATGACGATAATCAATTCTATCTGTCTGAAGTTGGCATTGGATCAACTACCAGAGCACAATATTACAACGCAGGAGAGTTTATTGATTTAAGGTCTGTGGGTAGTGGAACTCACGAGTTTAACTACGAACCCATTGAGGTTAAAGTTGAGGGTATTGTTGGACTTACAACTGTTACCACAACCAAGAGTATTATTGTTGACTCCAGAACCATCCGTTCAGGGATTGTTACTGAAATTGCAACTGTAGGACAAACTGACTTTGCTTTCTCATATCCAGCAAGACCAAATAGACCACAACTACTTGATGTCTTTATGGATGGCATCAGGTTGAATGATGTTGACTATGATGCTACATCAAGCACTCAGATAGTCCTACAATCGCCCGCAAACGGCACAGAGATAGTAGAGATGGTAAGTTATGCCTCCTCTGTTAGAACGCAGTACACGGAGGTTACAGCGGGTGCTGGACAAACCAACTATCCATTCATTTATTCGCCAGAAAACCTGGATGTTGTAGTCAATGGCGTAAAACTGCCACAAAGAGATTATGAGTCCGATACAGGAACAACTGTTATCTTAGATTCAGGAGCAGCTGCTGGAGATTCTGTTGAACTGATTGGATATCCTGATGTTATTAGAAAGGAGACCACAATTACTGCTCAGCAGGGTCAAACCAAGTTTACGTTCCCACATCAAACTGAGTACAGTCTGATTGATGTTTACTTGAATGGTACTAAGTTGCCCGTAGAGGATTATGACGCAACAAATCAATCCTTTATTGAACTTAATGAACCAACTATTGCTGGAGATGTTGTATATCTCTCATTCTTTGTATTAAGTGAATTGATATTCCTTGGTTCGGACTTTAATGCAACAGTACAACCAATCTTTAGGGGAAATATTAAGACGGTTGGTCTTTCTGATAATGGCAGTGGATATGGTTCCAATTCGATTATCAATTATAACAGACAACCACTGTTTACATTGAATAGTGGTAAATCTGCAGAGGTTATCCCAATCATTGACCAGAAAACTGGTGGTATTCAAGACGTAGTAATTAAGAATACTGGTTCTGGATACAATGCTCCACCAGACCTTGTAATTGCAGGTGAAGGTCTTGGTGCAATCTTTACTCCAATTGTTAAGAATGGAGTATTGACTGAAATTATTGTTATTAGTCCTGGGCGTGGATATAATCAATCAAATACGACTGTAAGAGTTGTTGCTGCTGGACTTGGTGCAAAGTTTGATGCAAATATTAAGACTTGGACTTTAAATGAAGTCCAGAAACTGATTGAAAGAAATAAAATATCTGCAGATGATGGTGTCTTGTATAATCAAACATCTGGTTCATTGGAGTATACACACTTATATGCCCCAAGAGAACTGAGAAAGCAGGTTTATGGTACTAAGTTTGTAAATGGTATCGAAACATTCTTACCAGATATTGTATTTAATGCTTCAGGTAAAGAAGTTGATAGTACAAGTCACTCTCCAATTATTGGTTGGGCATATGATGGAAATCCAATATATGGTCCATATGGTTTTGATACTCCATCTGGTGGTGTTGTTAGGAGAATGCTTTCTGGTTATACAAAAGATTTAAAAACTGGAAGACCGCCATTATCTGAGTTCCCATTTGGATTGTTTATTGAGGACTTTACTTTTGATAACTCTGGTGACCTTGATGAGCACAATGGTAGATTTGGTATAACTCCAGAGTTTCCAAATGGAACGTATGCTTACTTTATGACAATCTCTGATGATTTTGCTCTGAGTGGTCCATTTAAAAACTTTAAGACTCCAGTGTTCCCATATGTTGTGGGACAATCGTTTAAATCATCACCAATCCTCTTTAACTTCCACAGCACATCAAATCAAAGCAATATTGATATTAACTCAAGTGGTTGGTTTAGAAACACTGACCCATATAAACTTGAGTCAGATTTTGCTGCATATCAATATTTGTTTAATCCAAATAAAGTTAGAAAGCAAACATCAGTTGTAAAATACTCTCAACCTGGTGGTTTGGATAACATTGACATCTACAATGATGGAAAAGGATTTAAGGTAGGTGACAGCATTAACTTCTCTGGCAGCACTGGTAGAGGTGCTTTTGGTAAAGTCTCGAGACTGACTGGCAAAACTGTTACAAGTATTGCCAACTCAACAACATATGTTGAAAGTATTGAGTTTGTATCCCTAGACAACACTGGAAGATTTATCGGTGTTGCACCAGAACCACACGGTTTAAAAAATCTTGATATTGTTTCTGTCACTGGACTATCAACATTTAGAACTGATTTAATAGAAAATACTCAAATTAGACTGCCTGATGCCTCATTATCACTGACTGCTGGCATCTCTACTGTGAGTATCACGGGTTTTGTTACACATTTCTCACTTGCAAGTATTCCTCAGCATCCATTGATTCTGGAAAATGATATTCTGACCGTTGATGATGAGCAAGTAAAAGTTCTCAACGTTGACCGTAATAAATCTAGTATTCGTGTATTAAGAGCACAGAACTCAACTGCTGGTTTCCCACACAGTGTTACCTCACCAATTGCACAAGAATCAAGAAGAGTTCAAGTCTCTACAAACTTTAAAAAGTCAGATTCATCACGTCTTGATAGAGAACTTTATTTTGAACCAGAGACAACAGTTGGTCTTGGTGCTACTTGGGGCGTAGGTATTACATCAACACTATTCCTGGGTCAGGTCAATCATCAGTCACCTGTTAGTTTTGAGACCGGAAGTAATACAATTTTACTCTTCCAAAGACCTCAAGATATATCCAACTTTATTGGTGGTGGTTATGTTTCAATTACAAATCCAACAACATCTGGATTTGCGGTTAATAACGCAAAAGTCCTCTCAGTAGGTTCTACATCTATCACTGTTGACTTTGATACTACTACTCTTGTTGGTGGAGGTGTTACTGGATTCCTGAATAGTGTTGTAACTCAAGAGATTCCAACAAGAAGTATCTTTATTGCGGATCATGGATTGACAACTGGTGACAGAGTAGTTTATAACTCAAACGGTGGAACATCTCTGACTGTAAAGAGAGATACTGCAGTAAATACAGCACTGACCCAAGACCAAGAACTCTTTGTAAAAAGAATTGATAATAATATAATCTCCTTTGCTCAAACAGCATCAGATTTAAATCTGGATAAAGGTATCCTGCAATTTGTTGGTCTTGGAACTGATGTATATCACAGTTTTAAAACAGTCAGGTCTGATGTTATTATTGGTCAAATTGAGAAGAATAATGTTACTGTATCCACAGCATCTACACACGGATTATCTCTAAGAGATATTGTTAACATTGATATTAACGTTGGTATTGCTCAAACATTCAAGGTTGTATATAATGATTTTAATCGTAGAACTCTTATTAACCCTGTAGAGTTTACTAATAATGATGTAGTTGTTGCCAGAGATACTATCAGACTTGATAGACATGAGTTCCAAAATGGCGAAAAAGTTATCTTTATTGGAACTACTGGTCAACTTGCAAATGACCAAATTTACTATGTTGTTGTATTTGACAATAATAACATTAGATTGTCTAATACTCATCTTGATGCAACATCATCTTTGCCAATCTTTATTAACTTTAGTACAACATTCAGTGGTTCAATTGCACCAGTGAATCCAGAGATCAATTACTATGCTAATCAGAAAGTTATCTTTGACTTATCTGACTCATCTCTTTCATATACCTCTCCATCTGGTTCATCCGAGTCGTCATTTAATTTTGAGGTCTATACTGATCATACATTTACAAATCCATACCTGACATCAGGAGAACTTGGAATATTTGACATAAAGAAGACTGGTGTAGTTGGCATTGATACAAATGCCAAACTGGAACTTGAAACTACATCATCATCTCCCCAGGTGCTCTTCTATGCACTAACTCCAGTTCCTGGCAGTAGTGGTCCAACTAAGAATACTATCATTCAAGATGATGATAAGATTGTCAATCCAAATTCTTTAATTAGACAATCAGCACTTTATGGTGGAGAGCACGTTGTAACATCTATTGCTGCAACATCATTTACATATACTATTGATAATAGACCAAAGTTTGCAGTCCACGATCCAGAGATATCTATCATATCTTATGATACTGGATCTATCACAGCGATTGGTGGAATCTCATCTATCAGAGTTAACTCTGGTAGTGGTTATATGTCTCTACCAGAGATCAGCACTATTGTATCTGCTGCAGGAACCGAGGCAATCCTTAATGGCATTAGTACCAGCATTGGTAGAATTAAAACTGCAGATATCCAGGATATTGGATTCGATTATCCATCCGACAATAGTGTCAGACCTACCGTAAGAATCTCAAATATTCTTGATATCTCGAGATACTTCTCATTCAAAAAAATTGGAATCTCAAGTGCAGGTGAAGGATACACCAATCCTGCTGATTTGGTTATACTTGATGGTATCACTAATGAAAAAATTGATGAAGTTATTCTCGTTTATGAGTTAGGAGACACTGAGGTTAGTATTGATGAGAATACAAGAGACCTTTACAATGTAGACCCAATTATCATTCCTACTAATAACTCGAATGGTGTTGGTATCAATACTATCACGTACAATACACTAAACAGTGAAGTAACTGCTGTATTGGTTGGTTCTTTTGCAACTGTTGGTGGATTCCCATTTAATGTTGGAGATGAGATTTTTGTTGAAGGTGCTGCGGTACTTGGAACAAATGTAAAAGGATTTGACTCTAAAGATTATACCTATGCATTCTTTACAGTCACCGATATCGAACCCCAGTATGGCGGCGTAAATGCTGAAGTTAAGTATAATCTTGGTGACTACCTGAAGAGTGGAGATGTTGTTGGTGCGTTTGACCCAACTAACTCATCGGCAAGGGTGATTCCTAGAAAGAATATGCCATCCTTCTCTGTTATATTGGAACAAAATGATTTCCTTGATGGAGAAACAATTATAGGTGATAATGGTACTACGGGTGTTGTAGATAGATGGGACCCCATTGCAGGTCATTTAAACATTATTAATCCAACTGGACCATTTGTTAGTGGAGAAGACATTGAGGGACAAACATCTGGAACCCATGCAATCATTGTTAATAATATTGCGTTTGAGAGTTCTTATAATCTTGGATCATCATCTAAAGTTAATCAGGGTTGGAAGAGATTTACTGGTTTTTTAAATAACGATCTCTCAAGAGTTGAAGATAGTGATTACTACCAGTACTTCTCTTATGAGTTGAAGTCCCAGGTATCTCTTGAGAATTGGGACGAACCAGTACAAAGTCTCAATCACCCCGCAGGTTGGAAAAAATTTAGCAACTTGCTAATGGTCAGTAGAGATCTTGCTAATACGGGTATTAGAACTGATCAAGATAACGGAGATGTCTCATCTGTTGTTGATGTCATCAGTAGAGTTGATACTTATTGCCTGTATGATTGGGATCTTGCATCAGAGAATGATTTGTCTATCAATGGAGTTATTTCATCTGATGAGATCATCTTTAATAGTCAACTGATTCAAAACTATTTTGAATCTATTGGCAACAGAGTTCTCAGCATAGATGACATTAGTGATCAGTTTAACAGTTATCAGAGAGTAGATGAGTTCTCTACAGTTGATACTTATGTTCTCGATGATAGATCCAAAAAATATATTACATACGTTAAAGATAGGCGTTTTACAAATGAAAGACAGTTGATGATGGTCACTGTTCTTCAAAATGATATTCAAGGATTCTTGAATCAGTATGGTCGAGTTGAATCTGTGTCTGATCTAGGATCGTTTGACTTCTCCATTGACAATAGAGAGGGTAACCTTAGATTCTTCCCAATCAAAACCAAAATTAATAACTACGATATTAGTTTGGCATCATACAACAATAATGATGTTGTAGCAGGTATTGGCAGCACGATGGTAGGATCTGTTGCTGATGTTTATACATCACAGACTCCCATCATAGCAGGATTTGCAACATTCCCTGTTGTAAGCATTGCTAAGACGTACAGTGGTGCAAAGATCCTCGTATCAGCATCATCTACAGATAACTTCCACCAATATGATGAAATCACTCTCCTGAGAGACAAAGCAAGAGATGTTGCAATCTCGGAGTATGGCAACCTGACTGATCTCAATCTGATTGCCACATCTACTGTGGGACTTGGAACTTATGATGCAACTATACCAAACAAGGTTGCGGTAACTATTAATACATCAACGTATGCCAACTTCTCAGGCATTATTACCACAACTGGTGGTAGCGGATCTGGTCCTTTTGGTGGATTTAACATTGGAGACCATACTCGCTTTACTGGAGATGGACAAAGACAACTGACTATTGGACCTGTAGACGCAAGAGTATTTGATGATGTCAATGTCTTTGCCATTGTTGGTAATGATGGCAATGGTGGTGAGGCACCTGAAGTATCAGACGGTATTAGTTTGAGATACAGTATTGATGGTGGATTGAATTATATAAACTCTGGAATCATTGTTCCTTACAATGGTGCGGATAGTTTGTCCACTCACACAAAACTCATTCCAGACGCAGCAAAGACCTCATCAACACTGTTTAGATTCCAACAGAATGCAAATAGTGGTAATGATTTTGATACTTATGGATTTAAGAATATTAGATTCAATAGTGAGAGAATGATCCTCAATTTCTATCCACACGCAGGCATTGCAGGAACTGTAAACGCACTGACTGTTGGACTTGGAATCACTGAGGCAACTGGTATTGGGTCAATGACATTCAATACCAACACTGTTGAGACACTCAGAACCAACATCTCAGCATCTGCTACTCCATCTGCTACTAGAATTGCTGGATGGTCATCGGATATCTTTAATGGTGGTTATCTGCTTGTCGGCGTAACTGACTCCACTAATGATGAGCAAGAGATCTTTGAGTTGATGGCAGTTCAAGATGATCTGGATCAGTTTGTATCTGAGTTTGGCAATGTAATGACCAACTCTGGTCTTGGAACAGTTGGTATTGCTTGTACTGATACAACAGTCAAGATCCTCTACACACCAAATGCAAATATTGATGTAGATGTAAAAGTTTATCAGCACTCAATGCGTTTAGTTGATAACTTCAATGATGACACTGGTATTGGATTTAGCAATGGATCAATCAATAGTGGATTTGGTGATTATGTTGGAACAGAACTTGATATTACTCGTGCATTTGAGTTGAAGCATAAGACTGAAAATATCTTCCACAGATATTTTGCTCCAACTACTGATCCAAGAGCAGGAGCACCAATTGATAATGGAGTTGTCAACGTAACTGCAAATTCAATCACTTTGACAGAGCACTTCTTTGTAACTGGTGAGGAAGTTACTTACTCACTGCCTACCTTTGGTGCATTTAGACCGATTGGAATTGTTACCACAAATATCCCTGGAGTTGGTACAACCGATATTCTCCCAGATAATCTTTATATCATTAAAATTGATAATAAGACTGTTAAGGTTGCTGCAGCAGCATCTGATGCACTTGCGATTCCATCAAGACCACTTGAGTTCTCATCGACTGGTATTGGTGTATCACATAGACTGGTATCTACAAAACAAAATCAGAGAGTTGTTGTAGCGATTGATAACATCATTCAATCACCTACCGTAAAAACTACTCCTACAACTACAACCTCTGCAGCTGTAAGTACGTTTGATGATATCATCAACTTTAGTGCCATTGATGATTACAAGTCTGGTGATTTGGTGCAGATTGATGATGAGATTATGTTTATTGACACTGTTAATGAGGTAACTAAAAAGGTTGGAGTAAGAAGGGGTTGGATGGGAACTACCATTACAACTCATACGACAAATGCTGTTATTGAAAAGGTTGTTGGCAATTACAATATCGTTGGCAATACTGTCAACTTTGTATCTCCTCCTTATGGTAAAGATCCAATCGGAACTTCAACAAATGAACCCGATGACAAATATTGGGTTGGTATTACCACAAGATCAACCTTTAGTGGAAGATCTTTTATGAAGGGTGGAACTCCAAATGGAGATGTTGACACATATCACGACAATTATGTCTTGAATGATCTCACCCCACAATTTACTGGAGTTGGAACGGAGTTTACTCTGTCCACTGGAACCGCATCTACACTAACTGGAATCTCCACAAATAATGGTATTATATTGTTAGATGGTTTCTTCCAATCACCAACAAGATTTAGTGCTCAATCAATTATACAAAATCAGTATATGGAAGAGACAGTTGGTGTCACCTCAATCTTCTTTAATGGACCACCAACTGGAGGAAAGATCACATCTATAGGATCTACTTATGGTAATGGGTATCAAGCATTAGTTGCAGCAGGTGGTACAGCAGTTGTAACCGATACAGGCACCATTGGATCGATTGCAATCGGTCTTACTGGATCTGGATATAGATCTGGTCTACAGACAGTAAATGTATCTCTTGCAACGTCTACTGTAGGTCTCTCAACTCTGACACCAGTTGGTATTGCATCAGTCTTGAATGGAAACGTTGTTAGCGTCCAAATCACAAATCCTGGATTTGGATATACATCATCTAATCCACCTGAGGTTGTATTTGATTCACCATTCTCATATGAGAATCTGGTATTGGATTACGTAAGTGGAACTACTGGTATTGGTACTGGTGCAAGTGTAAGTATTGTTGTTGGACAAGGATCTAGTGTCATTGATGGCATCATCGTCAACAGTGGTCTTGGTTACACATTTGGAGATCGCCTCACTGTTGCTGTTGGTGGAACAATGGGTGTTCCTCTGAATACCAGCAAGACATTCAATCAATTTGAGATTAATGTCATTGATACTTACTCTCAGCAGTTTAGTGGATGGACTCTTGGTAATCTGGTAGTCTTTGATAAGATTGAAGACAAGTTTAATGGATTTGATAGTGAATTCCCTCTCGCAATTGATGGTATAAGACAATCAATTATTGGATTTGACGGTGTTGATCTTGATCAGACTCTGCTCGTCTTTATTGATAATGTCTTACAGGTTCCTGGTGAGGCATATGAGTTTGCTGGTGGAAGTATTATTGTGTTTACAGAACCACCAAAATCTGATTACAAATGCACAATTATCTTCTATCGCGGCAATGAGACAACTGACGTTTTAGAAAAAGACATTCTTGAGACTGTTAAAGTTGGTGATAAGTTGACATTGACCAGTGACAATTCACTGGAACGCGAAAAGGCAAGAACTGTATTTGACATCTCATCTGTTGATGTTGTAGAAACAAACACATATACTGGTCCCGGTATTATTACAACTGGAGAACTTAGACCAGTCATCTGGTGTAAGCAGAGACAAGATATTACAATTAATGGTCAAAGTGTTGATAAATCTCGTGAGGAATATGAGGCAAATATCTTCCCTGCAACAAATGTCATTCAACCTGTCGGATCAAATGATCAATCAATCTATGTCTTGAATGCAAGAACATTCTTTGATTCGCAAAATGAGAATCCAACTCCACCAAAAACCAGAACTGATATCCAAATAATGACTCAGGATACACAAGTAAGTGCTGCAGCAACTGCTACCATTGATGCTAATGGCACTGTAACTGGACTGACTATCACAAATGCTGGTGTTGGTTATACTATGGCACCTATAGTTTCAATTGAGAATTCTGTTGGTCTTGGAACAACTGCAACTACTACAGCAACTTTATCTGGAGCAAAAGTCGGTTCACTGTCTATCACCAACGCAGGATCTGGATACACACAAGCACCAACTGTACTGATTGCTCACCCACAAGCAGTTGTGGAAACCATAGAGAATGTAAGTTACAAAGGTGATTTTGGTGAGATTATTGGCATATCAACCTCAGATGTGAACCCTAGTGAAATTATGTTTGATCTTCATATCCCACCTGGTTCTTATATGAGAGATACTACCATTGTTGGTACAGCAGTTACTATCAGTCAAATTATTGGTGGAGACTACTTTACAGTTTATGGAACTGGAGTTGGAGTTACTGCAAGTAATTACAATACTCTTAGAATTGACGATACAGTAATTGGCATTGTAACTCATCACAGCGATGGTGTTTATCAAGCAGCAAGAACTGGTGCTGTGGACGTAGTAGTTGCAGGTATCACAACAACTATTAGAAGAGTCTATTGTAAGATTAGTGCAACCAACATCGATGGTAGTTTTGATGATAATCTTGGAACTTACAGTTGGGGTAAAATTGAAACAACTAATAGAACATCTGGACGTGAGTTTAATTTTTATAATGAAGATGGAGTAACTGGAATTGAAACCTCTGCATTCGTTAGAAGGGTTCTTCCTCTAGAGAATAAAAACTATCTGGTCTAAATAAATAAAAAATAAAAGACCATCACATTTAGTTGATAAATAAGAAAAAACGTCCCATAGAAAATGTCGGCAATTATAACTGACCAATTTAGAATATTAAGTGCGAAGAATTTCGTAACATCTGTAGGTTCTACGGAAAATGCCTATTATTCTTTCATTGGTCTACCAAACGCAACCGAAATTGGTCCTACTTGGAACACTAGTCCTCCTGCCCCAAAGGATAGTTTTCAAGATGAGGATGACACCTGGGACACTATAGTTTCTCTTAAAAAAATTACATCGAATGATGTAAGAAGAGTTGTTAAAAAAATTGATTGGACCTCTGGTTCAACTTATGATATGTACAGACAGGATATCAATAGAGATAATCTGTCATTGCCATCAAATGCAACGCATTTGTATGATGCAAATTACTATGTAATGAATAGTAAATTTAAAGTTTATATTTGCTTGCAAAACGGTACTGATCCTGAAAATACATCTGGAAGACCATCGCTGGACGAACCAGACTTTACTGACTTGGAACCTAGAGCAGCAGGAACTAGTGGTGATGGATATGTTTGGAAGTACCTATACACTGTCAATCCTGCTGATATTGTAAAATTTGACTCTATTGACTTTATTCCAGTCCCATCAGATTGGAAAACCGGCACAGACAATGCTGCAGTGAGAGAAAATGCTGCCACTAGTGGACAGTTAAAGATTGTCACAGTAACCAACCGGGGAGTTGGTCTTGGTACTGCAAATAGAACCTATACAAGAGTTCCCATTAAGGGAAATGGAAGGGGTGCTGAGGCAACAATCATCATTGGTAATGACTCTAAAGTTGAGTCAATCAATATTTCAAAAGGTGGTTCTGGATATACTTACGGTATTATAGATCTTGTTGGTGGTAGCGTTCCAACTGGTTCTACAACTCCAATATTTGATGTCATTGTGCCTCCTCAGGGTGGTCACGGTGCCGACATTTATCGTGAATTGGGTGCTAAAAATGTTTTGATTTACTCTAGAATTGAAAATGATTTGGAGAACCCAGACTTTGTTGTTGGTAATGAAATCGCAAGAGTTGGTATTGTTGAGAATCCCAAAGCATATAACTCATCATCTAATTTGAACCTAGATAAGGCAAGTGGTGTTTATGCTCTCAGGTTAACTGGGTCAGCAACGACAACATTTACCCCAACCGCAGACTCTTTTGTTACTCAGACTGTTGGCGTAGCGTCAACTGCTGTTGGTCGTGTCATATCTTACGACAACATAACTGGTGTCCTAAAGTATTGGCAAGACAAGAGTATGGCAGGTTTCAATACTGATGGTACTCAAAACATCGACCCTGATTATGGACTCCAACTGAATAAATTTGGTAGCATTGGAGTTGGTGGTTCTACGATTGTCTTCAATAATGAAGTAAGCACAGGACTGCTTATTGATACTGGGTTTTCCGGTATTACTACGGTAATAAATAATAGAACTTACAATCTTGGTCAGTCTTTCGTGAATGGTGTGGCACAACCTGAGGTTGAAAAATATTCTGGAAACATAATTTACGTCGATAATAGACCCTCTATTACCAGATCGACCAACCAAAAAGAAGATATCAAGGTTATTTTGCAATTCTAATAAAGACAGATGCCACAGGAAACTAATCTCAATGTCGCTCCATACTTTGACGACTTTGATCCTAACAAAAACTATTACAAGGTACTGTTTAAACCAGGGTATCCAGTTCAAGCTCGTGAACTGACTACCTTACAGTCGATTCTTCAGAATCAGGTTGAACAGTTTGGCAACCACGTCTTTAAAGAGGGCGCGAAGGTCATTCCCGGTCAGACAACTTTTAACAGTCAGTATTTTGCAGTTGAGTTGGAAAACTCTTTTGCTGGGATTACGTTGTCATCTTATGCTAGTTTTCTAGTAGGTCAGACGATTCGTGGTGAACAATCTGGAGTTAGAGCAAGAGTTGAAAAGGTACTTTTACAGTCAGAGTCGGACAAAAATAACACAACTTTATATGTAAGTTACATCTCATCAAATGTAAATAATGCTTCTCAAGCATTTAACAGTGGTGAAAACTTACTTACTGAAGGTGGAATTCGCACATCAAATGTCATCTTCATTGAGAATGAAACATTTGCGACTACCATTAGTGACAGTTCAACATCAACCGGTTCATCTTTCTCAGTTGAAGATGGAGTATATTTCCTGAGAGGAACCTTTGTCAATGTAGAAACTCAATCAATTATTCTTGATCAGTATACAAATACTCCAAGTTATAGAATTGGTTTTGATGTTGTTGAGGAGTATGTTACTGCAGATGTAGATCCTACACTATACGACAACTCACAGGGATATAATAACTATACTGCTCCAGGTGCAGATAGATTTAAAATTACTGCGGTTCTCAGCAAAAAAGCACTATCAGATTTTGAAGATGATAATTTTGTTGAGATTGCAACCATACAAGACGGTGTAGTAAGAACTGCGCCTAATAATTCACAATATAATTTACTTAACGATGCTCTTGCATCCAGAACTTACGAGGAGTCTGGTGACTACTATGTAAGACCATTTAAACTCTCTACTTTAAACTCATTAAATGATAATCAGGGTAATAATGGAGTATTTAAAGTAAATCAACTGACTTATGAAGGAAATACTCCTTCAGATGATCTTGCTCTGTTTAGATTATCTCCAGGTTTAGCATACATTCGTGGATATAGAGTTGAAACTAAGGCACCTACATTCTTAGATGTAGAAAAACCAAGAACAACTAAAGAATATAAAAGTCAAGGATTAAATTATTTGACTGGACCGTCAGTGTCCTTGAATAACGTTGCTGGAACTCCAGTATTGGGTATCAACACATCATATACTGTAAGTTTAAGAAACTCAAGAAAAGCAATCGACAAGATTGCTGCTGGAGAAGAAGTTGGTCTTGCGAGAGTCTATGACTTTGCATTAGAGAGTGGTTCATATAATGCAACTAATCTAGATGCAAACGAGTGGGACATTTCACTGTATGATATTCAAACATATACAAATATCACTTTAAGTCAACCAATCAATGTATCAAAATCAACCTTTGTAAAAGGTAAGTCTAGTGGTGCAACAGGATTTATTAAGGATACTGTCACTAATAGTAAGGCACTCAAACTCTATGATACAAAGGGATCTTTTTCTGCTGGAGAAAGTTTTGTTATTAACGGTAAAGATGATGGAAGAATCGCTCTTGCTATTACCGCAAATGGTCTTGAAGACGTAAAATCCATCTATGGTTTTGTTGGTGCAGCAGGCACGTTCAATGCAGACACAACTCTGACAACAAAATTGTCTTTGGGCGAAGCAACAGTCTCTCTTAGAGACTTAGCAAAAAACACAAGTGTAGTTACTCTTCCAAATTTAACTTTTGCCAATCTATTAAAACCTGGAAATATTGTATCTTATTATAACTCTGAGAACTTTATTCTCGAGAATTCTTCAACTAAGGGAATCTCAACATCATCCGTTGCAAACGGACAAAGAGCATTTTTAGTTTATCACGTTCCTGGTGCCGAAGATGTATATCTTAATGGTATACACTTGTCAGAATCTGAGTACGTCTCTACAGGTTCAACTGGCATTATGCTTAATGTTGCATCATATGAGGATGATGAACTTAATGTAAATGGATTTATTGGTGGTATCAAAGATAGACAAGAAGTCCTTGCTTATGCTGGACAAACTGTTGTTCCATTCTCAACTACATCCAATCTTACATCCTCTCAAATAGCAAACACACAACTGTACATCAATGGCATTAAAATTGATGATAGTCAGTTCTCTGTTTATAGTGGAGATGAGTTTATTCTCTTAGATTCTCCAGCACTTGGAAACGGAGTGCAAGCAGAATTCGATCCATATACTAGGGGTACAAAAGTTGGTTTGACTACGGTAACAACAACTGTACCACAAACTATATTCGCCAGTGCATATGCTCCAGGAAACGAAGAAGTTTATCTCAATGGTGTTAAACTCTTAAAAGACCTTGAGTACACAGCAAAAAATGGAACTAGCGTTTCATTAAACAATGCAACATCCTCAGGAGATGTTATAGAGATTATTGAAAATGCAGCAGGAACTGTTACTGGTATTAACACAGTAACTGCCGTAGGTCTTCAAACTGGATTTGCGGGTCCATTCGTCGCTGGTAAAACTAATGTATTTTACAATGGCATAAAACTCAGAGAAGGTATTGAATATGTTGGTTCTAGTTCATCTTCAATCTACATTTCAGTAGGAGCAGAGAATGGTGATAAAGTTGAGATTATTGGATATGGTACTGATAGAGGCGCTGGTTTTACTACATCAATCTCAGAGAATCAAAAAATTATCAATTATGACACCAAAAATAATTATGTAGACTTATTTGTGGACGGAGTTAAGTATAATAAGACTGACTTCTCTATTGTTCAAGGTGGAACATCACTTGAAATCAATTATCCATTGTTTGTTGGAGACCTTGTAGACACTGTTGTTTTTGAACCAGGATTCTTTACTAGCAGTAAGTTTACAACAATTGCCAACCAAAAGAATTTTAGTGTCATTTATACAATTGGTTTTGTAGATGTTTATGTAAACGGCGTCCTCTTTGATTCAACTCTTTATACTGCGGTTGATGGACAAACTGTTTCATTTGAGACTGGATTAGAAGCAGGAGATCTTGTAGAGTTTATCTCCTATTCGACTGAGACATTTGATATCAAAAATTCAAATGTTGTATATCTGCCATCATATGCAGAGATTAGAACAATTAATACTCAGGGAGCATTTACTGTTGTTACTGTTGCTCCAGTTGCAACCATTACAGGAATCTGTAATGGTTCCTTGCCAAGTACAACACTCAATGTTCCAAACTTAGACCTTATCTCCGCAAAAACAACAACATCTTCAGATAACACTCTATTTACAGCAATGCCAAGGAGAAACATCTCTGATGTTAATCTCTCATCATCAAATCTGACAATCAGAAAGCAGTATGATGTTACTGTAACTAACAACTCAACAAATACAATCTCAGCAGAAACCAACGAAACCTTCCTGCCATTTGACGAGGAAAGATACTCACTGACATTTGTTGATGGTACTATTGAACCACTGACAAGGGATATGTTGACCTTTGGTGCTGGTGATACCCGATTGACAATTAATAATGTAAACAAATTTGGTGGAGCAGCACGTCTTGTTACAACTCTGAGAAAGATTAACGTTGTATCAAAACAGAAAGAGAATCAAAGATCTAGCAGCATTATTGTTGCGAAATCAACTCAAGTCTCTGCTGGTGTTGGAACAACCACTCTTAATGATGGTCTTGCATACGGCAACTATCCATACGGCACTCGTGTTCAGGATGAGGAGATATCATTGAATGTGCCTGATGCACTCTCCTTGCGTGGCGTATTTGAATCATACGATACATCTGACCCTAGTGCCCCTCAATTAGTGCTCACGGCGCTTACAGGACCCAATGCGACAACATTAGACCTCATCTTAGGCGAGACTATCATTGGAACAGTCAGCAATGCAAGAGGAACCTATGTTGAGAAGAAGAATGACGTCATTGTAGAGTATGTTGCATCCAATAAAAAGTCATTTGCTGTTGGAGAAAAAATTACATTTGAGGAATCTGGTATTGAAGCAGTCGTTGCTGATATCAATACTGGTAGCAGAGATATTACAGATTCTTATCAATTAGATAATGGTCAGAGAGATACATTCTATGATTACGCAAGAATCAGACGTATTGTCGGTAAAGATGCTCCAAAGAAGAAGATTAAGGTTTACTTCCAACACGCATTCTATGACTTAAACGATACTGGTGATATCACAACCGTCAATTCTTACAGTACAATCGATTACTCTAAGCAGGTTCCTTACTACAAGGATCTGAGGAATACGGATATGATTGATATTCGTCCAAGAGTTTCCACTTATTCACTCACCGAGGGTTCTACCTCACCATTTGAGTTTGCTGGAAGATCCTTCACTCAAGATGGAAACAGTGCTAAGAATATCCTTGCTCCAGATGAGTCAATCCTACTTGACTATAGTTTCTATCTGCCAAGAATTGACAAGGTTTATGTCAATAAGAATGGAGTATTCAAAGTTGTAAGTGGAACACCTGCTGAACAACCAGCACCACCAGCAGCAATTGATGACTCAATTGAGGTAGCAGAGATCTTCCTGCCACCATATCTCTATAATACCGATAATGCTTCTGTCAAACAGAAGAAATATAAGAGATTCACCATGAGTGACATCTCAACTCTTGAAAAGAGAATCAAGACTCTTGAGAAATTTACAAAACTGACAGCATTAGAATCTGAGACCTCAAACCTTGTAATCTCAGATAATAATGGTATTAACAAGTTTAAGTCTGGATTTATTGTTGATAGTTTCAAAAACAGCACTAATCAAGACCTGAGGAACGGAGTCAAAAACTCCATCAATCCAAACAATGGTGAGATTAGACCATCTCATTATACAACAGCAGTTGATCTGGTACTTGGATCAAGTTCCGTTATTGGACTTGGGCAATCATCTGATCCATATGCAGACTTAAACTTTGCTACTGATCTTAAGGGATCAAACATCAGAAAAACTGGAGATGTTGTTACTCTTGATTATACAACTCAAGAGTGGTTGTCACAAAAATTCGCTACCAGAACAGAAAAACTGACTCCATACTTAGTCAACTTCTGGGAGGGAACGGTTGAATTGAGACCATCCTCTGATGTTTGGGTTGATGAAGTTAATGTTGAACCAGAAAATCTACAGATTGCTGGTGATTATACTGCATCAATCAAAACTGTTACTAAAGTGGAACAGTTTGACTCACAAATCGGATTCCTGCCAACAATTTGGAATTCCTGGAACACATTGTGGACTGAAAATTTAGGTCTTCTTGATGAGGCAGAAGCAAATTCAGTTTATCCAACATTCTATGGATCTGATACTACACAATCAGGAACCAAAGACTGGATTGGATTGGGTCAAGTTGGCGATGAAGTTAAATCCATCACATCTGATGTAGAAGCATCTGCTGTGTCCGTAGAGACATCAGAGTTGAGTGTTGGGGACATCATCCCAATGATAAGATCCAGGAATGTAGAGTTTGTTTCTAAGAGACTCAAACCAAACAGTCAAATGTATGCGTTTTTCGATGGAGTAGATGTTAATCAGTATATCATTCCAAAACTTATCGAAGTTGATATGGTTGGTGGAGCATTTATTGTTGGTGAAACAATTAAGGGGTACTTCCCAAGTGTTGACTATAATGTATCACCAAGTGATGTTAATCCTTATATTAGTTTTAGAGCAGCAAAATCAAATCATAAAACTGGTTCATATCTGAATCCAGCAACTACATTTGAACAGAATCCATATGAAACAACACTGAATATCCCAACAAATTATTCATCTACTTCAACCGTTGTCAACGTAGATATCTTCTCTTTAGCAAATGAACCACAAGGTGAATACTACGGTTTCATTAATCAGGGAATGAAACTTTATGGTGAGAGCAGTGGCGCTGAAGCAATTGTTCAAGAAGTCAGACTGATTACTGATGAAACTGGAACAGTTATGGGATCATTCTATATCCCAGATGCAAGTATTGACGTTAATCCCAAGTTTACTGCTGGTGATAAGGTATTTAAACTGACAAATAGCGATCTTAACAGCACCTCAACTCAAGTTATTACTAGCGTCTCTGAGGAAATTTATTCATCTGTTGGGTCTATTCAGTCTGTATATGACGACGTAGCAGCAGTTAAGTTTGCTAGAAAAGTTGACAAGTCACTCTTTAATGACTCGGATATCTCAACATTCACTGGCAAGTATCTTGACCCACTCGCACAAACATTTACTGTTGATGATAAGACTGGTGTATATCTCACAAGACTTGATATGTTCTTCCAGTCCAAGGACAGTCAGCTGCCTGTAACTTGTCAAATTAGAAGCACTGAGTATCATACTCCATCAGATATCATTCTTCCATTCTCCGAGGTAACACTTGATAGCAAATGTGTAAATGTGTCCACAGATGCTTCGACTGCAACAAGTTTTATTTTTGAATCTCCAGTATATCTGGAGGGTGGTAAGAAGTATGCAATCGTCTTACTCTCAAACTCAAATGAATATCAAATTTGGACATCTAGACTTGGCGAAGTAGATATCAAGACACAATCTGTCGCAACTTCGTCACAGATTCTTGTATCAACAAAACCAACCATTGGTGCATTGTATAAGTCACAAAATGCTGGTGCTTGGGAACCAAGCATCTTTGATGATATGAAGTTTACTCTGTATAGAGCAGATTTTGTATCAACTGGAGATATCTCATTCTTTAATCCAAATCTTGCTAGAGGTAATGGACAAGTCCCAGTATTGGTTCAGAATCCTGTAATAACCAAATCTAGAAATATTAGACTTGGATTGTCAACTTCAATTGCAAGTAATACTAATCTAATACCAGGAAACACAGTTATTCAACCAACAACTGGTGCATCTGGCAATTATATCTCTGCGGTTGGTATTGTATCTGCATTGTCAGTCACCACAGCAGGTATTGGATACACACCATCAACATCAACTCTTACATACAGCAATATTTCTCTCCAAAATGTAACTGGAGTTGGTAAAAACGCAACTGCAAATGTTGTTGTACAAAACGGTATCGTTGCTGGTATTGAACTTGTCGATGGTGGATTTGGATATGCAGAAGGTGATGTTGTAACTGCACCTCTGGGTAGTCAAGGTCTTGGTAGTGGATTTAAAGCATCTATTCAAGGAGTTGGAGACTCTAACGAGTTAATCTTGGATAACGTCCAAGGAAACTTTGCTCTTGGTATCGCAAATACGTTGTTTGTTTATAATACTGTTGGAGTTGTCACAGCAATCACTGGTGCTGGAACCAGTCTCCATATCAGTGAACCAATTGATATTGTAACTGATGGTCTTGAGTTTACAATCAATCATAAGAACCACGGTATGCACACACCAACAAACTTCGTAAGTATCAATGGAGTCTTGTCAGATGTAGTACCATCGAAGGCAACCACTGGATATAACAAGACATATGATGGTCCAATTGCACTTGATGACGTTACTGTATATGAAAACTTTGAAGGTGTTGCAATATCTGCTGTTAACCCTGGATATATCTCAATTAATGAAGAAATTATCAAGTATGAAGGTGTAGCGAACAGTCAACTCATTGCTGTTACTAGAGCAATTGACGGGTCTATGCCTAAGGCAATTGCTAGTGGAGACATAATCTACAAGTATGAGTTAAATGGTGTATCACTGAGAAGAGTTAACAGAACTCATAATCCCAAACCTGGTTCTATTACACTTAACTCTTATGACATTGTTATTGATATGTCAGATACAACTGCTGGTGTCAATAGAGGTATAGGAAATAACACTTACAATCCACTTTACTTCAATGAGACTAAGACTGAGGGTGGCAATAACGTTACTGCAACTCAAAATATCCCATACGAAGCAATCACACCAAACGTCAATCTGTTTGTACCAAATCAGACATCTCTTGATGCGTCGATCAGATCCGTTAGCGGAACTAGCATCAGTGGAAATGAGGTATCATTTATTGATAAAGGATTTGAATCAATAGTACTTAATGAAACAAACTATCTCCCAGATCCTAGACTTATCGCATCTAAGATCAATGAAAAACAGATCTTAAGCACTCTGCCAGGTAACAAGTCTATGACCTTACTGATGAATATGACATCAGATAACCCAAGACTCTCCCCTGTCATTGATACGACCAGAGTTAATATGATTACAACATCTAATCGTATTAATAGTGTAGTCACAGATTATGCGGCAGATCCTAGAGTTGATAGTATGTTTGAGGATCCGTCAGATTGTCAGTATGTAACTAAGTCAATTAGTTTGAAGAATCCAGCAAATTCTATCAAAGTTTATCTGAACGCACATATCAACAACTACTCTGATTTAAGAGTATTCTACTCAATATCAAATGAGGACGTTGCAGATCCAATCTTTACACCATTCCCAGGATATGCAAACCTTGATCAAAATGGTCAGGTAATTAATTTGGAGAATAGTGATGGAACATCTGATGTAGTTGTTGATAAGAACTACGTGCTTCAGTCTATATCTGATCCAGATAGTTACTCAAATTATGCGTTTACAGCGAACGATCTTGCAGAGTTCAAATATTTTAGAATCAAGATTGTAATGACATCAACGAATCAGGCATATGTGCCTAAGATCAAGACTATGAGAGCAATTGCTCTAGCGTGATGGGAGAATACATTAAAGTCAAAGACAGTCATACTCTCCTGAGAGATCAGGGGAGTAATGCTATTGTAAATGACTCTAAATATGAATATGAGAATTATATGCATCTAAAGAGGCAAAAAGAAAAAGAAACTGATAAGGTGAATAACCTGGAAAGTGAGATTGATACTCTTAAGAGTGATGTGAGCGAGATAAAGGATCTCTTTAAATCCTTCATAGAAAAACTGGGGTAAAAATGGGATTAATACACGTACCCTTTGATAGAATCGGATCATCTCAAAGGGTAAATCTAAAAGTCGATCAATATGCTGATACCATTTACGGTATAAAGTTAGTAGGTTCTGGAGACACTATTTTTGATGTAAGTGGATATGGTTTTTCAGGTTCTATTAAAAAGTATGCTGGATATGCGTCCTCAACTGCAGAGGATATTGTAACAGTTGGATTTGATACCTCAAATTCTTCGGCAGGTATCGTAACTGTATTGATAAACTCAGGTATCACAACAAATCTTGATAAAAATAGTCCCAGATATACCTACGAGGTTGTAGCAACTGAGGGGGCGAGTGGATATAAAAGAAGAATAATGGACGGCAATATTGACATCAATGTTGGGATCTCACAGGCAGAGACTGGTCCAGAGATGAAATGTATTGCTGTTATTGACGAAGCAAGCAATTTTTCAACAGCAACATTTTATGATAAGTGGGCAAGTTTTAAAACAAATTGGCCCAACAGATTACATTATCTCCTCCAACCAACCACCTCTGGAATTGTATCCTCCAGTATTGATACCATTCTAAATATTCCATCAAACTATGATAGTGGATTTGGAACATCACCTCAAGTAAAAGGTGTTGCAAGAGATAATGGAATCTCAACCACATCATCTGATTGGTTTGGATTGGTTGGATTAGTAACGGGTACAGATACTGAGGTTGCTCTATTTTTAGATCAATCCGGAAGTATGACACAAGCAACAGTTCAAGCATCTCTTACTAGATTTATTGCATCTTGTACTGATGCTGGTATTTCCATTAGAACAGAAACTAATGCTGCTGAAGACTGGGTAGAACCATTTACAGGGATACTATAATGGCATTAATACAATTAACCGATAACGAAACAATTACCGAAAGTCTAGTGATACCAAAGGGTATTGACTATCAACAACTCTTTACTATCAGAGAGACAGAATCTAATCTTCCGATAGATTTTAGTGGATTCTCATCTCATGTTATGACATCAAAAATCAAACAGTTTCCAGAGTCAGTAGCATTTGCAGCAACATTTACTGCTACATTTTCCGATGCTGCTAACGGAGTTGTCAAACTGGTTTTGACAGATGTTCAAACTGATGCTATCAAGAGAGGTAGATATTTTTATGATGTTGTGCTTACAATTGAGTCCAAAGCAGGTGCTGATGATGACTCAGATCTTCAAACCGTAAGATTGGCACAAGGTGGTGTAGTTATAGTCTGATAAATAGACATAGAAGAATAAGGAATTATTCAATGGCGCAACCAGGAACAAGAGGAGAACTCATAGGATACGTTAAGAGAAAACTGGGAGCGCCAGTTTTGGAAGTCAACGTATCTGATGATCAGTTCGAGGACATCATTGACGATGCCGTACAATATTTTCATGAGCGACACTATGATGGTGTCATTCAAACTTATCTGAAGTATAAGGTATCTCAGGCAGATATTGATAGGGGCAGAGCACCTAATGATACAACCGAGGGATATGGTAGAGAAACCACAACTTCAACGATTGTTGGCACTGCTGTATCATTTGCTTACGAAGAAAATGCCAACTATTTACAAATACCAGACTCAGTTATTGGGGTAAATAAAATATTTGCATTTGATGAGTTGACCACTAGTGGTCTTATTGGTGGTGGTATGAATGGTATGGGAGGAATGCTGGGTGGATATCTAAACAGTATGTCTGGTTGGGGAGCTCAAGATATTTTGTCATACTATATGTCTAAATCATATACAGAGACTCTCAATTACTTATTAAGGACTCATAAGCAGATCAGATATAATAAAAGGCAAGATCGTCTTTATCTTGATATTAATTTTAGTGATCTCTCAGTAGGCGATTATTTGATCATTGATTGTTGGAGAATTCTAAATCCTGGTGATGCACCTCAGGTTTGGAATGACTCATTCCTTAAAAAATATGCATCTGCTCTTGCTAAGAAGCAATGGGGCATGAACCTGATCAAATTTAATGGTGTAAGACTTCCAGGTGGTGTTGAACTCAATGGAAGACAAATTTATGATGATGGTCAGAGAGAAATTGATGACCTGATGACGAAGAGTATGACTTATTATGAGATGCCCCCATTAGATCTGATTGGATGATATGCTTAATCCATTTTTCACTCAGGGCACCGCTTCTGAGCAAAATTTAGTCCAGAGTTTAATTAGTGAGCAACTCCGTATGTACGGGGTTGAAGTTTATTATCTTCCTAGAAGATATATGACGACTAATACTGTCATTAAGGAAGTCATTCAATCAGACTTTAAAGACGCATATCCCATTGAAGCATATGTCAATACATATGATGGATTTGAGGGGCAGGGAACTATCTTATCAAAATTTGGAGTAACTCCAATTGATGATTTGACTCTTATTATTTCTAGAGAAAGATTTGAAAATTATATTACACCATTATCAAAAAGCATTCCAAACGTAAGACTTGCAACTCGTCCCAAAGAGGGAGACTTGATTTACTTCCCACTGGGAGATAGACTTTTTGAGATTAAGTTTGTAGAGCACGAGCAACCATTTTATCAACTCCAAAAGACTTATGTTTATGAGTTGAGATGTGAACTCTTCCGTTATGAGGATGAGGTAATTGATACAAATGTTGAGCAAATTGACGATAATATTGAGAGAGCAGGATACATTCAAGTCCTCAATTTGGTTGGCATTGGTTCTACAGCAGCTGCTGAAACAACTATTGTCAATGGAGGTTTCCAGTTTGTCACATTGATCGATGATGGATTTAACTATGTGGAGTCAACACCAACAGTAGCAATCTCATCAGCACCATCTGGTGGAACAAATGCTAGTGTTATATCATTTACAAATGCTGGATTTGGTATCAGTGAGGTAGCAATTCTCAATCCTGGTAGAGGTTACACAACAGCACCAGGTATCTCCTTTATCAGTACAACTGGTTCTGGAGCGATTGCGACAACTGGTATCGGGACCGTTGGCACTATTGGTATTGTGACTGTTACCAGTGGCGGTTCTGGATATACAACTGCTCCAGGTATTGCATTCTCTGGCGCACCAGGAGGAGGAACCACAGCAGCAGGTTATGCTCTGCTCACTGATGATTATATCTCCGCAGTTTATATCACTAATGCTGGTGCAGGATATACTCAAATTCCAGGTATCACAGTTGCAGCACCAACAACTCTCGGAAGAGGCAACTACAAATATAATGAGGTTGTCACTGGATCTCAGTCTGGCAATACCGCTAGAGTCAAGAGGTGGAATGGAACTGATAAGACTCTTGAGGTCAGTATCATTACTGGCAGCTTTACTCCAGGTGAAGCAATCAGAGGTTCTGAATCTGGTGCCGTCTACTCATATAGAAGTGTACAAGATGACCAAATGAATCCTATTGATCAATTTGCAGAAAATATCATTATCGAATCCGAAGCAGATGGTCTTCTAGACTTTACTAGAAAGAATCCTTTCGGAGAACCATAAATAAAAAATATAGTAGTGTCTAAGTATGTTTGAATATTTTTATCACGAGTTACTTCGCAAAACTGTAATTGGTTTTGGAACTCTATTCAATAATATAATTATCAAGAAGACAGATAGCAATGACAATACTGTCAGTGCTATGAAAGTTCCTCTTGCCTATGGACCTACTCAAAAGTTTTTAGCGAGACTTGAGCAAGTTCCTGACTTGAATAAACCTGTTCAAATGACGTTGCCAAGAATGTCATTTGAGTTTAATGGTTTGTCTTACGACCCAACTCGCAAAACCACAGCAACTAAGACCTTTATTAGTAAGGATGCTAGTAATTCTAAGACTCAGAAAAAAACTTATATGCCTGTGCCATATAATATGAGATTTGAATTGTCAATCCTTTCAAAGACTAATGAGGATGCTCTTCAAATTATTGAACAAATTCTTCCATACTTTCAACCATCATATAATCTTACAATCACTATGATTGCTGAGATTAATGAGAAAAAAGATATCCCAATTCAACTGGAAAATATCTCAATGGATGACCAGTATGAGGGAGATTTTTCTACAAGAACTGCTTTAGTTTATACTCTCGCATTTACTGCTAAGACGCATCTGTTCGGTCCTGTCCAGGATAGCAAGATTATTAAGAAGGCTACTGTGGATGTTATGACTGGAATTGATAGACCAAAACGTGAAATGAGATATACTGTAACTCCAAGAGCAATCAAGGACTATAATGATGATGTAGTAACCACCCTTGCTGAGGATATTACTGCTGACGAGAGATATATTACGGTTGACAGTGCGTCATCAATTACTGCTGAGACTTACATTTATGTAGATAGTGAAGAGATGTACGTTGAGAAAATCACTGGCAATAAACTGACTGTTAAACGTGGTCAGGACAGTAGCACCGCAGATCAACACGTTAGAGGTTCTGCCGTTAAGTTGATTACTGCTGCTGATGATGCTCTCATTGACATTGGAGATGATTTTGGATTCAATGAATCTACTTCATTCTTCCAAGATTTTAAAGAGTTTAGTCCTACATTAAACACTGATGTTAATCCAATCTGATGACTTCAAGTAAATACAATGATTTAAATGACGCCTTCGATGTTGAGAGTGAAATTGTTTCGCCTTCAGATATGAAGAGAGAAATTGCTAAACTAACCTCAAATAAAGACGACATTAAAAAGGACTATGATTACACTAGAGGTAATCTATATTCCATTATTGAAAAAGGTCAAGATGCAATAAATAGTATTTTAGAATTGGCACAAGACAGTGAGATGCCTAGAGCATACGAGGTTGCCGGTCAGTTGATTAAAAATGTATCTGATGCTACAGATAAACTGATGGATCTTCAGAAAAAAGTGAAGGACTTGGAAAAAGAGGAGGATGTCAAGGGACCTACAACCGTAAATAATGCGTTATTTGTTGGTTCTACAGCAGACCTTCAAAAGTTAATCAAACAAGGTTTTAAGCAAGACGATGCCAAGTAATGAACTCCCAAACTTAGGCGAATTCTTTTCTCTGATTGGAGACGAGAGAAAAAAGAAGCAAGATGAGTTCGACTCCCTTGTAGGAGATCTTGGTGGAGTGTTATCCGAGTTGGATAAGGTATCACATAAGGATAAAAAAAAGATAGAAGAAAAGAAGAAGAAAGAAGCAAAGAAAAAAGAGATTAAAGAAATTAAAGAACCTGAAGTAGTTACTGATGTAGAGAGTCTCTTTACAGAGTTTGCTAATATCAAAAAGCAAGCAAAGGAAAAGAAGGAGAAAGAAATCAAAGAGGCAAAAGTATTTGAGAGTTGGTTGTTCTCAGAGATTGAGGTAAAAGAAGCACCAATCATTGAACCAGATACTACAAATTATACAGGGGCAATTGAGGAAGAAGTTGTTGAGGAAATGACTCACGAGGAAATGCTTGAGGTAGCAGAGGAGCGTGAGGAAGAAAATAAGAAGGAGGAAGTTGTAGTTGATGAATCCGTTAGCAAAGCAACTGAGATTCTAGAGAAACTTATCCCTGAGGAAGAGAAACTTACTGAGGAAGATAGTGAGATTAACGCAATGAAGCGTGAGATTGATCAACTACGCAAGATGGTATATCAGTCTATTCAATCTGCTGCTGCTCAAGGTGGTGGTGGTGAAGTCAGACTTGAGTATCTTGATGATGTTGATCGCGACAGTACCAAGGTAGACAACAAGTTTCTCAAATATAACTCTAGCACTGGCAAATGGGAAGGTGCAGATGCTGGTGGTATTACATCTCTTGGTCTATTGTCAGATGTTGCTGGACTCTCAACAACTGCCCTCGAAGATGGTGCTGTGCTTGAGTTTAGTGCATCTACTGGACAGTTCATCGCAACATCCAAGTCCTCTGCTGGCATCTCTACAGTTGCTATTCTTACAGACCTCACAAATGTCGTTGGAACCGCAACAACAAACGATGTACTCATCTTCAACGGAACAGATTATACCTTCGAGACACCACTCTATGTTGTGGACCTTTCCGATGGAGTTCAGGACGGTGCTCTGGACGTTGGCATTTACACCTAAATATTATTGATTCTTCTTATATAAGAAGAAAAAGTCTGATATATATCAGCATTTAGGTAAATACCACCAGTTCCATACAATGGCAAACCCAAAAGTTAAGATTCT
>Ga0208011_1000119_pt1 | contig 35581 bp, 48 predicted proteins | sample 7_EtaG_FD_184080 | JGI IMG/M metagenome (GOLD analysis project Ga0208011, IMG submission 184080) | Marine viral communities from the Subarctic Pacific Ocean - 7_ETSP_OMZ_AT15161 metaG (SPAdes) (version 2) | ecosystem: Environmental > Aquatic > Marine > Oceanic | place: Pacific Ocean | collected...
GGTCCCACTGGTCCAACTGGTCCTACTGGTACTCCTTCTGGTTCTGATACCTACATACAATTTAATGACGGTGGGTCGTTTGGTAGTTCAGCTAATTTAACATGGGATGATACAAATTTCTTGTGTAACGGTTATCTTATTCTTGGGGATGAGACTACGAATGGTCCTAAATTGTATGATGGGGGTTCTGATGATTTGATGGTGAATACAGGCGATGGAACATGTAGTGTTGGTCCTAAAAGCACTAGCGGTAACCACTTTTATACTAGCTTGGTGCGACATTATTTTGGTTTGTACAACGCAGCAGAGTATGTAATGTCGCCAACTTCTTTTTATCCTTACAATGACAATCATCAAGATTGCGGAGCTTCAAGCTATCGTTGGGATGACATACGAGCAACAAACGGTTCAATCGTTACATCAGATGAACGAGACAAAGCAGATATAGTTGACATTGATCTTGGTTTATCGTTTATTGATTCGTTGCGACCTGTTACATATAAATGGCATGATCGAAGCGGTTATGTTGGTGCAAGAACTCATATGGGTCTGATAGCTCAAGAAGTTGAGTCCACTTTAGGAGACAAGGCCTCTACTAGGGCTTTGTGGGTGCATGATGAAGCTGGTACTGACGTAGATGCTGAAGGTAATGTTGTGCATACTGTTGATCGTCAAGGATTGCGATATACGGAGTTAATAGCTCCGTTAGTTAAATCTGTACAAGAATTATCTGCAAGAGTAGAAGCGTTGGAGGCATAATAATGGAAGAACAAATACCACAAGAAGCGATAATACAAGAAATGCAAGCACGTTATCCACAGGAATTTCTTATCAGCGTGCAAGCGGTGCGTATAGCAGCGTTGCTTAATCATATAAAAGATTGTGAATGTAAACATTGTGGGACAAGTGAGGAATAGGTAGAGCTATGGCATGGAATCAAGGTGAAACAGCAGCAGCTAATATGGGGGCTATAGGTGGTAGTATTTCGCCTGTGCATCAAGCTACTTGGGATACTACTAGAGGTTTAGCTGAATCTAAAATTAATAGGGATCAACTGACACGAAATTATACTAGGGGTGTTGATGATCGTAGTCGTGAAGCTGCTCAAGCTTGGCGACAGTTGCCTCAAGCGTATAATCAAAGAGGTATGATTGATAGCGGGCAGTATCAACGTGGTGGTAATCAATTAGCTCAAGCTATTGATCGTCTTCAGGGGCGTGCTTTGCAGGATTATTCTTCACAAATAGATTACAGTCATTTGCAAGATACGATGTCTCTTCAGAATTTAGATGAGTTGAAGGATTTGTTATCTGCTCAAGATTATCAGAATGTTGTTGCTAATGTTGTTAGGGGATCTGGAGGTATGGCATGAGTATGACAGATGAACCAGTAGCAGATGAAGGTTATTCTTTTGGTTGGCTTGACCCTATTATAAATAGAATATTTGGCAGTAGCTCATCAAATGATTTATTGGAGGGTATACCATATAATCAAAGACCTGTTATGGATTGGTCTTTACCAAGTGATCAACGTGAGTCTAAATACAATATAGATCTTAAACGTGCTGCTGGTATACCTATGGGTGGTTATTACGAGTTAGGTAACGAAAGTATTCCTGAGTCATTTACGACTGGGGGTAATCAATGGCTTCAAGGGCGAGGTCCAGTAGGTGATGGCTCTGATGCATCATATTGGGATAATATGGTCCAGTATGACAATTTGTTAGCTCCTTCTCAAGATTTAAGCCCTGTTTATGACAGATCAGGTGGCTCTAGTGGAGTGAACACTGTTCCAGATTATCAAGAATACGCTGATTTTGCGAACATGTTTGGTGGCGGACCGCATACAACGACAGGAGTTCAAGACGGGACAGAAGCTGGGATGCTAACTGTTAACCCTCTTGAACAGAAATTGCTTGAACTTGAAGAAGCTAGACAGTTGATGTTTGATAACCAGCGTGGCGCTGCTGCTAGCATCCATAATAGATCTATAGTTCATCTTGAAGATACTTTAGCTAAATCTAATGCGTATTACGATGGTAGAGATACCGAAATTGAAGCTGATTATGATAAGTATGGGGCTAGCAGGGATGAGCGATTTGATTCTTGGTACTCTGATAACGAAAGAAGGCAAGCAGATACAGTTAATCGTGCTACTGATATGGGTATTGAGTTAGTAGCTAGTAGTAACGAAACTGAAGATATGTTGCGTTCTCAGCAAGCTTCGTCTATTGATTATTTAAATACAATAGAAGGGATTGCTAAGGATGTAAGTAGGTTTGCTCGTAATCAGGTTGATATTCAAGTATCTGATGCAATATTTAGAGTAGGTTTGCAATACGAATCTCAAATGGCTTCTATTAATGCTGCCCAGCAAGCTGGTCAGATAGATGCGTTAGAAGCTCAAATTGCATTTGCACAGGAACAAGAGAAGACAGCTAATAATATAACGATGATTTCTTATGCCTTACAACAATTTGATATGGACCCTGAAATGGCAGATACTCTTGGTTGGCTTTCAGCTATGGGCGTTATGGATACTGCTGAAGATTTTATGGGTACAGCGATTACTAGCATGTTTAACCAACCTGATGCTCAGTCAAGTATAGATATATCACAATATTTGGGGCAACCAGCGGGAACAACATATGCTGATTCCAAACAATTGAATTTAATGCAACAACTTGTGAATTTGGAGTCATCTTCTCAACCAGATTATGGTCAGCAGGAGAATTTCATTCTACAATCTCCTGAAGGATATGAGCTTGGGGCATTAGATTTAGAATGGATGTTAAAGAACCCAATGGATCATTCAACTTTGATTGATATGGGGCAAGCGCCTCCTTGGGAGGCTTATGATCCAGAAACGTTAAATGCGGTTCTTACTGCCTATATGACTGTTGGAATGAATCGTCAGGGGTAAGTAATGGCTATTCCTCCTGCTCCTAGGGTTCCGCAACCTCAAGTTAATCGTGACGAGTTAATGGTTAAGCTTGGTATCAGGCCTCCTAAAGAGAAAAAGATAGATCGTAGTCAAATTCCAAGTTTTTCTACGCCTTCTGCTCCTCCTATGCCTGTTATGGCTACGCCTGATCCCAACTTTGTTAAGCCTCCATCGAAAGGTGGTGGCATATTTGATATCCCTATTATAGGGCCAATGATAGATCTTATTGATACGCCTCGTGCAATAGCTGTTTCAACTATTAAAGAAGTTGGGGATTTATTTGCTGGCGATGGTTTTAGCCCTACTGATTGGTGGAACCAAGCAGAAGATAACATGATGATGGGAGAACTTCTTCGTGACTGGGGTGTTGATTTAGGTGGATGGAATTTAGCTTTAGGTTTGATAGGTGATGTTGCTTTAGATCCTTTGACGTATTTGTTACCTAGCGCTTTTGCTCGCTATGCGAAAAGCGATGATGTAGCTAACGCTTTGTTTAATGCTAGTACAGCAGCGGGGAAAGCTAAAGATACAGCTAAAGCAAATATGTTAGCTACTGCTGGTAATCAGGTGAAGAAGAGTGGTGCGATTCATGCTGCGGGTCAGGAAGCTTTAGAAGAGATAGGTATGACTACAGGTTTGCGATTTACTGTATTTGGTACTGGTAAGTTAAGTAAGCAAATTGTTGAGAAACCACTTAGGCGTATGTTTCCTAAATTGGGTGAAGCTTTGGATCTTCGTAGGATTGAGCAGTTACCTCAAGTAGGTGAAGCAGGTAGGAAGATAAAGAATACGTCTAAGTTTTGGCGTTGGGGTGATGAAGCTATTGAAGGGGGTCCACGTTTTAGGCAGTCAGTTGATTGGAGTAACCCTGATCATAAGGCCCAGATTATTAATCAAGCTAGGCGTATTCGTGAGGGTAAAAACTTAGTAGGTAGAAGTACTGTTTCTCAGGAAGCTGGAAAGTTAGCTAGGCAAGCTTTAAGGATGCCTGTACAGACACGGAAGTTTAAATTTACTGGTCCAAAAACAGCGGGTTTTGTGACTGTATCTGCTAAGGCAGCGGGGACTTTATTTGCAGCGTCTACTTTGACTAAAGTTGGTGGATTGATCGCTAGACAAATGTCAAATAAGGCTGCTATTAATATAGGTATTAGGGAATACGCCAAAAAGGGCGATACCGAGATGGTACTTATTCTTATGAATCTTAAACGTGCAGGTAATCAGGGCAAGGTTGCTTCTGATATTTGGGCTACTCGTTCTTGGGAAGATATTAGAAGTTTAAAAAGAGATGCGGATAGGTTTGGGATTGACTTTGATGAGTTGATAATGGAAGCTGCTGTTGAACCTAAATATTTGCGGGGTGGTTTAGGTGCAGGGGGGCAGCCTACTTTAGGTTCATATGCGGTTTCTAACCCTAATTTAACAGCTTTGAATCCTCGTTATGTTAGTGACCCTGCTGTTTCTAGTTTGCATAGTAGGGCGCAGCAAATGTGGGGTCATATGGGTAAGCGTGGTAACCAAGCTTTACCTTATTCTACTCCTTTGCAAGAACTCAAAGATGAGTTTTATGTAATGCGTGCTTTAAAAGGGGACGTTGCTCGTAATCTAAGAGTTGTTAAGGATAACCACATATTTGATGTTTCTATAGGTGGTGTAGGTGTTGATAGCAATTTAAGAGGGAATATATTTAGTAGAAGAAAGTATCAAACTCCTTCTTCTATAAAGGCTGCTATTATCGCTGGCGAGGTTAGCCTTGATGAAATATTTACCAAATATGAATCTATAAGAAAAGCATTTGAAATTGACGCACAGGTTCTTGAGGCTTTAAAGGGTGAAGGTAGAGCTGTTGGAACTATTCAGGAACGTATTGCTAACTCACCTCAATTAGCTGAAGAGTTAAAGAATGGAGTGAGTCTTACTACTGTTGATGGTTCAGTAATGCAGAATAGGTTTATGGGGAATGTTCTGACGGAGCCAAATGTGGGTGGTTCTATTGAGTCGCAAATTGAAAAGATAGGTAGAGAACTACTTGGTGATGAATATGTTGAAATGTTCTCTAAGAGCGCTTCTGACGCTTTATCACGGTATGTCAATATGTGGCAGTCACGTATACGTTCCCAGTATGTTGTTGATTATGCTAATCAATTAGGGATAACGGTTGATGGCGTAGACAATGCAGCTTTTGGTAGTGCTTCTAAAGAAATTGCTTCAAAAATTGCTCATGAGGAAGCAGTTCGTGTTGCAATGATTGTTGGCGAGACTGTAAGAAAAGGTAGAAAGGGCGTTGGTGCAACTCGTAAGGTAGGGAAACCTTTAATGGATCAGTTGTTAGGCCCAGATGGCTTTATAGCTAGTGTTACTAGGCGAGCGCAAAAAGTTGCTCAGTATGATGATTTTGCTAGAAGGCCTAGAAAAGGTAGCGGAACTGTAGTTGAAGGTTTAGAGATCCCTGCTGGTAAGCCAATGAGTGTAGCTCATCAGCAAATTGCTGCTGATGCAGGAGTCACACCCCTTGCGTATTCCAAAGATAGACAAGCGTATGACATGGTTGTTAACCAGATACAGACTGCTGAAGATAAGATAGAGACTCTTGAGGAAATATTTGCTTTAGTTAATCCTTTGAATAATCCTGATGGTAGAAATACGTTGTATAAGTCTAGGAGGGAAATGCTTAATTTGTCTGTTGATGCAATGTCTCTTTTGCAAGAACCTCTTACGGTAGGTAAGTCTGTTCGTGGTCAAGCTCGTGAAGCTTTGACTCGTAGCCAGCATATGGGGTTTGGTTCTGCAACTGATCGTGCAGCACAGTTAAAAACCTATGAGGAAGCTGTTGAGTTTCTAGTAGAGCTAGCAGATGAAGTTAAGTTACTTTCAGAGTTTCGTGATGAAATTGCTGCCTTTATTAGGCAAATGGAAGCTCCGATTAATCCTATAACAGGGAAGCCAGAATCATTGGATCTTCCTTTCCAATGGTTATACGATCAGGTAGCTAGAATAGATGAAGGTATTTCTGTTTCTAAACGTTGGCTTGAAGATGCAGCGAGTAGATATACTCGTAACGTAATAGAAACTGATGCGACTACTATTATGGCGGATGCTTTATATGATTTAAGTATGCGAGGTTTGGCTGGTCATTATCGTTGGGCTACTCCTGTGGGTGGCGTTACTTTACCTTTGCGTTCTGGTCCTAAGCCTTTATGGGAACATGGTGGTCGTTACCAGAACGTTGTCAGTATTGGGTTAGAAGAGTACGATCCGAGATGGTTCAAATCGCAGAAAGAAAGTTGGACAGGGCATGCTGAACCTGTTCCTATAACTAAGGGCGATTTCGTGTATTTCGATCAGCATGGTTATAACCCTCGTTATTCACACGTTGATGAGATTAAATCAACATTTTGGAAGAAGCTAAGATTTTCTGATAAGGCAGCAGTTGACAAAAACGGAAAGCCCTTAATAGCAGCACAAGGAAGACCTACACGGTTAGATGAGTGGATTCAAGATCCTAACACTGGTAAGTATAGGTTGCCTAATGCTAAGGAATTGGAAGAAATAAATGCTAGGAAAGGCATAGTGGGTGGAGGCATACCATACGAGGGTAGGCCTGTGGTTATTAGTGTTGATCCTGAATCAGATATAGGTAGAGCAATTCTTCAAAGGCAAAGAGAAGCTATGGACACTTCCCCATCTGCTAAAGCAAGGGAAGAACGCATATTTGGCGAGCAAGGGCTATGGCAAGATAACGAGATGATTAACTTCTTAAGTAGGCATGGAGTAGATACTGGCACTGTAGATGTTCCACCTCAACAATTACTTGGCGAGCAATCTATCGTACCTATAGATGCACCAATTCAAAGAGGTGCAACACCATACCAAGGCACAAGAGCTTCGGATCAGATGGTAGCAATGTATGGCGTGCAAGAAGAAGCTGCTGTTGGGTATGCAAAAGGTAGACCTAAATTTACAACAGATCCTACACCTGATACTAGACGAGAACTTTTTGATGTTCCAACTTACGCTACTACTAGAGATCCCAAAACTGGGAAAATTATTGACGATATACCTGAATATCCAAATCCTATTACTACAGTTCGTGAGGCTGCTGTACAGACTGGTGACAAAAAGGCCGTTACTTGGGCTGCTTACATAGCTGAGTTGGAAGAAATTAAGAAACTCTTAAATGACGATGTTTTGTTTTATTCATTTTATGGTGCTATTGAGAATATCCCTGATGCTGCTCGTCTTTTGGATGATGTTGGGCAGAGATCTGCTTCTATACGAATTAAAGACTTATTAGATGATAAATCTGTCAAAGAATTTATCAAAGAAGGCAGAATCAGTATCTCTACTGAAAGAACAACTGTCACAGAATTTATTAATGAACTAGAAAAAAGATTAGAGTTCTACAGGCGTGGACTTTTACCTGTAGACGATTTAGAAGCTGCTAGAAATTTTCCAGACTTTCCCAAATCACATATTGCAATACAGGAAAAGATCGCTGAGTTAAGAGCATTCAAAGATGCTCAAGAGGCAATAATTACTAATTATCACCAACGTTTAAATGGCGTAATTAAAGATTTCACTAGAAAAAGAGATGCTGCTTTAGCTGATTTGGCAGCGAAGCAAGGGGAAATGGATGATGTTATTGCTGCGATAGATTCTAAGAATCTAAGTACAAAGATACTGGTTGATAACTTGGAGTTAGAGTTAGCTGAGTTACGTCAAAGTCTAATAACTAAAGAGCGTTTATCTGCAATAGATAATCAGACGGAAGCTATCAACGAAATTAGAAAAGTTAGAAACTTTAGTGGTTTCGCTGATGCTTATGGTGGTGCTGCTAATGACTTTATATTATCTATGACTCCTTTTAAACCTGCTTTAGAAAGGATTACGCCACCGACTTTGCTTGGTAAGGAAACTGCTGGGACTGTTCAAGGAGCAACAAAGCGTGCTTTGGCTAATCAATCTTTAGTTGGTGTTCAAATTACTGACGATAAAATTTTAGCTTATGCAGAGGCATTTCAAGCTGTAGCTAGGACTCAAGATCCAGACACTTATAATTGGTTTACACGCAATTATATGCCTCTTGTTAACTATTGGAAAGCTTGGGCTGTGACTACGACAGGTTTCTTTATGAGAAATGGGCTTGGTGGCGTTTGGATAAATTCAGCTATTAATGATGTTCCTATGCATTACCATGTTCGTGTTAATGAGATACGTAAAATTGCTAGAGAATCGGGTCGTACTCAAGATGTGCTTGAGGGCATTGATCATTTAGTTGCTGCTGGTAAGCCTGTAAAGATTCGTAAGCAATGGGCTGCTGCTGCGGGTGGAGAAACTGTTACTATTGACGAATTGAAAGCTTTTAGAGCTTGGAATGAAGCTGGTATTGGTGGTAGCGGTCAGGTTTCTATGGAAATTAAGTCTTCTGTGGATGAGTTTGCTACTTGGAAATCATCTAATAGGCCTTGGAAGCAGAAGAGTTGGGATAAGGAAAGTAGATCTTTCATACCTAATGATAACGAGTACATGGTTCAAAGAGGCAATATGCGACCTTGGACTCCAGAGTTTAAACCTATCTCTTGGGTTCGTGGCCGTAACCAAGATGTTGAGTACATGCTTAGAGGCGCTATGGCGCATAATATGATGATGGGCGGTTATTCTGTAGATGACGCTATGGAATCAGTTATCAAATTCCATTTTGATTATTCTGATTTGACTAAAGCTGAAAGAAAGATAAAGGGTGTAATACCTTTCTGGACTTGGCAGAAGAACATTGTTCCTGTCTTGATTGAATCTATTGGTAAGAACCCTCAGCAGTGGGGCCGTTTAGCTCAAGTTAAGAAAGAACTTGAGCTTCACTCACCTATGGAAAATGTTGTTCCTGATTACTTTGCCGAGAATATGGGAATACGTTTGCCGTTTAAAACTGCTGCGGGGCGTGTCTATTGGATGCCTGATCTTCCTTTCAGGGATTTGACTAAGTGGACTAAAGATATGGATTCTTCTAGTGACTTGATGGGGATTCCTCAGAACTTCTGGAGGGTAGCGAAAGAGTCTGCGTTTCCTCCTATTAAATTGCCGTTTGAAATGTGGGCTGGTAAACAGTCATTTGCTGATATTCCTTTGACTGGCAGGTTCCAGCAGGCTCCTAAATGGGCTGAAATACCCTTCCTTAAACAAGCATTGTTGACTACTGGTATAGCTGATAAGGGCTTAGATGGTCGTTTGGTAATGCGTGATAAGCATATCTATATGTTTGATCAGATATTGCCCATATTTGGGCGTATGAGGCGTTTGTACCCTAATGAACGTAGGAAGCAATCTGCGTTTGCTACTACCTTTATCAACACTTTCTTTGGTGCTGGTATAAGGGTAAACTCTAGTATGGAGCAGATGTCTCAAATAGCTAAACAAACTAGAATACTTGAAGAATCACAAAGGGACTTACGAGATAAATACTTTAGGAGAGTATAAATGTCATTAACTATTATCAGTAGAGATGGTTGGGGTTCAAGAGGCCCGAAGAAACCGTTAAGTAAATTAAATAAGAGTCGTGTGAAAGGGATTGTATTACATCATTCGGGTGTAAAGAATGGTCCTAAGGGCGTGGCTGCTGTTAGAGCGTTTGAGAAGTATCACATGGATTCTAATGGTTGGAACGCTATTGCGTATAACTGGTTGGTTGATGAAGTTGGTGTTGTGTATGAGGGGCGTGGCGCTGGTCATGTGTCAGCAGCTAATCGCCCTTGGAATAGTCGCACTGAGGCTATTTGTTATACAGGTTGGGGTGCTGATCCTATCCCTGAGGCAACAAAGCGCTCTATTAAAGCGCTTGTTGACGATATACAGTTGCGTTATAATGGGAAACTTTGGGTTAAGGGCCATAGAGATTTGGCTTCTACGACTTGTCCTGAGCGTGAATTGTATCACTGGATGCAGTCTGGCATGCCTTTAGATGGTCATGTGATTAAATCAGGCAGGGACATTGTTATTGAAGAGACTGAGCATCTTCGTTTAGCTAATATGGTGGAGAAAAAGCCGTTATCTAAGCGCCGTAGAAGCCGTGGAGAGGCTGTTAGGGTCGTTCAGAGGCGTTTAAATGAGCTTGGTTATGATGCTGGGCCAGTAGACGGCCATTACGGTCCTAAGAGCGCTGCTGCGGTGCGGGCTTTCCAGAACAGGTATAGGGATTTTTTAACTGTTGATGGGATTGTAGGAAAGAACACTTGGAAGATGTTGTTCTCGTGATGGGACACAAAACACTATATATAGGAGGCAATTATGCCAAAAGGTAAAGGGTACGGATCCTCTGAAGATACGTTTGGTTCGCAAGATAAGCAACCTTATGATTCTTCTTCTTCTGAAAATATGTCTAATATGAGTAAGAAGGCTAAGAAGGATGCTGCTTATTTAAGATCAACTAATTTAGGGAACGCTCATTCTAATGGGCGACCATTCGGAAAGTAGGAAATTATGCCAGCAAAACGAGGAAGTAGAAGCAGTAAGAGAAAGGTTGCTCGTAAGCCAAACGAGCATAAAGCTCGTAAGCCTAAACGTCCAGCAAAACGAGGAAGTAGAAGCAGGGTTGCTAAGAAACGTAGGCCTAAGTACTAATGGCGAGTATACAAGATATTTTAGCTGCATTTTTGGATGACAGAGGAGAGGGAGCTTTTGGTCCTTCTGCTGAAAAGCCTCGTAGACAAGGTTCAGGTAATCCTGTTCGTCAGTTTGATAACACGATGTATACTACTCCTTCTAGACCTGAAAGATCCTCTGTGCGTCAGTTACAGAACCGTAGACCAGATAAAGGTAGGGAGCAATATGAAGCTGCTGGTGGAACAGATCAGTTAGGTACTCCTTTAGGAACTTATTTACCTAATTCAGGTAGTACCTCAGATCAAGCAAGAGCTACAGAGTTTGGCACTGATGTGTTGACTGAGCGAAACCGTCAATTACGGAATGGAGCTGCTGAAGCAATGATACCTATATTGATGGAACAGTTTTTGCAAATGGAACAATCTAAAGGAGGCACACCTTACTTGCAGCCAACCCCAATAACGTCACAGCGTTTTGGTAATAGTCCTGCTGCAATGGCTGCACAAGCTTTAGCTTTAGCCCCATATAGTGGTAGGAGTGAATCTTGGGATCCAATGCAAGGTGAATTGCAGCAAAGTTTGACAAAACTCATTAATTCAGGTGCTGTTCGTTACGAAAATGATATGCGCCCTGCGCCAGAGGCTTTTGGCTTGATTGATGCAAATCCAAATCTTCCAACTGACCCTTATTCTCTTGAAAATGCAACACAAAGAATAGTGGATAACTACAACCGTTTAGGTGTATTATTCAGAGAGCCAATTATAGGTAACGTTTCAAGGGGTTCTCATCCGTATTATGCTGCTAATCCAACTCAAAGAATGGGTTACAGAGGGGGATACTAGTGACTGATCAAAAAGCTACTTTCAATTTTATGGATTGGGCTGAACGCACAGCGTGGACAGCAGGACAGTCTTTCTTAGCTATTTTTGTTATCACAGACCTTTCTACTTTGAAGGCAGCAGCTACAGCAGGTGGCGCTGCCTTATTAGCAGCTTTGAAAAGTTTAGCGCAGCAACGTTTGAAGGGTTAGAAAATTGGCCTCTGATGAGTTTGAACATCAATGGGCTGAATGGATGGCCATAGAAGGCCTTGACTTAGAAGATCAAATACAGGCTGAGATTAAAGATAGCGCTCATCGGTTAGATATGCGTGACGGCACTCATGGGCAGTGGGATGGTAATGATCTTGGTGTCTTAATTGTTTTTGATGAGAATGAGGTTCGTAATTTACTTCGTTCATGGGATGAAGCTCAATCAGGGAACATGATGTCTATTTTTGGTTTAATGAACTGGTTGGAAGGTATCGCTGCTTTTTTGGGGGATTGTATAAAGCTAAGGGATTTAGAGTCTTAGCCGTTCTCTTACTACTTCGTGTTCTAATAGTAGTCCCCTGATCTTGTCCGCTAACGCATCTCTGCGTCTAGCGAACGTGGTTTTAGGGATATCCAATACTGTTGCTACGAAACGCATTGATAGTCCAACGTCAACTAGCATGTGGTAAACCCATTGTTCTTCTTCTGTTAGCTGGTTGAAAGTATCAACTATAGCTTCAGCTAATGCTTCGTTCTTCCAATGTATTCCCTCTGTTGATTCTTTTGGTTCAGTATGGGGTTTGCTGGACATTATGGCTTCTATTTCTGTTTCGTATTGGCCATCTCCTGTCCAGTAGGAGGGCTGTTTGAGCCTGACAGGGGCTAAAGATGGAAAACCTAAATGCCTTATGGCTTCAAAGAAGAGTTCTCCCTTGCTGGGTTCATTCAATTGCCCAAGGTAATAGTTTGGAACTTATGGAGAAATATTTTTTGCCTTCGTGGAAGCTTCCTATGGGGACATCGTTCTTGTTGATTATGTTCATCATGTCTCGGAACTTTAGCTCTGCGTAGTTCTGGCGTGTGGAGGACCACACCCAGAACCAGACAGGAGCGCCTGTTCCATCCCACCATTGCATTGCTGCTAGTTTCTCCATTTTTAACTTTAAAGGTGTTTTGCCCATGCCTACTACTTCAACCAACCTACTGGGGTCAGCTTGTATGTAATCAGGTGTGTATCGTAATACATGGGGGAGGTAGTGGAATTTGGTCATGCCTTCTGGCCTGTTAAATCCGTATCTTGCCCATTGCGTGTTTCTTGCTTCAAAATTTGACTCTGCTTCATCTCCCATAGCAGCAAAACGTTCCTGATAGGAACCTTCATGGAATGGTCTGGTCATTTTTTACTCCCTTTCAATAAGTGTATTTGTCTGTCATCGTCATATGCGAGTCCGTTTAGTGCATCTTCTATTCCTTTGACGTAGTTGCTGATGTCTCCCCTGAGCGGGGAGAAATCAACGTCTACTTCTTGGAGCGTTACGAAAGCTTTGTCTTTATATAAAGATATCGTTAAAGAAACAGGGCCATCAAACTTTGGTCCTTTGTAGTAGCTTTTGACGGCTGCTTCGTATTCCCTAGTTGCTTTGGGAGTGAAGGTTCCGTTCTTTGTTACTCGTGGCCTACCTTTACTCTTTGGTTTTATCGGTATGGTGAATCTGTATTGTTTAGCCACGCCGTACCTTCTGTGATGCTCGTTCTACTAAATTACGCAATTGTCTTTCCCTGTCTCTTCGGTCTGTGAACTTTCCAACTCTCTCATCTAGTTTCCTTGTCCAGTCTACGGTAGCATCTAATGAGAAGTCTTGCCAGAGTAAGCTGCTGGCGAAAGCGTATAGAACCTCTGAACGGTCTTCTGTTACGTTTCCTTCTTCCCATATTCTTTTAGCTACGCCTACAAACTCTCCGTTTAATCTAGCTCCAGCAGTAAATTTAACCTTCTTTGCTGGTTCTGTTGCGTCATGTAACGGCAGTAGTTTGCGGTAGATGCTGACAGGGGTTCTGCTGTTTGTCGCTTCTTCAACGAATTGACTTAGCGAGTACCCCTTTACACGCTGCCTTCCTTCTGATCTTATCTTAGGGTAAGGCAATCGTAGGCAGTTGCCTAATCTGTCTTTCTCAAGACTGATTTGCTTGGGGTAAACCTCTTTGATTGGAACATCTACTACTCTGCATGCGCCGACCATCCCTTTTCTGCCGATAGTGGCGGAGATTGGCTCTTGGAGGTAGACCCAAACATGGTAACCCTTGCTTCTGGATGGTTCTTTCCATGACTTTATACCCATTTGGGTTAGTAGGGCTTGTAGATTGTCAGCGTGTACGCTACTTATCTCACCTTCGTCTAGGTCTACGGCCACCCAGTCAACCATCCATACGTTGTTACGTTCCCATAGGGGATAAACCCCTATGGGAACATCCCCCAGTAAATGATCCTTGATCTTATTCAAGTAATCATCCCCCTTGCCGTCTACATACATTGGTCTAACTTGGTCTTTAACTGTTGCGAGGCTACCTCCTTGATGAAGGTTAGCAAATTTTTGTATAGTTTCTAAATCTGTCATCCTACTGTCCCTGCGTAAACTCTAACGATAGGCCAACAGAAGTCCATACCCTTTGCTTCCATGTTCTCCTCAAACTCTTCTTGGTCTGCAACAGATGCTAGTTCGTGGTTCGCACAGTAGATTGGGGTACAGAAACCTTCGTCTATTCCGTATTCTAGCCATGATTGGAAGTCTGGTGTAACCATTATTCTAGGAACCTGTCGTCATCTGGGATGTCAGATTCATAGTATTCTCTGACAAATCCACAGTTGGGGTCCATGAAGTAATCAATAGGAGGTGACGTTATCTTGCATGGTGGGCGCTTGTTCTTACATAGGTCTAGCGAAACGCTAACGCTATGTATGCGCCTTTCGTCATCTGTGAGTTTAGGATTATCTCTTCTGCGGAATACATTCAGTTGCAGGATTGCGTATTCGTCAGCGTTGAATTTGCCATCATCCATTCCTCTACTTGAGCCTCTGTGAGATTGCTTACCTGATTGGTGTATTAGTCCTACTGGTAGGTTCTCTCGTTCCGCCCATTCCTTTAAGCCCTTTAGGACTTTAGATACTCCTTCGTAACCTGATGCTTGAGGTAGTTGCTCTAGGAAGTCAACCATTGCGAAACGTGGCTTGTGTTGCCAGTAGTCTTCACATTCACGCATCGCTATTGACATGTCATCAAACGATAATGCGTTGGGGAATATCTTTACCCTGTCAAGGAAGCCATCTCTGGCTTCTCTGATTTCAGTTAGGACATCCCTGTCTTCTACCCTTATTGCTTCTTCTACTTCAGCTAAGTTACGTTTATATAATAATGCGTAGAGTTTCGCTACTACTAGAACCTCTGGTTCGTCTGGCGTGTAGATCACACCATAGAAGTCAGGGTCTTCTTGTAGGTTCCTAGCAATGCTTGATAGCACTACTGCGCTTTTGCCTGAATGCGCTCTACCTGTTACTACGAGTACATCGCTGGGCCATACACCTCTCATCTTCTCATCTATGTCTTGTAACCCTAGATAGAAGCAGTCGTGTGATCCCTTAGCGTATTCAACCCATTGGTCTACGGCCTCTGAGGTAGGCCTAAAGAACTTGTATGTTTCTCCCTCTTCGGGAAGGTTGAGGCCAGCTAATTTGGCCTCAACCTCCGCCTCAGTGAGGGCTGTGATGCCCTCTTCCATCAGCTTGCCTGATAAGCGAACTGTTGTAGCTCTGCTCTGCGAGCTACCCAGTCCCATTCAACAGCATCGGCTTCTGTCTGTCCCGCAACGACATCCCATACCTTTAAAGGTACATTGCTGTCACCTGCGTTGACCCACAGTCCATGATCACGAGCTACCGTGATCCCTGCGTAAGCCATAGCTTCTTTGGTTACGGAGAAGTTAGGGTAGTTCGTACCCTTCTTCGTTTGGTCAGTGGTTCCGTCTGCGTGTTCCTTAACTTGGAATACACGAATGTCCTGACCATTCTCGCCTGCCCATAAAGCAGGCTGGAACGCAATGATGTTCCATGCAGCTTGGTTATTGCCAGCATTTTTACCTACGCAAAATTCTACTCGTGGATAAACTCTGCCTGACATAACGCCACCCGCTGGTTTAGCAGGTGGAGCAGCTACTGATGTTGCTGTCGGACCCGCACTCGGTGCGCCACTATCGGTGGGTGCTTTCTGCGGGGCGCTTGTCGTACTACCACCAGTTTGGGGAACAGCACTTTTAAGCCTCCGCATAACCACACCGCTATCTGACAAGTCAAAATCTTGACCTGCTTGTTTGAGAACCTCTGATTTGGCCATCTCAAATAAAGCTACAGATTCTTCTGCAATGTTTGCATCAGGAACTGCTCGCTCAATTGTGAGAGAATAGTCAGCCGTTTCATACGGTTGCTCACTTACTTTCTGCGTGAATGTCACGCTTACTTTCGCCATGTCTGTCATGGTCTTTCCTTTCTCCCTAGAAGGGATTATCGCCGAGGAGTTTCCCCCGACATTTACCTGCCTGCCAAACAGGACACCACTTAGGTGAGCAATGCCACCCTTCCCATCGCTGAGGCCATGTTACCGCCTCATCAATGGTCAATAATGTGGGTACTATTGACCAGCAAAGTTCTACGAACGCTGCTTTATGAGCTTCTGTACGCTCAATTTCAATGACTTGTAATTTCCCTTTAGCCATAACAGCGAGATTAAATTGTTCTTTTCCATATGCCCAAGTATAGGCGTGCGATTGGATATCCCAACGCTTTTTCTCCCAAACTTCATAATGTCTTGATGGATTCTTCCAGTCCCAGATCACACCGCTTTCATCTATCCAGTCGGCTGTGCCTCGTAATACAAGCTTAACTCCATCACGGATGCCCATAGATTTTTCAAAAATTCTTTCAACAGATTTAGGTTTAAGAATTGGATATAGCTCTTCGTACCATACAAGCACATTGCTGCGAACGATATCTATTGTCTTCTCATAAGAGTCCCGCCATACATCCACCGCCGATCCATGATCGGCACAGTAGCTGTCTGCGATATCAAGTAGCTCTATTAATTCAACGTTCTCTTCACCGCCGAGCATTAGTAGTCCTGCACGTTCTATCGCTGCATGGACAGCGTTGCCTCGTAGTAGGTCAGAGGTTTGTTTTTGGCTGACCAATTCTAGTCGTTCTTGGCGAGCTTGCTCTGGACATCTAAGGAAGTTGTTTATCCAACTTTGCCTTAAAGTTAATGTTTTCATTTATCTCCCCTTTACGTTAGGGCCAGACTCAGAAGGGAGTGAACTGAACCTGACCCTAACTTTTGATCTCTTCCAAGCATACAATGCTTAATCCCTTTTTCCCACCTGCAACAGGTACAAAAAAAAATGTTCTGCGAAGCATTTAAGCTTCGCAGAACATTCTAGTACATGTTTTGGAATACATGGTGGATGGTCAGTAAATTTGTTTTTTGGGCCGACCAATTTTTATTGCTCTTTCGTATGGATTTAACCCTCCCCATACTCCATGCTGTATTTCATTCTTTAGCGCATAGTCTAAGCATTGATGCGTCACTGCACACTTGGAGCAGATACTTTTGGCTTTACGACTACTTGTATTTCCTTGCCATGTTGAGGGGAAGAACACAGCAGTGTCCTCCCCCTTACATGCAGCTTTCGTCAAATCAATCATTATTCATATTGTAGCACTCCCAGTGTGTCCATCCTCCACCTCTTGCTTGAAGCAACCAGACGGAGGCATAAATATTGGCGACAGGATTAAGGGGAGAGTAGCCAGCGAAGCCAGCTTGCTCTGCCCTATCATCCCACCATCTTGGCATATGTTGCATCAGACCTGATGCTCCCGAAGTTGGATTAACAGCGTTTGGGCGACCTCTACTTTCACAATGCATTACTTTCATGAAGGTATCAAGTTCCGATTCCAAACCATAGTGTTCTAACGCTTCTTCTACAACAGGCTGCCATCTATCTACATGCCAGCCCCATTGATTCACTGGAGCTTCAATCCCGATTGGGGTCCAAGCTACTGTAAAGAACCATATTAGATTCCAGATCATCATTCAGCATCCTCTTCCTCTTCTGATGGCCAACATGCATCACATATGTAGAAGCCACTGCGTAGACCGATCAGTTTCTCACGATACTCTGCGGGGGCTTCGGGCCATACATTTTGGACCATTTGCCCAGACATGTACTTCATCCAACGGTGTGGATCATACTCAACAGTGTCTTTCTCTTTACACATTGAACATGTAATTGTTTTCTTAATCCAATTTTCTGTTATTGGGTTATTCATAATTCTCCTTAAATAGAAACCCCCCACGCATTGCTGCGTGGGGGGTTTAGGTTAGTCGTCAAGGTCTTCCAGTTCAGAGAAATCTATCTCAGGGTCAATAACCGTTGCATTTAACTGCTTACGGCGTAGCTGACCAGCCAAGTTATCTAACTCTTCTATCTCTGGAAGAACATCGGGATGAAATTCGTATTCCATGATCTTACGAACACAGGTACGAATCGCAGAAATAATGCGTTCAATCCCAATCTCGAATATTTCTATCCGACCTTTAAGATGTCTTATTTCTTCCTGATTGTCTGACATGAAACCCCATTAGCAATTGCGGGTTCCGAAGAAAGCTATTGTTTCTTCGTCAGCCTGCTCTGGGTCAAAGTTGGACCATGTGGCAAAGAGGCGTGCTACTTCTTCCATAACTTTATGTAGCCTACCCACCTCTTTCCACAGACGGTTCAGATCACTGTTCTGATCGTCACCGTTGAGTTCCCTGACCAATAGTTGAAGATCCTTGAACTCCTCAAACTCTTCAAGGTCAAGGTTCTCAAGTTGATCATATGCTTGTTCACCTTTTTCTATCTCGTAAGAGTAATCAGACTCTATTCTGGAACTGGCTATTTCTTCTACCCATTCTTCAAGCTGGTAACTGTTTCGGACGATATCAATGATCTCATCTTTATGGCAGTCATCGCTCAGATCTATGGACTCACTACCTGAAGGTAGGTCTTCCTTATTGATCGTAAATGAGCAGTTAATAGGTATTTCTTCATTGTCGTTTTCAGACATGTTTTTCTCCTCTGACGCATTGATGCGTCATAGTTGTGGGCTTGTTCCCACAAGTAAACCCCCAACCAGAAGTGCTGATTGGGGGCTTACCTGTAAGGGGCAGGAATACACCTGCCCCCCACAACTAGGTTACATTGACAGTCCGCATGCAGAATTGTAACAGATCATCATAGGATTCAGATAACATAGCTTGCTCGCTAAACCTGCGAGCAGCGTCTACACCTGCTTCCTTCTGTATGGCTTTCTTGACCCTACCAATAATGGCAAATGCATTACCGTCAGTTTCTGAAAGCTGTACATCAATGTCGTAGCTTGGTTCACTTGGTTCACTCATACTAATATAACTCCAATTCACGAAGATATGACATAGCAATATCACTCAATGGTTGCTTGCCTCGCACAACTTCAATCTTCTTGGCATTAGAGTTAGCTAAGTCATGATATTCCATTGACTGGATAGCATTCCAAGCGCCCCATGCAGTTGCACCTGCTGGACCAGCTTTCTCTTCACCCCAATAGTATTGAGCAGCTTCAACCTTCTTGTCATAGATGTTCTGGGTACGACCATGGATCTTACCTTCTTCATCTACTTCAGGTTCAGGCACAATGATGTCAAACATACGTCTGAACTCACCATCACTCACTTTGAGATGCTTCAGCGCAGATGCATTAGTCATGTACCTTTCAAGGCTGTCTGCCTTATCAGCAAGAACAGTTGACCGAAGATGCAAACGAATGTCATGGTTCGTTGAACGCTTAACTGAAATAATGCTCCCACCAAGACGTTGTTGGTTCGTGCAAAACAAACGAGTAACAAACGTAATGACAGAAGTAGTCCAAGTTGAGTTCAACGAAGCAAGCCCCAGAATATGGGGTTGTACGACATCGCCGTCACCTAGATCCACTGGTTCTTCCAGAAGCCAGCGACATGCAAGCCTAGCACCGCCATCCAACACATCTACATTGATGCAGGATTGAGGGAATACAGACTCCATCATCTCTAGGAACTGTTGGTAGTTAGACGCAGGATGGGATGGATGCGCTACGTTAAGAATTTTCTGTAGCGGACCCATTGGATCATCATCATGGGTGCGGTAATAGATCTGATGAGTTGGCTTATCTCTGTACTTGCCTTCCTCAATCTTCTCTACTGATACACCTCCATGCCTACTAACTCTGACAGGTTGGGTGTGGACCTTGAATAACGCACCTGAGTCAAGAGCGAGATTCATTGTATTCCTCTCCTCCTCGTCATCAGGATCGCTAAACATGTGATCCTTAACTGTATATAAAGTTGACATATAGTCTCCTTATTTTTTATGTCTCAGGCTTATCCTGAGATCGTGGTCTATGCAGGAATTGAACCTGCACATGTCGCCAGATAGACCACCACGCATCAATGCGTGGTTAAAGTAAATCACTGGGGTTTTTATCAATACGCCTACGCTCATTGATATCAATAACCTCAGCTACATGGGTAGCAATACCTTGGTCAGCTTCGCCATCCTCAACCCGCTGTTTCAATTGTTCAAACGCTTCAGGATTAACTTCCTTCAGTGTCTCCAATTGATCAGCTAAAGACGGATCTAAAGTATCCAGCACTTGGTCTATTACTTGATCCATCGCTGTTGATGCTTCTTCCATCCATATCTTAATTGCCATCAGACAATCAAGAGCTTGGTTGAGTTCGGAAAACCCGACAGTGTATGTCTTTGGTGGTTCTTGGTGGTCACTCATCTGTATGCCTGCATGATAAAGATGCCTTTGTCATTGTCAATACTAGTGCGTAGCTTCAGCCCTTTCCTAGCAGCATGTTGCACCATCGCACCACGAGCATTCTTAGCATCCTTGTAACGTGACAGGTCTGTCGCTATCTCTAGCTCCCATACCTGACCATTAAACCATGAGGGATCACCACCGAAGCGACGACCCCGACCATATTGTTTGGGAAATTCTTTCAAAATTCTAGCCATTGTCAGAATCCTCAAATAAGTCAGGGTTAGCTTCTCTGATAGCTTTACTACGTTCTTCACGCTTACGCTTTTCCTCTGCGTCATACTCTTCCTGACTGACAAAATGAAAGTCATCCGAGTTTGCCCATTTCTCAATGGTGCGAACGATAGCTTGCGCTTGAAACCCACGCCCACCATACGAACCGTAGTCTCGCCAAGTTAAACCAATCTGTCCAGCTAACCATTCAACGAACACAAGGTTATAGATACCTTTAAGTTCCTCTACTGGTTCACCATTCACAAAGAGCGTACTCTTGTGATCTGACAAGTCTGATTTAAACGTATGTACCAGATGTTCAACATCAAAGTGCTTACCATAAAAATCAGGGTTCATGATGCTGTGTCCGTCACCGAGAATTATCTCATCGGCGACTGCTTCACGCACCAACTCTTTGGTTATTTCTTTATATTTAATTGTCATACTTTCTCCCTGCCACGCATCAATGCGTGGCATAGTTGGTTATATATGTTTAGTGAGATATCACTCACTCATATACCCATTATATCTGTGACCATAGGATCTTTTCTACTTCAAATATGGTTACGCATAATGAGCATATGAGAGAGGCGGTGAGGGGAAAAGCAATAAACCCCCACCGCCATCTCAGAAGCTGGTAACTCTACGAGAGAGTAGCTTCAGCATCATCGTCATCAAATATAGCGTCATCCATATAAACTTCAGGACCATAAGTCCTATTCACTGGAATGTCCTTCCCCTTGACGATAAAGGGTCGGCGCTGTCTTGCCATCATGTCACATAGTAAATACTGGTGAGCGTCATCGTAGCTTTTGAAAGGTCCGATGATATCTCTACGGTAAGTACCTTGTCTTGGATAGTTCTTCCAATCCTTAGGCTTAAACCAATCATGGATTACGAACCATTCATCTGAATCAGTCGTTGTTGTTTCTCTTGAATCAGTCATCCAATCGCTACTGCCCATTGGATTCTCTCAGCTTGACGCTGATTAAAATCAACCATAGCTTCTTCCTTACCAATAATGTAGTGACCACTTGAAGCTGTCTCTAAATAGATAGGACTGTATTGCTCTAGCGGATCTATATTCCCAGCAACATGCCATGTGACATATTCCTCAGGATCTATATTTCCCCAATGGCAAAGCACAGTCCCAACAATTGGGTAGCCTTTACTAGTGTCTTGGAATAGCGCAACTTTTACGATGTGCCTTCCATTCTTCATTTTTATCAAATTATTTAACATATTATCCTTTGATAATCTCTGCAAGAAATCTTCTTGCATGTAAACCCCCACGCATCACTGCGTGGAGACTTACATGCAAGCCCTACCGAAGCAGGGCAAACATGTTATCCTTCCTCATACCAATTCGCTGACTGATCACAGTCAGGGCATGGACCTAAGTCCACTAGCACAGTTGGCGCTTCCTCAACGATTGATTCCCACCTGCCAGTATCGCCACAGGTGTTGCAATCTTCAACTCCATATACTTCTGTCATTGCTTCACCTCCGTATCTATTAGGATGAACAGCGAACTGAACATTGCCATTGCCATAAACGCAATACTGGCATTTAGCGCACGCACCTTGACCCAAACGTTTACCACGCTCAGTCTCAGCAGTACCCCATTCAACCAGATCAGTACGACCAGTTTGTTCAGGACATTTAAGCATAGGTCGCATTCCCAGACCCCTCGCAAGCTTTTCAGTATCTGCAAATGTGTCGCCACAAAACGCATAGTCCACGGTTCCTTCAAGACCAAGCAAATTCAACTCCACTAAACGATGTTTATTATATTCATCAACAGACAAATACAAAGAAAAGTTGCCTCGTAGAATTACATCATTGCCTGATGCATCAATCGGGTTATCAAGATACTGACGGACATACCCAAAGCTCCGAGTATAAACCCAGAACTGTACACGAGGGAACGAAGCAGACAGACGCATCAATGCTTCAAGGAACTCATAACTAGGAATATCACCATCCCATAGATGGCGAAATATCCATTCTTCCTCAGGCACACCAAGGCGGACCATCTCATCCACGCACTCAGCAACCATCGGTTCCATCAAGCGTAGTAGCTCATCACTGTTATCTAAATGGGGTTTAAACGTCATCCAGTTATGCCAAACTTTATCCATGACGCTCGGAATGTCCTCAATTGAGGCTGCATAGCAATCATCACAAAACTTAGTCATACCTTCCTGACAAGACACAACAGCAGGCAAACCGAATGTATTCCGAATGCCCCTACTGATCGCATTGTTCAGACGCTCACCCTTCTGCACTGCAAAAGGCGTGACCTTCCTGTCTAACGATAGGCGCACCCGACCTAATGTCGGCTTGTGCTTGAGTTTAACCATTGTTTCTAACATAGCTTTCTCCTTATTATTTAATTGTACGGTAACCATATGATCACCCATATAACCAGACATGCAACCATCTAGTCATATGGCTAACCATAAACACACCCACGCATCCAGCTCGCCACTATCGGCGGAGCCTTTCGGCGCAGCCCAACTGCGCCAAAAAAAGAGAACAAAAAAAAGACACAAAAAAAAGAGTCAAAGAAAAGCCCCACGCATCGCTGCGTGGGGCTTTTCCTGACTACCCTAAATACCTAACAACTTCTCAAACTTCCGCCAAGCTGCAAGGACAATAGGTCGCAGATCCTCAACCCATAACGGCTGCACACAAGATTGCCAAAGAACCTTCGCTTGCCAGAAGACTATTGGAAATACAATCAGATACACAGATATCCAGATGAGATCTGTCCAATGAAATGGTTCTAACATTCGCTGGTAACTATCTTAGTTAAGTCTGAAATAACCTCAGACAAACCATCACATTCAAGCACATAAGGACCATTGTCCCTAGGCGTAGTTAACCAAAGCTGGTTTTGTTCCACATCTAAACTCAGCAAGATACTCTCAAGCCACATAATATTACGAGACCGATTATCAACAGGATCTAAAACTAGCTCCTTATGAATACGATCACGCAACATCAACTGACTCACATCTATCGCCAACATGCCGACTCGTGAACGGCTGTTAGAGATACTGAATGTAGCATGAACAGTCTTACCCAAAACATTAGGCAGACGAACCATACCCTCATACCAAACTTGTCTGGTATAAGTAATATTGCTTTTACTCATGTATTACTCCCTTAAAAGGAGACTACGCATCAATGCGTAGTCAGGGCTATTTGCCCTACGGAACAGCCAACCACGAACCAAACAACGTGACTAGCTGCTCCGTAGGACATTCCCCACGCATCGCTGCGTGGGAACATCCCACAAACTTACTTCTTCTTCAGGTACTCCTTAATATCTGACCTGTCAGGGTTCTCCTTCAGGTGCTTCCGCAGTACCTTCCTGCAACCATCAGTGCAATTGCAATTCTTGTAACTCATGCTTTTCCTTTCCAGTGAATGGAACTCCCACTCACAACTACCATTATATCGGGGCAACCCTGTTCTTCGCTATCTGGCAAACACCCACGCCCAATTACCACGAACAAGATGCTTGACCATAAACTTACTCCCTGACCATCCTGACCATACGCACACACTGCGCCACTATCGGCGGGAAGAAACAGTAACCATCAGCTTCACTCACAAGAATGTGGCATACAAAAAAAAAGCTTGACGCATTAATGCGTCAAGAAAAAGAAAACAAAAAAAAAGGCCGCCACGCATTAATGCGTGGCGGCCTTAATCTTTATTTATTACTTACTTGCTTTTGCTTCTTCAGCTGCTGCTTTTCTTTCAGCTACTATCTCCGCCTCAATCTGGTTTTCTAAACCAAATAGTGCAGCGGATTCTTGCCTAGCAAATTTCTTCATTGAAGCATTGAACTCTCCAAGGAGTGTCCCGCTTTCAGGTTTGTAGATAGCTGCATAGCCGTCACCTTGTGGAGATGGACTCCAGAGATGTTGTGCAGTGTTTTCAGCAGTTACCCACGCATTACCAAGGGACTTAATCATTTCAATCTCGTCACCTTGGAAAAGGTCCTTGCCAGCTGAAGCACGATCATGGATCAAAGTGAAGAAATCTTCTACAAGTTTCTTCGTATTTGGTCCAGACTTATCAGCAGTTTGGAAGCTTTTCTTATTGGCAGACTTGATCTCATCAAGGGTGTATCCCTGCGCATACATTCTTGAAATCTTCTTACCTTGGTTCCCTGTTACTCGCTTCACAGCAATCTTCTTAACGTCGCTGTAATCCAAGCACGCATTAGGAAAGTCTCTCCAGTCTTGGTTTTTAGGTCCGTCTGGATTGATCAATGAATCAGGGTTGATATCGCCATTCTCAATGAATGGGAGTAACTTGATTCTGATTGCATCTCTTGTCTTTCCAGCATTCCTCATGTGGTTCCAAGTAGCAGCAGTCTTCTCAAATTCAGGGAAGCGCTTTACTAACTCATCACCCATGTAGCCAAGGGAGTAAATGAAGTCACAAAGTTCTAATGTCTTTGCTCTCGTCCTTTCCTCCGTAGCCTTCAGGGAACCAATCAGGGATTGCATTTTCTCAGTAATTTTTTCTTTACTGAGTCGTGCATACCTTCCTATTGTCCTACCGACAATTTCAGTAGCCTCTGAATCAATATCAGAAGGATGGGGTGCCCCATCAGGCCTCTTGGCTGAAGAAGTGACCGTCACATCACTTTCCACAGCAGCGCTTTTATGAGCGCCTTTACCTGTTATTTCTTTGCTCAATTTGAGCCTTTCCGCAGGTGGCACTTCCACCTGCTAGAACCATTATATCTCACGCATTGATGCGTGGATACTTTGAAACAAGACACGCAAAGAATGCCTAGAAATCAATTCTCAATCCGCACGCATTGATGCGTGAAAATGTTCAGTTCCGTTTCTCTCCAGATATCCGCCCATCAAATATTTTTCCACGCATTGATGCGTGGCGCAGTCGCATGTAACAACACCCCTAGGGGGGGGGTGGGGTCGCCACGCTCTGCATGTATAGATAACGAGGGACAGTGCGTGCGTTTTTTTAAACTTTGGTCGTTATGTTAAGTTCGGCGGGGGTAGATGAGGGCGTTTTGAGGCAGATTTGTCTGCCTTCAGGATGTATTCCCCTGTGGGACTGTTGGGTGTTTAGGGAATACAGTGGTGACGGTGTTACAGAAAAAGAATGAAAATCTGTGAGGCAGATTTTCATTCTTACTGTTACCTATAAAGGGAGTGTCCCACATTTGGGACAAGAAAAACAAATAATAGGAGGTACAACATGCCACAAAACGGTGGAGGCAAAGGCTGGAAAACAGACCCTGAAACAGGACAACAGACAATGCCAGATAAATGGAAAAAATATCTGGACTGGTTGTTATCGGAATCTCGTGTACCGTCTACTACGAGACTTTGGGCTGTTGAAAATGATGTTAATGAGAGGACTGTTCGGCGGTGGAAAACTGATCCTAGGTTCATCCGAGAATGGGACCGTAGGGCAACTGAGTTGAATGTTCACCCTGAGAGAACTCAGGGGGTTGTGGATGCTTTGCATGCTGCTGCTGTGGAGGGTGATGTGAAGGCTGCTTCCTTGTATTTGCAATACATTGAGAAGTTTACTCCTAAGCGTAGGTTGGTTTTGGATGATGATAGGGAAGTGTCTGGTTTGTCTGATGCTGAGTTGCATGCTGAGTTGGAGTCTTTGATGAGTGGTTTAGATGTCTGATCCTAAGCGTTTGATTGAGCTGGAATGGTCTATGGATTGGGCTATTTCTGGTGAGGATGATGAGGTTTTGGAGTGTGGTTTGGAGAATCCTGAGATTTGTGAGAGTTGCCAGTAATGGCTAAGAGTTCTGCACAGAAGTATCGTGATAATCCTGCGTCTTATCGTAAGAAACAGGAGTATGATAAGAAGTTTAATAGGAAGCCTGAGCAACGTAAGAAACGTTCTGAGTTATCTACTGCTAGGCGTAAGGCTAAACGTATGGGTATGGCTTTAACTGGTAAGGATTTGTCGCATACTCGTAGTGGTGGCCTTGTTTTGGAGGACTCTAGGAAGAATAGGGCTAGGAATGGTCATGGTAGGAATGGCCGTTTAAAGTAATCTAACTGGGGGGTTAGGTGTCTAAATTTTTTCGCCTTTTTGCTAGGGCGTTGCTGGCTTCTTTGTTGGTTGTGGTGTGGTTTGCGCCTGCTTCTGTTGCTCAGACTGTGTGTGAGGCGACTGATGATGGTTGGGATTGTAATATAGTTGTTGATGTTGTGGGCGAAGGCCCACAATTTACGTTTGTTTTGGAAGAAGAAACTGAGGTTGTGGTTAGGACTTATACTTCTTTGACTTGCGATGATTGGGAGACTGGTGCTGGTACTGATTTGTATGCTGCTGATCCGATGTTGATGTTATATGATGATCAGGGTGTGTTGTTGTTTGAGGATGATGATTCGGCTGAACATAATGATGGTGTTAACCTGTGTTGGGATGCGTTAATTATTGAAACTTTGCCTGCGGGAGCGTATGTATTACAAGCTGATGCGTATAGCGAGGATACTTCTGGCGTGTATTCTTTGGAGATTTCTGGTGGTCAGTGGACTGTACCTGAGTTAGAAGAACCAGATCCTACACCCACTCCTGAGCCTAGCCCAGAGCCTGAGCCTACGCCTGAGCCAGTTCCTACCCCTACGCCTGTTCCTGAGCCAACTCCTGAGCCTCCTCAACCTGAACCTACTCCTGAACCCACTCCTGAACCTCCTCCACCTGTAATTATAGTTGTTGAACCGCCAACTAACGAGGAAATAATTGAAATTTTGGAAGGCTCTGAAATTTGGGAAGATTTTGAACCTTTTGAATTTGATTTTGAGGAAGAACCCTTTGATTTAGAGGATTTGCCAGAGTTAGATGAGGGACAAGAGGAACTATTTATAGAAGAAGAATTTTTTGACGAAGAAGTAATTGATGCAGACATACCAGAAGAAATTGAGACAGAGGCGGAAGAAGAAACAAATTTCGTTGATGAAACAGAACAAGAGGAACGTTTTGAACTCGCACCAGATGTGGGATTAGAGGAACAAGATTTTGAAGAACTGGAAATAGAGGATTTAGATGATGAGATACTGGCTGAAATATTACAAGATGAAGATGCTGCTGAGGAATTTTTGGAAGAGGTAATAGAGGATAATCCTGATTTTTTTGAGGAAAGTAGTGAAGAGGAGTTAGCTGAGGTATTTGAGAAGGCTCCTGAGATATTTAATGAAGCACCTGATGAGGTGAAGGAAGAGTTTGAAACGGAGGTCAACATATTCGCTGGAGGATTTGAGGATTATCAAGCGGAAGATAGCACTATTACTGTGCAGGAACGGCGTGTTGTTGTGACTGCTTCAACGGTTAGTGCTGTGGCTGCTGCAAGGCCTACTGTTCGGCCTATGCCAGCACCGTCTGGTGGTCCGTCAGTTCCTCAAGGGGGAAGAAGAAGAAGATGAAATTTTTAAAGAAAATATTTTTTGAAACCAGCGCTTTAAGCTGGACAATCGGTGGAACAGGAATCGTTTTGATCACACTTTCTGGGGAAACTCGTGAGATGGGTATTTGGATATCCGTTGCCAGTTTTGTATTCCATATGATTGGTGTGCTATTAGAGAAGGAAAATTAATGACAGACAGTATGGGTGTATTTGTGAACACTTGCTTACGAATAGTGAGCGTGTTTGGAATACAATGCATGGCGATTATTGGGGGTAGCTCCATTATTGGTGGAATTGAAGTGCATAAAGCTGCGATCCTTAGTGGGGTTGCAGCAGTAGCGCAGGTATTGCAGAAGTTAGCTATTGCCTTTGCGGATGACGGTGTTTTGACGAAAGCTGAATTAGATGCTGCGTTTAGTGGCTCTACTGAATCGGTGGACCGTTAATCCACATGACGACTGATTTTCTGATACCCTTGGTAACAGGAGTTATTCTATGATGTATGAAACTAGGAAAAACTATAGCAGATCCTCTATTGGGTGTAGGAATTTCGTGTTTATCCCCATTGTAAAGGAACTCTAATGTCCCCCCTTCGTAATCTTCGGGGGAACTTAGGTTTACGACAACGCTTAATTTACGGACTAAGCCTGCTAATAGCGGGTTTAGTGTTTGGTTCAATGGCATTGGGTGTGTGGCTGTTTGAACTAAAGCCTTTGCAGCGTATCGGTCTTGGTGTCCGTCAATGTGCCAACCGTACTCGTCACCTTCTCCGTAAGTCGTGTACTGTACGGCTTCTGGGTGCATCAAATTTAACACCCATCCAGCGTCAACGTTCGCAGACTCGGCAAGTTCCTCTAGCATTAGCTCTATTGTGGAGTTATCAAGCCAAGCTATCTGGGAAGATCTTTCAGCGTTATCTCCCTGATGGGAACCTTGTGAAGAAGAGAGTTTAAACTGTGTATTTCCTTCTGATTCTATGTAGTCAACTTCTTTTGATGTCAGTGCGTCTGGCATGTGCCAGTAGATATTAGTTAGCATGTCGTATAGTCTATCAGAGATTAAGCGAGAAGCCGAATGGCGGAAGTGTGTAAAAAATGAAGAATATTTTTTGCGAAACTATTGGAATATAGCTCATCCAGCGCATGGCCGTATATTGTTTGATTTGCGTAAAGCGCAGTCAACAGCGTTAGAGCATTGGGAAGAAAACAGGTATTCTTTAACGTTGAAAGCTAGGCAGATTGGGTGGTCTACGCTTGTAGCTGCTCATCAGTTCTGGCTAGCGTTTTTTCATTCTGACCAGAATATAATTGATCTTTCTCGTACTGAACGTGAAGCTGTGCTATTATTACGTAAGACCAAATATGGCTTTAAGCATTTGCCTGAGTGGATGCTTGAGCGTGGTCCTAAATCATTAATGGAACATCAACAAAGAATGGGATTTGAGAATGGATCGCTTATTACGTCAATGCCTTCAGCATCTGACCCAGCTCGTGGTGAGTCAGCAAGTCTTATTGTTGTGGATGAATGGGCTTTTCTCCCAAATCCTGAGGAAGCTTGGGCCTCTATTGAACCTGTTGCTGACATTGGTGGTCGCATTATTGGTCTCTCCACTGCGAATGGTTCTGGGAATTTTTATCACCAGTTGTGGGTTGGTGCTACTACTGGTTCAAATAAGTTTGCGCCGATGTTTTTTCCTTGGTCAGCAACTGAAGATCGGGGAGATGCTTGGTATCAAGAGAAGATAGAAAGCATGCTGCCTTGGCAGCTAGCGCAGGAGTATCCTACAACACCTGAGGAAGCGTTCGTTAAGTCAGGTAACCCTGTTTTTGATCTGGATGTATTACAAGAAATGGACCAAAAAACTATCCGAGGGCAACTTGGTTATATGTGGCGTAATGGTAATCATGTGGAGTTTAGAAGATAATGGCAGTTGAAGTTTGGAAAGAACCAGAATCACGATCCGCTTATGTAATGGGTGTTGATACTGCTGAAGGTTTAAAACATGGAGACTACTCATGTATACAAGTATTAAATGTTGGAACAGGAGAACAAGTTGCTATTTGGCATGGACACATTGCACCTGATTTACTTGCTGAGGAAGTACATGCTTTGGGGTTGTGGTATCGTGATGCTCTTTGTTGCGTTGAGTCTAACAATCATGGTCTTACGACAATTACGGAATTAAGGCATTTAGGGTATCCTAATCTATTTAGGCGAAGGCAATTAAATAATATTAGTAACAGAATAAGCCAAGAATATGGTTGGAAAACAACTAGGACATCTAAACCTTTGATGATTGATGATCTTGGTTCTGCTCTTAGAAATTGGGAATTATCCATTTACGACAAGCATACTGTTGCCGAGCTTAGAACCTTTACTAGGAACGATAGAGGTTCTATGTCTGGTTCTCCGTATGATGACCGTGTTATGGCCCTTGCTTTAGCTAACCAAATGAGGAAATACGCTTATGAACCTGAATATGCGCCGAAAGTGGATGATTACTGGACTGTTGATTGGTTTGCTCGCCTTGGGAATGATGCTCCTTCGGAAATTCCGCTTCAAATAGGCTTACATAATCTTCGTGGGACACTCTAGTTTACTTATAGAGCATATGTATACATGGAAGGTGCTTTAATGGCAAGAAAATTTGTTTCGCACACAAGTGCGTCAGAAACAGTTGACGGCAAGTCAGGTCAAAACAATAAGATGGAACGTGGCGCTAGTGTTTGCGCTAACCCCATTTGGGAACCACATGGTCCTCAGAGTCCAAAACAGCGGTTTAGTGGAGGCAAAATTAACAATCACACCAATGATAAAGGTGCGACTTGGGAACGGCCAACTCCTAAAAATCAGCATGGTTTGTCTGGCAAGGTAGAACCTGCTTCTAAACAACCTAAATATAAAGGTAACCCAGCTTAGATATGGCTATCTTGCCTGATGGGGCAAGCTACCAAGAATTTGCGGATTACGTTACTAATCTGCGTGGCGCTGTTCCCGAAGATGAGTTAAAAGAGCTATATCAACGACATCTCAAGTTAAAAGGTCTAACTTTTGATTTGAAACGTGGTTGGAAAGCTATTGCTTTAGCTGATGATGAAATGGATTTAACGAACAATCAACGTGAGCAGAAAGTAGTAGCTGAAGCTAAAGCTCAAGGTAGGAATATCGCAAAGGTCTGATGTGGCAAAAAAAACTCGTGCAGAAAAATTAGTTAATACTAAAGAACGTATTGATAAGTGCAAGAGATGGCGTGATTCTGAAGGATTAGACAGAACATGGCGTAGATTAAATGATCTATACCGTGGTAAGCACTTTCCTCAAACAACAGCTAACGAAGATCTAATCGCAGTTAACCTAGCATTCTCAACAGTTAACGTTATTGAACCTTCTGTTGCTGTTAACTACCCTAAAATAACTGTTCAAGCTAATAACCCTGAAGATAGAGATAGGGCTGTATTTGCTGAGGCAGTAATTAACTATTTATGGCGACATCATGACTTTAGGACACCATATAGGCGTGCAGTTAAAGACTTTCTAATATTTGGGCATGGTTGGGTAAAAGTTGGTTGGAAATTCGTAGAACAAGAACAAACAGTTTCTGATACTGAACGTGACATTATGCTTAAACAAGGGATTTCTGAAGCAGATCAGTTTGTAATGGAACAACCTGAATTATCTCTTGAAATTCCAACTAATCCAGAAATAGAAGCAAATCTACCTGAAACAATTATGAAAATAGTTGAAGATCAGCCTTTTGTAGAAAGAATCAGCCCCTTTGACATTTATGTTGATCCTGATGCTACATGCATGGCTGATGCTAAATGGATTGCACAAAGGATTGTTAGACCTTTAGAGATGGCAAAGAAGGACAAAAGATACAAACCTTCAGCTAGGAAACGCTTATCTGTATCAATAGACCCCGACTTGTATTCCAAAACAGATAGAGAAGAAAAAGCTCAGTTCACTGATGATCAAGTTGTCGTATGGGAATTTTATGATATAGCTGACAACACTATTGCAATATTTGCGGACCAAGGTGAAGAATACCTTGTTGATCCCATTGCTATGCCTTATGCTTATGGTCAGCCTTTCGTTATGTTGCGAAACTATGATGTTCCTGATCATTTCTATCCAATGGGTGATCTGGAAGCTATGGAAGGTTTACAACTTGAGTTAGATAAAACTAGAACTCAATTGATGAACGATAGGAAACGATATGCTCGTAAATACTTATACCATGAACGTTCCTTCGGACCTGAAGGCCGTGAGGCATTGGAATCAGAGCAAGATGGTCGCCTTGTGCCTGTTGTTGATGAGAATAAACCACTTAGTGAAGTGGTTATTCCTATGCCACAAATCCCGATCTCTCCTGAAATCTACAACTATTCGCAAATAATTGAAGAAGATATCAATACTGTAACAGGTCTTTCTGAGTATGCTCGTGGAGCTATGCCTGAGATACGAAGAACAGCAACAGAAGCTTCTATTGTAGCTGACGCACAGAATGCTAGATCTTCAGATAAGTTGGCAATTATTGAACTAGGGATTACCTTCGTTGCTCGCCGTGTATTGCAATTAATGCAACAATTCATGACTGGTGATCAAATGGCTAGAATTAACTTGCGTGGTGGTGAAACTGCGTGGGTTCCCTATGGCAGAGATGAGATTTTAGGGGAATACGACTTTGCGGTGCAAGCTGGTTCTACACAGCCAATGAATGAAACTATTAGGAAACAGCAAGCTATTTCCTTAATGAACGCATTAGGTCCACTTATTGGGGTTATTATTGACCCAAGTGCTTTAGCAATGCATGTTCTTGAAGCAGGATTTGGCATTACTGATCCTGAGCGTTTCCTAATGCAACAAGGTCCACCACCTATGGGTGGGCCTGAGGAAGGTATGCCTCCTGAAGGTGGTATGCCTCCTGAAGCAGGAATGATGCCCCCACCAATGGGGCCACCAATGGGGGAACAAGCTATGATGCCTCCGCCAACACCTGAAGGTGGAGTATTTGCTCCCACAGGTGGTATTCCGCCAGAAATCCTTGCCCAACTGCAAAATCAGATGGGATTGGAACTTCCTTCCCTTTAATGGGACACGTTTTACTTCTTATAGGAACAACTTATTAGTTAAGACTCCAAAGGAGGGCAATTGTGCCTGAAGAAACAGAAGTCATAGAACCCACGATTACAGTGGATAACCTTGAAACTTCAACCGAAGTACCACAGGAACCTGAATATACTATCAAAGTAGATGGTGAGGAACAGCAGGTCAGTCTGGAAGAACTTCAAAACGGTTATCAACGACAAGCGGATTACACTCGTAAGACGCAGGAGATAGCTGCTGAACGTGAGCGTTTGCATCAAGCTGAGTCTATTGTGTCAGCGTTGGAATATGATCCAGCGGGGACACTTCAAACTTTAGCTAGTTCTTTTAATGTAAATATGGGTGGTAACCAACCTGTGAATCAACCTGCGAATGAAGAATATATTTCTTCTTCTTGGGAAGAACCCGATAAGACATCTCTAAAGATAGCTGAGTTGGAAGGTAAAGTAGCAAGGCAAGAGCAGATACATCGTGTTCAGCAAGTAGAGCGTGAAGTTAATGCTTTGCAAGAGAAATATGGAGAGTTCAATAGGCGAGACCTACTGAATCATGCAGTCAAAAATGGCATACCCAACTTAGAAGCTGCGTATGCTCATTGGCAATTTGGAGATGTTAAGTCTATTGCGGATAAACTTTCGCAAGAGCAAGAAATCACATCAAAGAAACGTGATGCAGCGGTTGTTAGTGCTGGAGGGTCAACCCAATCGGGAACCGAATCTGAACCTACTCCTAATATTTCCAGTCTTAGAGAAGCTTTCGCTTTAGCAAAACAACAGTTAAACAATTAACCTCTAAGGAGACAAGAATATGGCTGCTGGAAACAGTAACTTTGACGAGATTCTTACTACTACCTTAAAAAACTATGTACCAAAATTAACTGACAACATTTTTAGCGCTAGGCCTCTGTTCTACGCTCTAACAAATGGTCAGACAATTCGGCGCATAGGTGGTGGTTCTAAGGTTGTCGTTCCAATAATTTATGGAACAAACTCTACCGCTGGTTCTTACTCTGGAACAGATACTATTGACACGACTGCTCAGACAGGCATTTCGGCTGCTGAGTACGACTGGAAACAGTACGCTGCCACAGTAACAATCTCTGGTATTGAAGAAGCCAAAAACAATGGTGAGGCACAAATCATTGACCTTCTCGAAGGCAAGATTTTCCAAACCCAAGAAACAATAATTGAAAACATGAATTCTATGTTTTATTCAAACGGTGCTGGAAACGGTGGAAAGGACTGGCTAGGACTTAACGCTCTAGTTGGAACTGGAAACGATTCAGGTAGCGCTATTGGTGGCATTGATGCTACTGATTCAGATAACTCATGGTGGAGATCAACCCTGACAAATCAGGGTGACGCTCTAACTGTTGCTGCTATGGCAACCATGTACAATACTGTTTCTGTGGGTAACGATCAGCCAACGATCATCATTACTGACCAAGACGAATACGAAAAGTATGAGTCTCTTCTCACTGGAAACATTCGGTACACAGATACTGATATGGCTGACAGTGGGTTTCAGAACCTTCTATTCAAGGGTGCGCCTGTAACGTTTGATTCAAATTCTGAATTAGATGGGAAGATGTTCTTTTTGAACACGAAGTATCTACAACTCGTTGCACATAGCGATGTTTGGTTTAAACCAACACCGTTTGTACGACCAACTAACAAAGACTCTGTGTTCTCACAGATTCTTTGTTACGGTAACTTAACAACAAGCAACCGTTCCCGACAGGGCATGCTTTACGGTCTAACCGACTAAGTTGCTAATGGGAAGAGAATACGCTTACGCATATAAATCAAACGCAAGACCTTATGGCCAACCTAAGGATAACTTTCACGAAAGTACTCCTCGGCCTGAAAGTGTCGGTTTGAATAGAAATGTCCGTCAAGTTATGGACACCAGCGTAAATGTTGCATCCCCTGAAGTTACCAAATGCAGTTCGCTAACTCGCAAGGGTGACCCCTGTAAAGGGCGACCCCCTGCGGGTGGCGATCTGTGTAACTTTCATAGGAAGTAGTTATGGAAATACAGGATATGCGAACCTACATTCGTGGGTTGCTAGATATTGATTCTAATGATATTTCTAACGACATCCTAAATCGCTTTATAGGCGAGGGATACGACCAAGTGGTGTATTCCGAAAAGCGTTGGCCTTTCTATGAGGTAGAAGATACGTTCCCTACGGTAGGGAATACGTCTGATTATGATTTGAAGTCTTCTTCAACAACGCTTGTAACTAATACTAATGGATTACGTGACGTAGCTGCTTTACGCACAGATGATCATATTGTCAACTATATAGGCCGTGATGACGGTGATTTAGTTTATCCGCTTAATACAAGTAGTAGCGGAGATGTTTGGTATTGGTCTGATTGGGCTGAAAAAGTACGGTTATATCCTTCGCCGTCTTCTGCCCAAACAATTCATGTAAGGGGATATAAAAAGCCAGCAGCATTTGGTGCAGGTAGTGTTGATGCCACAGAGCCTTCTGATTTCCCTGAGCCTTTCCATATTCTATTCGCTACATATGGGGCTGCTCGTGCTTACGAGC
>Ga0208011_1000120_pt1 | contig 34854 bp, 49 predicted proteins | sample 7_EtaG_FD_184080 | JGI IMG/M metagenome (GOLD analysis project Ga0208011, IMG submission 184080) | Marine viral communities from the Subarctic Pacific Ocean - 7_ETSP_OMZ_AT15161 metaG (SPAdes) (version 2) | ecosystem: Environmental > Aquatic > Marine > Oceanic | place: Pacific Ocean | collected...
GTACTCTTTATATAAATTTTAATTACTCCTACGTTTATAAGGTAAAAAAAAGGCTAGCAATAATAATATTACTAGCCTTTTGTGCTGAGTATAGGTAAAACCAATCACAAAACTACCCCAGCTAGGGCCGAAGCTATCGCAACTCCCTAATATTTTTAAGTCCCATATCATTAACTTGTTTTTCTGCCCAAATACATTCTATCATATGGTCCTCTCCATAAATCTTTTCTAATATATAACATCTATGATTACCATCTTTAACTACATAATTGTAATCAGTAAAATATTTAGTGTATTTCATATATTTTCCTAAACATCTCTTTTTTTCTTTTCCTTCTTTAGGAATTTCAGAAGTATTAAGTGCCTCAAGTACTTGAATAGGTTTATTTAAAATAGTATTATCTAATAAATCTCTTTCTAAAGCTTCAAAATCATAAGAATATATTAAACCCTTTCTTTCCATTTTACTTCTATCATTACAAAATGAAACAGATTGTTTCATTTGTTTTTCAAACCACTTATATTCTCTAAAATTTCCCCATATTTCTTTAATTTTAACTTTAAATACGTCCATCTCTTGATCTAATATATGTTCCCATACCTCCAGGCCAAACTAAATAACCGTGTTTAAGATATGTTCTAATAATTGTATTATTATTTTTTCTTCTTTCTTTATACTCTTCACGAGATTCTTTTATTCCACGAGCGGGAGAAAGGTTCATTGGTTCAAATACTTTAGGTCGGTCCATTGTTTTATTGTTTAATCAGTGCACAAATATAGTAAAAATTATGTGATTTCACAACTTCCTCCTGCACATGCTAGTTCTCCCTGTAAATCTGTATTATCTTCTGTTTCTTTTACTTTTGTTAAATCGATTTCTGTTAATTTTCTATACATATTATTAAATCTTTTCTCATCTATCTCTTCAAACGGTGCTTGTATGTAAGTACCACCATCATATGGTAATACTGATAGCCCATTAAAGGTATCTTTATGTTCCCACATCCATTCTCCTACCATTTTCCATTCATTTTCTTTTATAGATACAGTGGCTGATACATTATGTGTATTATTACCTCGAATATGTCCAGGTTTAACCCACTCTGTATTAAATTTCTGTACTCTATCTAACATCTGTTTAGCTGTTTCAAAATTTCTAGCAATTCCATTTTTCGGAGATCGCTGAGGTAATTCTATAACTGCAGAATTAGGAAGTAATTTCATATCTTCTACTAATTCGGGATGATTCTTAGTTAAATATTTATATAACTGCTCATCTTTAGTACACTGCATGCGTCTTATATAGTAAGGCGAATGCCATGCGTGTATTCCTGATGAGGTTCCTACCACACAACTAGTTGTACCCGAAGGTTTAACTGTTGTAACTCGTGCAGCAGGGTTAATTCCTATATTACTAGCTACAATTTCATTCATAGCAATTGCATTAGAAGCTCCCTCTTCTAGATTAAGTGCAAGAACTGTACCATTACAAATTCCTGTCATACCAATTCCCACAAGAGCGTCTTTTTCAGTAGTTTCCTGCCAAATACGTCTTAAATAATGAAAATTAGTAAATCCTGCCTGTAGAGTTCCAAAAAATGCTGCTACTTTAGCTCTATTATTCAATTCATTTTGATCTTTTATATCTCCTGCATTTATTTCAGTTAAATTACAAAACTGATAAGGGCGCAGCGCGATTTCACAACACGGATTAGTTCCCCAATCTTTATCATTACTAAAATACACACCTGGTTCTCCTGATCCACTAACTTTAATTCTATCCCAAAGTTTCAAAAAGAATCCCTTTGTGACTTTATATCTTAATAAAACCGTTGAATTATTTGAACGACCACGTTGTGGATTCTTTTCCCACCAATTGCCTGCTTTACATGAAATCATTTCTTCATCACATGCCGAAAATAAGCTAATTAAAGCAGCTCTACGAATACCACCAGCTAATACAGCATCAGCTATATAACAAACTATATCGTGAACTTCAAGAGGAGTTAATTTATCACCCTCTTTCTTTTTTTCTAGTAGCAATTCCATATTGAATAGACATTTCTTTAATGGATCTGGACCTGGGGCTTTTCCACCTGCTGTAACTAATCGTGATCCTTTTGATCTAATATCAGAAAAGTCAAATAAAGGTTTTGTTTTTCTAAACCCAAAGTATGCAGCCATTAAGTGTCTAACTGCATCGGCCCAACCTTCAATTGAATCCCCAATTAAATATTTTTGAGATTTTCTAGGTTTAACAATTTCGGGCAGTTTTGCTACATGATGTTTCTGAACGGAATAACCCACTCCAGTCCCACCAAGTAGCAAAAACATAGCTTCCGAAAATCCCCTGTAATCATCAATTGGTAAATATGCACAGTTATACACACGGGACTCCGATTTTATAATAGCAGGCCCTGCAAACTGTGCTGCTCTCATAGACATGAGAACCTTTTTATCTATTAAATATGGTTTATATTCTAGGATTTGTTCTTTCTGCTTGGGATATTTAGCTATCATCATATCTGTATAACGAGTTACTATTTCATCCCAGGTCTCTCTTCTTTTTTTATTTGTTAAATACTTTGCGTACTTATTAAAGATAACAATCTCACTAAGTATTTGATTACTTTTATCCATATATTTAATAAATTTTAATTGTTAATTAAAGGGGTAACAAATATAATCATTTTATATTATTAGGCCAAGTTTTAATTTGCTTTTTTACTTTTTTAGCTTTACTTTTTCTCATAACATAAGAAAACCCCCTTAATTCAGGATGTTCTTCCATGATTTTTCTTCTTACCCGCGTAGCACTTTCCCAATTGGTTAAAGCGCCTGCTGCTAAAGTTTGAAGTAATCCTACAGCTGATGTAGGTTGTACAATTCCTGTAGTAATATCTTCATTCCACAGTGTAGCCATTAAGATAGTATCATTCTCTCTAGTTTTAGGAGAATTAGTTAATACTTTCTTAACTCTTTCGTATATCTTTGTTGTTATCATTTGTTTTTTTTATTAATATGTGTCTCTATTTGGGTAACAAAATACATGCCTGTAACGACATCTGCTTCCCAACACATAAAGTGAGTGAAAAATTCCATTATGCTCTAGGCCCTGTGGGCGCTAAACCTCCAGCAATTGTTGAACTCTTTAAGATTTTTTCATTTAGATTTGATAGAGTCAAGTCTTCAGAAGTATCTTTATTTTCAAACTTTATATGTTCTATTTCGAATTCAATATGAGCGATTGCTTTTTCTAGACATTCAATAGGAGTGTCATGTTTATTACTATTACGTAGAAGATAACTTACTGCAGTACCTATGTTATAAGTTAATTCATAATCTTCTATAATCTTATGGGCTTCATACCCATGATGTTTTCCTACATAGTAGGAAGGTACTTTTTCATTTTCTGTCATTTTTTAATTTGTTGTTTAATAAATTCTACTACTGCATTGTATACCTCATCTATTGTACTGAATAAACTCAAGTTAATTAGTTCTTGAGGCACACCCTCGTGTACTTGTTCTATCTTCTCTACTACTGGCATAAGCCAATCCCAAGAGGTGTCATAAGCTAATTCTTCTACCGCAACTCCATTACCATCAAAATATGCATACCAAGCATCTTCAGAAGTATTATCACCTAATCTTTCATGTGCCTTCCATATTTCAACTTCAGCACCCATAAATTCTGCTATTAATATATTATTTTCTTCCATAATTATTTAGTTTTAGAAATAAAAGATGGAAATATAAAGCCCACCCATGCTTTCGCTTATAAGCTTTATATTCCCAGATGATCGCTATGCCAAATTGAAAAGCTGCAAAACACCCAATTTATCGGCAGTCACGGCGTGTCATCATTCTTTTATTTGTTGGTTAATAAATTTATGCTGCTTCTGTTCGTAAAGATTTAGCAGGTTGTATACATTTACGTCCATTTCCATATTGTTCATCGGCTATAACTGCTTCAGAAAACTCACCATCATAAAATAATATTTGCTTATTTTCAGCAAACTTTTTAAATGATATATCGGCTGTAATACAATCTAATATCAATATAAAGCAATCTTTATAGTAACAATCTTTAGGAATTCTATCCCAACCATCTGTAACTATAATAGCAGGTCTGCCTGTTTTTTGTGCATTATACACACATTGAGCGATATCAGTTCCTCCTCCTATATGAGCAGAAAATAAATGTTCATGCTTTATCTTAGTTAAAGTATCATTATGAGAAAATAAATAACAATCTCTTAATAATTGCATATCTAAAAGTTTAAAAGCTAACATTCTCGCTAAATTTCTGTATACTACAGGAATATCTCCTAAATAGAACCGTGAATCCATTGATCCAGAATCATCTATATAGACATCAAAACTAACATTATACTTTTTAGTTCTAGTAGTTAAATCATCATATAAAGCTACATGTGCAAAATTCTCTATATTTATAAGATCATCTATATTTTCAGAATCAAAAATAGATTCTTCTATAATAATAGCTTTACCACTAATTGATTCTGTAGCTCTATCTATAGTCGTCTTTAAGAATTCTTTTATGCCTGTCTGTTTAATATTGATTAACTTACTTAATCTAGGATCAATTAACATGTCAATCATTTCAATAGATACTGCATCATTACCTTTTCCTGCTGTGTTAGAATTCTTTTCCATATTATCTAAATCCTTTCTAATTCTATTCTTTGCAGAATTAGAAGCAGAATCTAGTTTTTTCTCAAATTCTTCGTCAGGTGCAGGTTTTCCGTTTTGTAAAGCTTCATTATATTCCTCTATCTTATCTTTTAAACCATCTCCATATTCTTTATATAATTTATTAATTATTTCAATAACATGGGAAGCTGCTGCATAACTAAAACCTGTTTTACCATTAGTTGCAAATTGTAATAGATGATTATCAACTTTCTGTAATAAAGAATGCCACCAATATTTATCTGGTTGTATATCATAATCTTTACCTTTCTGATACCAATGATTAAATGCATCCAGCATAAGACTAGATGCCCCATGTTGATTTAGAAAACCTTTAGCTGTACTTTTATTATATAATCTTTGATATACTGTACTTGCTACATCTCTATCTACATGATTTTTAATGATAGATCTTGCTTGTGAAGGTCGCGCACTCATTCCATCGTTTTGATAAAAAGATTGGGTATTCCAATAGTTTCTACCATTGCTTAAACTATATCTCATTTCATTTCATTTTTAGTTAGGGCTAGGACCCAAGCGAGTCCTAGCACTATAATTAATTTAAATATACTTACGCTCATTAGTCTAATACTTCTGCACCTCCAACTCCGTCAATACTATGTAACTTATCAATTGCGTCTGTATAGTCTCCATCAGCTTTATTCAATCTTCCATAAAGTTCTGCTGCTAAAGCATTTAACTGGTTGCAGTCACTACGAACTGTTTTTTCAAGAACATCTATAGTGTCAAGAGCTAGTTCTTGTGCCTTTCTAGCATAACTTCCTACAGATCCCATTTCAACAATCGCATCACCAACCTGTCCCATATACAATTGTGCATATGCGTCATTATTACCGTTAAGAATATCTTCTAAAGCATTAACTAAAGATCGAACATTGTTCTCTCTTTTAGTCTCTAATTTACTTGATAACTCACCTAATTTACCAGGAGCTATTAACTCACAAGTTTTAAGTATTGCTTCAATATCATTTAACTTATAAACTACTTTAACAGCTTTAGTAATAAAAGGAACATGAAAAATAGTTCTATCTGATGCAGAAGTATATACTACATTAAGAAATTTCTTCATATGTTTTTTATTCATAGAAGCGTTATTAATTTCTTGTATACTAGGTACATCTAGTTCTATTTCAAGCACACCGTGCTTATTATCCCATATTTCTTGCATCTTTTCGGATCCAATTCTAGTTACTTTTTGAGTTAATACAAAACGATCCCAAAAAGGATTTTCAAGCTCATCATTAGGAATGATATTACAGGAACCTGCGAAGATTTCCCACGCACATTTCTTAACTTCACTTCCATAAAATATTGCTTTTTCTCTCATAATTGAAAGAAGAGTATTACGAACACCTGAAGTACCTTTATCTACTTCATTGATTAGAATGAACTCTGAATCAGCAATAGGAGCGTCAAGTTTATATTCTTTATCTTCTAATAAAGATTTCATATTAACACGTCCTTTAATCTCTGATGTTTTTGTTCCTTCATCTAACTCAATGATAAAAGTATTTTCTCTAACAGCGTTTCTATTATAGTTATACTTTGAAGCTGCATAATCTAATAAAGCTTGAGTTTTACCTACTCCAGGCTCTCCTAAAAGAAGTACAGGGAGTTTTGTAGCTTCCCCTAACGCTAACATTTGAAAAACTTCTGTTTTTCCTACTAATCTGGTCTTAATTTTTCTTAGATTCATTTTATAAATTATTATTATTTAAACATATTTAATTCGACTGCGCCCGTATCTTTTATACTAGCTGAGTCTTCGGCTCTCATATTCCAAACGTCTGTTTGTCGATGCCATTTTACTTCTTCTATAAGCTGTTGAAAGCCTTTGATAGGCGTACCTATCTGGGTAAATCCTCCAAATTCTGATACTTTTAAATCATTATCTGACATTCTATATATTATAGGCAAATGCATACATTCCATCTCTGCTACTATAAACATAAAATTCTTTAACTCATATCCATCAAGTTCAGGCTGTGTTGATTGCCATGCTTTTATACCTGTTTGATAAAAAGCTCCTTGTCTGAAATATCCGAACTTCATAAAGCTATTTCTAAACTCTAAAACAGATTTACCTGTTGTTTTTAAATCTATAGGTTGTATAGTTTTCGAATGGTGATCAACTATCACACGATCCAAAAATCCTTTACATTTTACATCATTATAAATAAAATCAACTTTTAATTGATCATATACATCTAACATAGTATTGCTTGTACAATCTTTCATATAATATCTTGTATGTTCGCTATTTTGGAGCATACCTACTACATCTAAAGCTTGTTCATATTCATATTCTGTTATTACTGATTTACCTATAGAGTTTTTTAGGAAATTTACATAAGACTGTATTTCTGGAGTATTGTATTTTTTCCATACTGTTTCTTCTTTTAATTTAAATCCAACCTTTTTAAAGGCTACATTAAATAGGGTCTCAACAGGGAGCCCATCGTTGTTTACTTGCATATAGTCATGCATTAATTTACACAGATCTCCCATCATACCTGAAGGTCTTGTTGTTTTTATTAATGCAAATTTGTCATTAAATGTACCAGGTTCGGTAATTAGACAATCTACAGCACTACCTTTAACAAAATACGTAGTTTCTTCCCTCACAGGATGAAGTATATGTTCTCGATAAGCCGCAGGACTTTTAGCAAATAAATTTAAAGATGACACGCTCATTACGTGTTCCAATAAAGGGTTATTTATATCTACCATTTTAAATTATTTGAATGTTAAAAACTAATTTTCTCTCATCGGATTCGATATAATTGATTTGTCCTGAGCTTCTTACAAATTCTACGCTGTCATCAGGTATTTTACCTAAGTCTGTTAGAGTATCTAAGAACCATTTAGTCCAAATCCATTGATTATCACAATCCCAATTTAATTTATCTCCAGGTTTATATATATCTAACCATATTCTAAGATGTCTACCGTGAGGTATCTTAATTTTAGGTAATTGTTTTACATATTCTCCTAAATATCCATGAGCCCATCTCGTTACTTTAGAACGAGCTGTATAATGTAAAGAACCGTCATAAATTCTTTGTCCATTAATGGTCCAATATCTAGGTTTTCCTGCTGATAACGGATTAGCTATGACTCTATTCTTACTTAAATCTATAAGAAAATCTTTTTCGTCAAATCGCATTAATCCTTTTTGTATTTGTGCTTGATATTTTTTTGGAAGTTTTTTGGCCTTGTAATCTTCCTTCTTGTAATACTTTGCCCTTCGTCTTTGACTGATAGGGACTTTATCCTCGTAGTTGGGGATTATTATTTTCCATACTTTATTCATATATAAGCATTTTGATTAATATTTTCCCACAGCTTTTTCCATATTTTTGTATATAATCACTAATATCTTTAGTAAAAGGGTCTTTAATAAAAACAGTTTTAACATTATCTTTATTAAGAAATTCTTTTAAAGTTTTTGCTCCTAATCTTCCTGCTTCATCATTATCATATAGTATAAGTATTCTTTTATATTTAAGTATTAGTTCTTTAAGTAAATCAAATTGTGTTCTAGTATTTTCAGATTGTGGAGCAACCGCTTCATACCCTAGTTCAGATAAACACATCACATCTTTTAATGATTTTGTAATTATTAACAAATCAGACTTATATTCAAGTTGTTTTAAACCTTGTAAGTCTTCATGCTGTACATTACTCATCCATTTAAATTGAGTTTTATCTGCAAAAGGCCTATAAATTTTAGTTCTGCCATTAAATTTATAAGCATATATAGGATTATTATCTATGTACTGTAGAATTAATTGTTTGTCTAAAAAGACAAACTTCGCAGAATATACATCAAACCTATTTAAAGTTTGAGATGATATTCCGAACTGAGTCCAATATTTAGCATCAATATTAGTCCATCGTTGAGGTTTTATTTGAATTATTCGTTTTCTTTCAATTATTTTTGGTTTATAGGAAACAAGGGGGCGTTGCAGTGCTTTTACATGCGTGACAACTACTTTACCTATTCCTAAATCTAGATCCGTATTTATAATATTAAGAGCCTCCAAAAAGGTAGCTCCAAATAAACTCATAACTAAATCGAAACAAGTTCCTTGTTCCCCATTAAAATCTTTGAAACGTAATCCACCATCTTTCGTATAATACAATGCAAAGGATGGGTTTTTATCTTCTCGAAATGGACTACTATAAGGTTTACCTACTTGAAAATCAAATCCCAAGTAATGCCTCATAATATCTTCTTCAGTTTTTTTATCTAGTATTGCCTGTTTAGATAATTTTTCTGGTTCCTGAATTTTTGATAAATCATACATAATAAATAAAAAGAAAGCCCATAAAGTTTCGTCCTTTAGGAATGAACTTAATCGTCCTCTAGGGCTCAGTTATCTTTATGAGACTTTCTTATTTTATCTTCTAAAACGGAAGATCTTCTTCAGTAGAAGCTACTTGTGTTTGGGCAGCTTGAGAAGTCTTTTCCATTTTATCATATGCTGTTACTTTTAAACCACTTGGAGTTTTATCCATAGATTCAATAAAAGGTGCATAGTTAGGAACTGAAGAGTAGTCTTTGTAGTCATATATAACTTTTAGTCTTACAGGGGTATGTGTATTAGCATTTGCCATTGTATTACATAAGTTAGTACATAACTCATCAAAACTTTCACCACTTACAACAAATTGATCTTTAGGAACAAATTGTGTGCAAATATGTTTAATTCTAATAAGCATGTTGTTAATTCTACGAGCTACGGCATCTTCCTTACTTTCGCCTTCTTTAGGAGTTACATAGTCAGGATTAATATCAAACTCATTATGAGTTAATTCATTTTCTAAACTATCTGAAAACTTAAAGCTTAAATATGATTTTCCGTTTTTGTCTGTTTTCTTTTCTACACCGTTAAATACAACATTATCATTAATGCCGACAGGAATTGGTGATGATCCTGATACTTCGTTTACGTTTAAAGCTTGGTTAATTTGGTACGCCATAATTTTCTTTTTTTATTTGTTATTAAATTAGTTTAAAACATATCTAAAGAATCTAATGATTCTTCTTCGTCTGTTTGTTGTTGTTTTTCATCAATAGGTTCACTATTATCAAATACTTCCTTAAGATCGTCTATATGATTTTCATCAGTACTTTGATCTTGAATAGCATCTTCATCTATTCGTTGTTGTTCTTCGATAGCATCTTCTTGAAAGTTTTTTTCTATATTACCTTCTACTTTAGGAATAGGCTGTTTTTCTGTTACATCTTCCATACTACTCGGAAATGTTGTATCTGCAGCATGTTCTATTACATCTTCATCTGTTTGCGAAGATACAAAAGTTTCTACTTTTTCCAAAGTATTTACAGCAACATTATAATCTTCTGTTGCTGTATCTAACATACTTTTAGATTTAATCTTAAAAAATCTATATCCAGGAAAGTCTTCATCTTCTGTAGGCTGTTCTGCTACAAATAATTTAACATTATCTGAATTTGATTCTTCATAGTGTGATCTTAAATCACGATTGTGTGGTGTATTACTTAATACTCCTTGATTATTTACCGCTACCCCATTTCCATCGGGCGCTATATAAATATTGACAACTTGATCTTTATCATCGGTGTCTGGGTATGCAAATCCTACTTTATTACCAGAATTAGGAATTCCCATTCTAGATTGTAAAGCTGGACTTATACGCATTCTTCCTTCTTTCTGTAATTCGATACATAAGTCATCGCCATAACGATTTAGTCTTTCGACTCTTTTTCCTACTAATCTCATAAATTTAGTTTTAGTTATAATATTTGTTTATTGCATCTATAACAGACTTAATATCATTTGGTATTTTATATTCAGGAAACATTCCTCGCGGACTTTTACCTGTTGTTGTACCATCTGATTGAGTTATAAATGAGTGTTTAATATTACCTTCAGGATCGGGGCTTACATCTGTAAATAATACAACAGTAAACATACCTTCCATAGTGATAATATTATCCACTAATTTTCCAACTGTTTTAAATTTAAGTTTTCTATTACCTTGAAGATCAGTTGCAGTTTCTGCATGACCTACCATGACAAAAGTAATATCTTCTCTTAAATCTTTACCAGCTGTCGCTATTTCCCAAGCGTGTAATCCTATATCAGTGAATTTATCAAATCCTCTTTCGTTTGCTCTACGCATATATTCATTTGCCATTACATATTGAAAATCATCTATGATGACAGTTTTTATGTGGGGCATATGTTCATCTATATGCTTAAGTGTAGAAACAATTACTGAGTGATTATCTGATTCTAAATAATTACCTTGTGGGTTTTCTTTAGATAAAGAACTATAGTTTTTTTTCCACCCTCTAAAGGGCATTGGTTTCTTACCAACATTAACTATAAAAGTTGATTTGGGTTCTAAATGTTCAAAACTAGTTGATTTTCCAGAACCCGATTCGCCAATAATTAAAATTTCTTGTGCCATATTAATTTAGTTTATCAGTTTGTAAAATTATTACATCGCCACATAAAGGGTCTTCATTAAATCTATGTAATATAGTAGCTTTATAATTTATAGGCAAGCCTATTATTTTTCCTTCTTCATTACATATAATACTAAGTCCTTCTTGTGTTGACGGTACTACTTCAATTAATCCTCCTACAATTTTTTGTAGGGGTTTTAATTGCTCTTCCTTTGGCAGTAAAAGCTCTTCTTCACTACCATCTGTTCTTAAAATTTTTGCTATTACCATATTTATATATTAAAATTTGTTGTACTTGGTTGTTCATATTCATCTACCTTACTATGTTTTAAATTATCAAGCATGCTTAATACTATACCTGATTCTCCTTCACGATTTTTAATTATATGCCAATAAATCATTGCCTGTTCGTTATCTAAAGGATTAGTAACAGGTAAATTATTAGGACCATAAGTTTGTAAATGCAACATAAAAGGTTTGTGACTTATCATAACTATATCGGATCCGTGAAATACTGCATCGGATCCAAAAATATCTTTTTTCATAGGGTAATGTGCCATAGGATTTGATAATCGTTCTGGTCTTTCTAAATCACGATTTAATTGACTCAGTACTACAACAACTATTTTTAATTCTTTTTTAATAAGCATAAACATTTTATACAAATTAACTAAAATTTCTCTTTCAGATGCACCTTTATTTCCCCGTGTTAATAATGTGTGATCAAGGAACACTACTGTTCCATAATCATCTCCCTTTTTTCTTTTTTCATTTGTATAAAATCTTTTTATAGTACTATAAATTTGTTGTACTGACCCTGGAATGTCTACATAATATACTTCATAATCTTTTATTGTATCTTCTACTACAAATCTAGATCGTTCAAAATCTAAATCTTTTAATGAGTCCCTACCTGAATATAGTTCAGAGGATGTCAAGTCTAACTTGGAAGATATTTTTCTTCCGACTTGTTTCATTGCTAGCATTTCAAAATTAAATGATAATATAGAAAAATTCTCTTTTGGATTAAAATCAAATAAACTAGTTTCCATTTCGTTTGCTATTGAGGATTTACCTGAACCAGACATACCTGCTACGGTAACTATTGTTCCCCATTCCAAACCTCCTGTAATTGAATTATTTAATTTACTCCATCTTGTTCTTAATGAACGAATAAGTCCTTTTCGTCTATCATCTATATACTGTATAATTTCGTCACTAGCGGTTTTAATATGTTTATACTTCAAGCTTCTAGCTGATTTTCCCGCCATAATTGATATTTTTATTTGGTTCATTACTTTCAGTATCCATTATATTAAGAGTGTCTTTCCAAATTTCTTGTTTAAGCCAATTTTTAAGTGTCTTAATATAATTCATACCATTTCGTTTTTGTCTGTTAACATAAAATTCAACAGATTTTTGTAGTCGTTGAGGTGAACATCTATTCCCTTGGATAATACTGAGATACATTTTCTTTATCTCTTTAGTACCTTCCTTTAAATAATCTGTTCTTCCACTAGGCCTAATAGCCTTGGTCGGATAACTAGATAAAAAGTCATTGAACTCTTTACCGTATACACTATCCGCCAAGTCTACTAAATCTTCATCGCCTAAGAAAGGGTTATCTGATTTCTGATCTGAATAACTATCTACGAGATCCCGTATAAACACATCGCTCTGATCGGTAGCTTCCCATGTTCCTTCTTTCATAATTAAAAATCCTCTATCTTGAAGATTCTGAACTAATTCAGAAGTAATTGTGTTAACATTACGACTATAAGATTTAATTAAATCTTTTTTATCATAAACAACACAATAGATAACCGTGTACTCTTCCAACGTTAGTTGGTTTTCTATCAGTATATCTAAAAATGGTTTGCCAATTGCAATCATACACATTGTATTTATAAGTTAATACTCAATTTCGTTTATGTTATCTATCCATTTAACTGTGTAATCACTTTTTACTCTCTTTTTAACCCATTTTAGTTCTTGTGTCCCTTTTACATATAAGTTTACATATATTGCTTTTTTGCCGTTTTTTAATCTTAATGTACGACCTGTTCTTTGAATACTGTCTAGAGCTTTTGAGCTTCCAGCAACACATATTCCTAAAGAACAATCTGGTACATTAAGACCTGCATTTAGCGCTTTTACAGAACTTAATATTCTAACACCGTCTATATTTCCAAAATCCTCAAGAACATCTTTACGATCTTTCTTGTGCATTTTACTATGAAATACAGAACAATCATCTAGTACTGTTTGAATTTGCTCAGCAAACTCAATACTTTCACTAAATATTAATGTTTTCCTATCAGAAAGCATGTCAGTTAATTTTTTAACAATAACTAACTTACTAAATGCATTAAAACACATTTGCTTTCTTTTGTTCATCATCTTATAATATATAATAGCGATTTTCTTTTTAGGATGATTACTTGATTTCATAAATTTACTTGCATTTTGAAATGCATTAAAATGTCCACCGAGTTCATCTGTACAATCTTGAAAAAGTTTATCAATTCTATTATATTCTAGTGCTTCTTCAGGTGTGAAACTCACTCCTAAATTATACACTGTGTAAGGGGATACAATCCCTAATTTTCTTGCCTCATTTAAATTAGTTATTTTAATTATAGGGGCATGTTCATGCAGATACGTAAAATATTCTTCATTTTCAGGAGGAGTTGCTGTAAAGCAATACATCCTTTCCCAAAGATTATTTTCATAGAAATTTCTGTATATCATAGACAAAGTAGTGTGTACTTCATCTATAATAACAATATCCCAATGATGTCCTGCAAGTTTATGTGCAGATTGTATGCACATGAATTCTACTTGTGGTAATAAATGATCTAAATTCCAAATATGGAATTCTTTGACCCATTCATTGTCTCTAAGATTCTCCGTAGGTACTATTATTACAGCACTCTTCGAAGAGTCTTCGCCTAAAGTATTCTTAATTGCTAAAATACCAATCCTGGTTTTACCAAGACCTGTAGCTGCAATAGAGGTACCTTTGTAACCGTTCGAGACCCAAGCATTTAAGTGAGCTTGTTGAAGCTCATCTTTCTGTTCATTAAATAAATTTGTTTGAATTATTTCTCCCATTTTGTTGTTATTGTTGGTTCTGCTTTTAATAATTTGTTACCTAGTATATGTTCTGCTGCTTCTTCCATTATCCCTTTTAAAGTTTTTGCCCATTCTTCAGCGTAATCAGCATGACACATAGTATCAATTTGATCATGTACAGTCATTACTAATTTAACTGGTAGTTTACATGTTTGTATTCTACCACGTAATAAGACTAATGCATACTTAGTCATATCAGCACCAGTACCTTGGATAGGAGTATTTTTAGATGCACGTTCAATTGTGCCTAAAGTCCTCTTATCTGCATAGCTAAATCCCATATTGGGAAACCAATCTTCGAACCATCGGATTCGTCTGAAAGGTGCAAAAGTTCTAATGTGACCGTACTTTTTTCCGTAATTACCTAGACGATTGAGAAATTTTTTTATTGAGGGAAATACACTAAAATATTTATCTATTAGTATCTGTGCTTCATCTGTACTTATCTGTAAAGTGTTTGCAAGTTTAAATGGACCCATGCCATAAGCGAGGCCAAAGTTAATAGTTTTTACGTTAGTACGCAACTTTTTTTTCTCTTTTTTATCAGCTTGTCTCCATTTTTCTTGAAATACTAGATCAGCACATTCACTGTGTAAGTCGCCATTTTTCTCTAATATGTCTAACCAAACAGGGTCTTTCGATCCTGTCGCTATAATACATAATTCCTGAGAACTATAATCAGCAGACACCAATACTTGGTTTTCATCAGGTATAAAACAGTGTCTAAATCTATTGTCCGAGGGTATTTGTTGCATATTAGGTGAATTACTAGCAATTCTACCAGTATTTAACACTTGTTTAAAACTAGTATGAATTTTATTATCTATTTTAACATTCTTTAAAAATTCTGTACCATATGAAGTAGCAAGTTTTGCTTTCTCCTTATACTTTATATAGTTATCTATTAGTCCATGATTTCTATGTTTTATCAGTTCTTTTCCATTTACATTTTCTAATTTAGGTACTAGTTTTTTAAATACTCTTAATACTTGTATAGGACTAGACCATTTAACCATAATTTTTCTAATATCTTCTGTTGCTGTAAATAATTGTGTCTGTACATGTGGATTAACAAAACGAGATAGCTTTGGGTTTAACATAACTAATTGGTCTAAAGTATTTTCATACTGTACCATTTCGTCATGCGAACTCTCCGCTATATCGTTCCATTGATTTTGATCCAATTTAAATCCATTAAATTCTATGTCAGCTAAAGCTAAGCTAGCATCATTTTCTAATTCTGCTGTAGCTTCTAATTTATGTTTTAAAAGTAATTGCTCTTGAGCTTTTCTTATAAAACATAAATACTCTACATCTTTAGCTCCATATACTATTTGATTATCTTTAAAAGGTTGACTCTTTAAACCAATAAATTGATTTCTAGTGTCTTTGTTTAGATCTATTTGCATATATCTTTTACATAAATCTTTTAAAGAATATCGTGTAGTAAATTTACCACAATGAATAACCTGGTCTATTAACATAGTATCCCAACAATTATTCATAGTAATATTACTACACCTTTTAATGAATTTATAATCAAATTTAACATTATGTAGAATCTTAGTTATAGAGTTTGATTCTAATATGTCTCTTAAGGGTTCAATATCTACATATCGTGTATCAATAACAAATTGATTAACATCGTCCCCTATTTGAAGCATTATCATTTTCTCTGTTAGAAAATCTAATCCTTCTGTTTCTGTATCTACTGCTAGATATTCTTTGTTTTGCAAATATTTTATTGCTGGTTCTAGTGTAGATAGTACTTCGTAATGTTCTGAAAGCTCATCTGCTCCAGGTCCTATAAAATATCTCATTTTATTTTCTTATTGTATAACCTATTGAATCGGGATACATAATTATGTAGTCCATATCTTCTAAGTTATGTTTAATTGTAATTCGTGTTAATATATCTCCTATTTCTTCATTTTTTTCACGTATTATAGTATCGTTAGCACAATCACTGTACCAATTAATACTATCTTCTGTGATTACATGTGTAGAATAACTATATTCTTGTATCAACTCATTTGAATTGATAGATATAGCTGTGATTAACATAAATATCTTAATTATTTCCATGGTCCCTCCTTTCATCAGCTTCATCTTCTAATTTAGCTTCTTTAGCTGCTTCATTGAACTCATAGTCTTCAATAGGTTCCATGAAAAACTTTCCACAAAATTTAGATGCGCATTCATACCCATCATCATCTATATTCATTGTAATTTCATTGTATTCATCGTGTCCACAATGAGGACATACCATTTCTGCCATAATTTTATATTTTAAATGTTATTAAATAGAATAGAATTGAGAAGGGATCTCAACCTCACAGGTTACGACAACTGTGTTCCAAAACAAGTATTATGATATGTATTTTACTCATTCTATTCTTGGTGGACAAGGTGAGATTCGAACTCACTTCCTGTAGAAATATATAGTGATAAGAACCACTATAGATTATTGTATAAATCGTGATACTAATACAGTCAAAGCCATCTCTTGCCCATATGTATTTTACTCATTCTATTCTTAATTGTATGCGTTGTAAATTATGCTTCAAATAAATTAGAAAAATTACCTTGATGGGTCTTCATTTGTTCCCCACTATCTGTACTTTCATTAATTTTATTTGAATGCTCATACGGTAATAATGTCTTATTCTCTATTTTAAATGTCATAAATTCATTATTATCATTGTCATCTTTTTTAGACTCAAAGCTTAAAAATAAACATTCTTTTCTATTATTTGTAATCTTTTCATAGTCCGCTCTATTAAGGTCTCCTGATTCTAGTCTTGCTTTTTGAGCAGGTTCTAAAGATTCAGCATTAATTGCAGATACATATGCTTCTGAGACAAAGCAAAGTAAATCGGCTTTAGATACTTTTAGCATATACTGCATAGTTTCTCTACATTTATCTCTTAATCTTTTATCTTCCAATAAATTTGGATGAATGGCCATAATTTTATATTTACCTTTGATTGTTCTAACATACATAACAGGTAGAATAGTTTTTCCTTCTTTTATTATGTTAGATACATGTTTTAAAACTCTAAGTTTAAAGTTTGCTACTTCAATTGTTCCCATGTTATATATATTTTAAGTTAGTAAAAACACCAATTAGTCCAATACCTACGACTTGCACGCCAAGGTCCACTTTGTCGTAATTCCAAATATGGAATTTTGTACATCAGTTACGATCTGTCAGCCTATCTATCTTCGAATTAACATAAGTATAGGTATATTTGGATCTAGAAGTTGTGTCTCGAGACAGAATAGATAGTATTGTTAAGCCTCATCGCCACGTCAAGGCTTGGTGATTGATAAATGAGGTTCAGGACCTGCGTAGCTCTTCGTTATATGTGTCTGCGCAAATGCATTACTTATAATCGGTCGACTATGAGGTCCTTTTAGTTTCTTAATACGTAAGTACAGCCTCTTTTATTAGAGTCATTGCTTCACGTAATTGTTCATTCTCTTTTTCTAAAGTATCTAATTTAATATGTGCTATACTTAACTTGTCATCTATGGATAATATTTTATCAGCCATAAATGGTTGGTCAGTAAAGACATTACTTATAAGATTAAACATTCTTTTATATGTTTTATCTACTTTATAGAGATCTTTATGTACTTTACTATAATGTATAATAGAACTATGATCTCTTTTTATAAGTTCTCCTATTTCTACAGTACTTAATAGTAATTTTTGTCTAGCAATTACAGCAAACATAGTTTTAGCTTCTACATATGCTCTCTTTCTAGTTTTAGATGTCATTTCTTGTTTTGAAATACCAAATACATTTGTAACTATTCTAAATAGTTTATTAATGCTTTTGGTTTCGTCATAAATTTTATTCATTGTTATTATTTTAGTTAACATATTTGAAATCCACCTGATTCTTTTGCAAACTTTGCAAACTCTATAGCATTTTCCACACTAAATGGATATGATGCAGCCCACGCTTCACGTTTACCGTCTGTACAAACATTACATTTTCCTTTCACATATTTATCATTACGTATTCCTGTACCATTACAATGAGTACAATCTTCTTTTTCCAGTTTAGCAATAGCCGCTGAGTATTTTTGCGCATACTTATCAAGATTACCCGTCTTATTCTCTTTCATTATACGTGCAGCTATCTTAATAGCTTTAGTTTTAGATATAATAGCGGCATTATTATAGCCACCTTTTTCCATATCTTTTTGAGTTAATATATTATCACATATATTACATACATACTCCCATAATGGTCTCCACCACCATACATTGTTTCTAAAATATATACCAGGATTAGCTTTTTCATATGTATCGTTAGCTTTCCAGTAATCGTCATGAACATCTTTAGGCATACTGGCCCAAGAATGTTGTTTTAATATTGCAGGTTCTGGCTCGTTAATTTTAGGAGCCAAACCGTGTAAATCAAATCCCATAGTAATTGTTTTTAATAGTTAATAAAAAGTGGAGGTGGTGGGGTTCGAACCCACGTCCATACAGTATCCACATAAATAGATGTACAAGCTTTTAAGTAATTGAATTAATTTTTAACCAAGGCTTCTGATAGTCATCAGACTCCATATCCGTAGCCGTTACACGCATTACTCACGAATGTAACTTGAACAGATCAACCATCGCTATATCTAGCCGCCTGGTGAGATAAATCTCATTTGTATTAAGTAACAAAGTTTGATCATTAAAATACTTTTGTAGAAACTACCTAAGCAGCTACTGCAAGTTCTACACTTTGTAGTGGTAGAGCACTAGCGACAAAGCTGTTCCCTATTGGAAAGAACTTCGCGACTTTAGCATAACTATTTTCGCCAGTTAAAAAGCATCGTTGCTTGCCATTTATACTTCTCAAAGTATGTCAAATCCAAGTCACCCCCGTAAGTTATAGTTTAAACTTATATTTTTTAATTAGTTTATCACGCATTCTAATTAATGTACTTTTACATGCTCTTGGAATCTCATAGGTTTCATTTTTATGCATAATATGTCCTCTATGTCCCATTTTACTAATGGTTTGTTCCAAGTGTTTACATATTTCTAGAGCTCTTTTTTTACTCATTTAAATAAATTTAGATTAATAAAAACTTATAACAGAGCCGAAAAGCTTAAACGACAATAGGCCAATTAAAACCGATTTATCTAAGCTTTTCTGCCCCGCTATAAGCGAACAATCGGAAGCTACTAAATTATTAGCTGCTTCCATCCAAGGGAAATTGTTAAACATAAAATTCTTGAACTCTTTCTCCATTTGTTGTCATACCTCCATATCCAGGTATGTGTATACCGTGCTCACTTAATGCCCATACTACAATTTGTTCTGCAGTAGCTGGACCAATACCTTTATGACCAAGTATTTGACCATAAGATATCTTCTTTAGATCTTCTACATAATGAATATTTAATGTATTTAAACATTTTTGTGCTCGCATAGATAATGGAGACATATTTACTTGTTCTGGTAGTGTAGCCATTCCATTAGATTTGTGTTTCTCGATCTTTTCTAATAGTTCAGCATTAGGATTATGTTTTCCCCAGCCTAATCGAAATAAAATAATAATAGTAAAAGTTAATAACCCAATAATTAATAGTATCATAATAAAGATTTTAATTTAGTTAATAATTGATTGCTGTGTGCTTTGTAATGTTGAAGTAATTTATCAACAATACATAAGAATGTAGAGTTATCTACACCGTCAAGGCTGGCTTCATAATACTCAGATTCTTTATAACCATCTTTATGGTCATGTATAGAGTCATCTATATTACTTAATGCGTCAACAAATTGACTTGGATCTTTAGATTCTCTTAAAGCTTTAAGCAAATCTTGGGGTCCTTTTTTGTCTCCAGTTTCTTTATCAACTGGAGGTGTTACTTTAACGAATATTTGAATATCTATTTTAGCATCTTCATGTTTAAGTGATAGACGTGCCATATTATCCAATTGTTCGCTATATTTCTCGGTGTTTTCTAAATCTTTTAAAACACTATTACTATTCTTTAGTATTTTACCAATTCCCCGAACTGTACTGATTGTTTTCTTTGCCATATTGTAATTATTTAAGTTATAAAGATACAAATAATTGTTTAATTATAAGGGTTAAAATTGTTTAAAAATCATTTTCACTATTATTTATGTGTACTAATAGTTTTTCTTTAGATATGAAATCTTTAGGATCCATAGATAAGATACTATTTATATGATTTTCGTATTCTTCAGAGTTATTTGTACAACCATCTGCAACACATTCTTTATTGTGCTTCTCTTGCATATCTTTGATCATCTCCTTAAGAGGAAGATCCTCAAGATTAAAGCCTTTATCAGATAAAGTAGATGCAAATTTTCGTGCTACAGCTCTAATGGCATCTTTTGTTGCTCCGTCAGAATCTCTTTCTGTTATAAATTGGGCTAAGAAGAATGCTGCAAAGAACCCATCGTCTGTATTTTTAATTGTGCCATTCATTTTCAGTTTATTAAGAGTAGCTTCTAATATCTTAGATTTAGAAGTGTCTTCATCTGAATTTTGTAAAGCATCATTAAATGCTTCAATTGTTGCTTTTTGTTTTGCTCTTTCAAATCCAACCGCTTTGCCAACGCTGTCAGAATCGTGATCATACCTGTTTCCCATGATAATTGTTTTTAGATTAATAAATTGTTCTTAACCCTAGTAACTGAATACTAGGATTAAGATAAGAATACAGATGACTACTCTGTGTAACAGGATTGAATGCTTCGACTTTCGAAGCTCCCATCTAAGTCTGCGAATAAGTTTAACTTTATTCATAATTATATAATGGGCTGAGATTACACCACTATACACATATCTTTCGTTGTTTAATTCCTGGTAGGGTTTACAACTTATCCACTATACTCTCGTATAGTAATATGCAATGACGGTTAGTTAGACTAACCACTTCTAATGTTATTAACTACTCACAATTTACTCGATCAAAATATAAAGCCGCTAAACTCTATATCTGTCTTTTAACTGTAAACAGAATCACCTTGAGGGATCATCCGCTCTGACTTACCGAAGTAGTCAGATTTAGTCATCTTTCGTCAATAACAAGTCAGCACTTTCTCTTTTGGTTAATGTTACCCAGGGAATATCCCTAGGTTTCTCGTCTATTTTGAGCAAGTAGTGGCTGATCCAACAATTGCTTCGTCTCCTTTTGAGAGACAAAATACAATACTACTCACGTATACCTTTCCATCGGTATGGTATTAGCCGTGATAATCCTATTCCCTAGGACTACCGTGCGTACTGATTTATACCACTAACTAGATTGGAATCTAGATCGCAATTAAATCTACAGTTTGTCTTATTGATGTCACCATCTCACTACCTTAACCAAAAGATAGCACACATACTCTCAGGGATTCCCCCATTGATGCCGTGTGATATACTGCTTGCCTGGATTGACCAGAAATCTCATTGAGAATTCTAGGCAACATTAATAGCATAAACGTACTATTAATGTCTTTAGGTATATTGCTATACTTATCGGGCCAGGCCCCTGTGCTTGATAGAGAAAACCCAAAAGAGGGATTTACAACTCTACACAATCCAAGGTGATATTCAAGTCAACACCTTGACGCTCTAAGCTTAATGTCTATTTATACTCGCTCAGACGAGTAACTGCTTTCTTTCTCCTAGTCAAGGATTGTGTTACTGATATTTATACTGTCTTAGCACCTTAACAGTTTTTGCGTCTATTGTGTAATCGCGACATTTTATCGCTATCCCACGCTCTTTGTAACTTATCTGTATATTTACTTAAGTAGATAAATATAATGCATGATAACATTGCAATAGCACTTAGTAATACTAAATACTCTTTATGTTCAGGACTTCCTGTAAATACTACTAGAAAGAATCCTATAAAAGCAAATATTGCTATAAATGCAAACAAATGTGCTACAATCATATAAAATATAACTTTTTTCATAAGTATTAAATTAAAATGTATTCATAAAAGCCTTGATCACAGTCAAACCCACGTAGTTGGTAATCTTTACCATTGTATGTGAATGCTGGACCTCGATAATCGCTAAATCTTAACATGTTGGACAATCTAAATCAGCCCATTTAATATGTAAACTAAAGCATACTTTTAGTATAATAATATGACAAGCCCAGTTAGTAAGTGATCCATCAAGTATAATTCCACCACCAAATGACCCTCTAGTCCAGTCTAATTTAAGTCCTACTCTTATCTTGTTGAAAAGTGTTAAATCTAATAATTCCTTGGTTTTAAACATAATTGTTCTTTTTTAAAGGTTAAATAAAAGTAAACATCAAGGATGAGTGTGCTTTTACACACACCCATCGTTAATGTATTGGTATTAATCTATCTGTTCTTCATTATCCTAATTCTTCAGGTTTAGAGCCAGTCGCTACATCGTTCATTTGTTCGTTACGAGTAGTACCACCTGTAACATCTCCTTCGTTACCCATTATCTCTCCAGTATCTAAGTCAATGTTACCTAAATCAGACATATCGTCTTCATCATCTAAATCGTGACCATTAGATTTGAATACAGATGATATAGCTTCATTCTTAAGAACAACTAAAGAACAAGAGTCAACAGTTCTGTCTCCAACCATATAAGCAGGCACCTGTCTAGTAACGATGTCACCAGGTATTGGTTTACCTATAAAGTTCTTGATTAAAGAAGGGTTACCACTTTTCCATACAGGATTGTCTGCTGAATCAGTAGTTTGTGCAATCACTCTAGTTCTTTCAACTCCAAATGGATTTGAAGGGTCTCTAAATGTTGCAATGTAATACTTACGACCGTCACTGGTCAAGTTTAATTTTCCGTCAATACCATCTTTATCATCTACAACAGTAGCGTCTGGTTTTGAGGATAGTCTCAGTGAAGTTAATAATAGTTTAGCTTCAGCTGAAATTGTTTCGAGATTTCCACTCATAATTTAAATATTTAGTTAATAAAAAGGTTGATGATTTACGTTAATAAGATATAATAGAACACAATGTGAACAGTGACCAACAATGTTGGTGTGTTCAACAGATTATTATTACGAATTTCATGTCCAGTCTTACATCGAAGTGCAGAGTAGGTAACAATTCATTGGTTCAAATCCGTGTACATTGTGCTATATTATATCAATCAGTGTCTCAGGGAAAGAGATACATAATGTCTTAATTATGGTCTTTGAGACCAAGTGTGTCCAATCACTCTCAAATTTATCAAAAGATGAGATTATTGTCCAATAATTAGTAAGAGTGATTGAATTTGGATACAATTGAACAAGAATAAGACGATAAACGGTGGAGTTTCAACGGCAAATACCAACTTTGTCTTTCATAATTGCTCATCCGTATGCAGATAAGTCTAATCATACTAATCGATCGTCAGTTCTATGGTCCTTTGGATGTGTTGTTCCCACAAGTTTATCATCTTTCCTGTTCTGATTGTGCCTAAGTAATACTTAGGTGATCCCGTTTAGTTATAGAGGTAAGGTTTGTGATCAGTACACCCTTACTTATCTGACACTTTAATGTCCAAGTAATAGTCAGAGTGTTTGAATTTGGCTAAATAATAATAATTCCTTTCTCTTTAATTTAAAAGGAAGAGGATGCCTCCCCTTCCTATCTTTTTACCCATGATCTACAATTTTTCCTATAGGTTTACATTGTTTCATAACTTTGATGTCTCCATCTCCATCATTTTGAAGATAAGCAAAGATTTCCATCATAGCTTCTTTCTTTGCCTTTCTTTCATCGTAGCCCATACTATCATGCTTCATAACATCTCGTACTGCATCTAACAAAGTTCTACATAGTCTACTAAGATCTGAACATTTTTGGTCTAGCTTTTTCTCCTTCTCCATCATGTTGTTCATCATAACGAAGAGATCATCAATACGTTTGTGATACATAATTATATGTTTTGATTAATACCAAAGAATAGTGAGGGTGTTTGAATTTGGCTAGATAGTAATTGTGCCTTCATCAAGGCGTGAAAGATACACGCTCAGATAGGTGAGCATGCATCTCCTTCCCTAAGCCTGGTTTGCTAAGTCGTCCAAGTCAGATATATCATCTTTCTTAGTCTTCTTAGTATCCCAGTCTTTGGTATCTAACACAACCTGCGACCCTGCTTTGTCAGCTAAGAAGCCTTCAAAGTCCTCGCGCTCATCACGGAAGATGACTACCTTTCTATGCTTAAGGCGACCAACAATCTCAGGATTGTGATGTCCTGGTACTGCGATACCCTTAATGAAGAGGTTATCATTCTCCGCTGTATGCACACATGTGTCTAGGTTGAGTACCTTCACTCGTTGTGATGGAGTCTTAACTTCTCCATTCTTATCGAGCACAGGTGCTGTCAACCAACCCATGATAGTTACAGGTTGTAATTCAGTTTGACGTACTTTAGTATGTAGTGTTTCCATAATAGTATGTTTAAACTGGTAGCAACTCTCATGCTACGTCACCCTCACGGTGTTAAACTATGTCGTATAGTGAATGACCTAGTGTCAACCATAGTCCACCTTTTAAGTGCAGACACGTATTCCTAACAACACGTGAGAGACTTTGGGCGGGGGTGCTTCCCGACCGAAAGTTAGTCGGGGTGTTTTGTATTTGGTAGATTAAGATCTCGATTACACGTATAATTTTACTAGGGGTATAGCCTAATGTTTTAAAATTTATGCTGAAAATTATATTTTTTAAATATTTTTTTATATTTTTGCAGCAATAATTCACCAACGGAGAAAGACCGTGACACGGGATCAAGAAAATAAATGATATGAAGTCCCGCTACTACGTCTAATGGTATATACAACTCATACTATATACCACCACTGTAATTAACTTTACAGATCAGCTTTCAAAAAGTCAGTGGACTTCTCATCAAATCGATGAGTTTCGGGGAATAAAACACACTTGCGGGAGGGGATATGTGTTTATTCACAACGTTAAAGAACTGAAAATTAAAGAGTTTTACTAGAAGAAACTCAGTTAACAATGCGAAATTCTTTAAATAAAGTTGTGGGGTGGACTTTTTTTGTATATATTTGCACATATAAAAGCGAAATATGAAGCGAATAAAAAAAGAAGTTATAAATAGGAAGGATTTTAATCCCAAATATCTTAAGCTTGTAAATGTAATCTTACCTAATCCCTTAACTACAAAGGAGATTGAAGTATTATCATGCTTTATGGAACTCCAAGGGGATTTAGTGGAGTTAGATCGATTTGGTACTCAAGCTAGATCTGTAGTTAGAGAAAGGTTAGGATTTAAAACGCATTCAAATTTAGATAACTATATAAAGTATTTTAAACAAAAAGGAGTAATAGAGAAGGATCCTAAGACAGGAAAGCTTGCACTTAGTCCTAAAATAGATATAAAAAAAGAGAGAGAGGTGACACTTACATTTGCCTTTAAAATTAAGTAAATGGAACCCACAATAGACATAGTAAGTAAGATTATTAAAGCTAAGGAGACTTTTATAAAACAAAATAGTAATAAGCCGACTACATTAGTAGTGGATCCTTATACAGCTGCAGCTTTAAGAGAACACTTAGGTATGGAGGATATTGATGAACTTACAAATTTTCAAAATATGAAGATAGCTGTAGCCGTAAACAATGAAGGAGAATTCGAAGTTTTATAAAACTATCAGGGAAGAAACGGGTTTATCTGAAATTAAGATAGATATAATAGTTAAGCATCAATTTGCTTTTCTAAAAAGAAAAATGCAGGAAGATGGCCTCCAGGGGGTTTTATTACATGGATTAGGAACTTTTAGAGCTAGACGAGGACGTATTGACTTCTTAATTAAGAAGATAATTTGGAGATTAAGAAAAAAAAGTGGTAATGAGTTGGAATTGAAAGAAAAAATTCGTTATCTTTGGGCCGTAAGAAAAAACACTTATAAATAATGAATATAGATACAAAAGATAAAATAAAAACTTCTGAAGCTTATTGGAAAGTATGTTTAACAGAAGAAAAACTCAGACTAGCAGATCTAGTCGAGGATCAGGCTGACACTCTTGATATAAGAGATCGGGCTGTTTTAGATTATGGACCTTCTATAATTAAGGTCAGTAATAAGATAGATGAAATCAATAACGTATTAACACAATTAAAAACATTAAAAAATGGCAAATGAAAAACAAATGGTGGATGTACCACCAATGCAAGGAATGCCCGAAGGTATGGGACAACCACAAATGCTTTCTCCAGAGCAAATGATGGAGCAGCAAGAAGCGATAGCTTTTCAAAAGATGGCTTCAAAAACTGAGTTAAAAATTAGACGAGCTAATATTATCATGAACGGCTTAGCTGTAGGGGGTGATGTAGTAGAGCCTTTATTTGATAAAGAAACTCGTAAAGAATTACAGTCTAAGTTAGCAGAAATTTTAAAAAGTATATAATGGAATATAAGAAAGGTATAAGAGACTGTATAATTGAAGAGGATAGAGTTCAAATGACGTTTTGTAAAACTTGTAAAACGTGTCCTACAATAAATATTATAAAAGATTCTGATATAGTTGTAATTGGAGGAGATGATGAGGGATATACGAAATTCACTAAAGAACAGTTTCAATTATTTGTAGAAGAATGTAAAGAAGGAGTATTTGACAATCTTTTAAAACCTATAAGAACTAGTTATAAGTAGTGGGAACATTAAAGAACATTAAAGATGGTTGGACTAATTTCATTAGAGCTAACGAAAATTACGATAATCTACCAGAGGATGTAAGAATAATGTCCGAAGAGCGTGCTGAGGTTTGTAAAACGTGTCCAGAGTTAAAAGAATCTGGAACGATATATCAAATTATAGAACGTTTATTACCTAATGGAGGAAAATCTAAGATAAGACAAACGTTTGATCCAGAAGTTAAATCTGATGGACCAGTTGTTAAAGGTTATAAATGTGGCGCTTGTGGTTGTGCGTTTCCCGCTAATGTAATGGCTCCTAATAAAAATTGTCCATTAAATAAATGGCCTAAAAAATAAAAAATGACAAACAAAATTAAAATGATGGGTGATAACATATTAGTATATGTTAAAATACCTTCAACAGAAACAGAATCAGGGATACAAGTCTCTGAAGATGTAGCGAGAGAAATACAAAAGAACCTAACTGGGAAAATTATAGCGATTGGGCCAGATGTGAAGAACTTTTCTAAAAACGATGAGATTTTATTACCTCCAGGAGGTAGTATACCTGTATCTTACGAAGAAGATGTTTATCATGTATTTAAAGAGTTTGCTCTATTTGCTAAAGTAGAAAAGTAAATGACACAGAAATATCATTTTGTAGATGTTACACTTACAGGTAACAAGAATGCTGTTGTAGCACTAGTTTATATGTACTTTGGCCATGTAGAAAACGTGACCGTTAACGAAATAGGAAAGAATATATGTAAAGTTACTATTGCGATCCCAGTATCTCAAGATGAAATAGAAGCAGAATTAAACGATAGATGAAAGATCTCTTTGACCTTAAGAACAGACAGGTAACTTTCTCTCCAGCAGCCTTAATGATTCCAGAATTTAAAGCGCTTTGGGATAGAGATAAGTCTGAAGATAAAGAAACTGCATTAAGAGAGATATCTTATGTATATTTTTTTACAGATTTTAAGTCTCCTTATGTAGCAGCTTTATCTCCTGAAATTTTAGCGAGAACTATAGCGAAGGATTATCTGAAAGACGAATCTTATGAGCCTAATTCTGAAGTTATAGCAGCTATAGACAAATATAGAGAGTTGCAAATAACTCCATCTATGTTATTATTAAAGGCTGCTATAAAAACTGTGCATAACTTAACAGATTATTTAGAGAATGTAGATCTACAAGAACGAGATAAAAACGATAAACCTATATATAAGCCTAACGATATAACTGGAGCCTTATCAAAAATAGGTAATATTGTAGAATCTCTGCAAAAAGTTAAAGAAAATGTAGAAAGAGAGATTATGCATTCAGCACAATTGCGTGGTCAAAGACAAAAAGGTAATAGAGAAGATCCATAAAAATAGAATAACGTATAGCTAATCGTTCTTTTTTTAAATAAATTTTATTACCTTTGTAAACTAAATATTATATATATTTGCAATGAGAAACATTTGGGCAGAGTACTTAACCATAAAAGGAGGGGATTTCCCTGCTTGGTGGGCTAGTCTTTCTTTAGAAGAAAAGAGAAAGTGGCAAATACAAAAGGAAAAGAATGGTAAGAATAAGTAAACATGTTAGCTACAAAGAGGGCATACATAGTAATACTGCGATAAGAAGAGGATTTAAAAATATACCTACTCCTGATCAATTGAGATGTATGCAAGATATTGCCAGATTACTGTTTGAACCTTTAAGAGAATGGGTAGGAGGACCTATAAAAGTTAATAGCTTTTTTAGAGGAGAACCTACAAATACAGCGATTGGAGGATCAAAAACTTCTCAACATATGAAAGGTCAAGCGATGGATATAGATGATACATTTGGACATAAAACAAATGCCGAGATGTTTCACTATATAAAAGATAATTTAGACTTTGATCAAATGGTTTGGGAGTTTGGATCTGAATATCCAGACGGTAATCCTAATTGGATTCACATTAGCTTTGTGACTCATAGAAAAAATAGAAAAAAATTAACACTTGCGGAAACTGTGAAAGGTAAAACTAAATATAAACACATAAACGCATAAATAAAATAATTTAAAATGGCAACTACAACCTCAAAATTAACACTTACAAGTGCAGAATTAACATCAGATAAGTTAAATTTAGCAATAACATCATCATTTAAAAATACTATTGGAGATGACGTTTCAGGCTCAAGTGGAGTACAAAGAGTTAGTATAGCTGCGGGAGCAACTAATACTACATTATTAGCAAATACATTATCATATGTAAATAAATCTACGGGATCAACCTATGGAACTGACCTATATAAAAACTATATATACCTAAAAAATTGTACAGAAACAGCAGAACAGGGGGAGATTATGGTATTCTCTGATGGAGGAGATATAAATCTAGCTAATGCTCATACGAGTGTCGTTTGTGATGATCCAACTGCTTGTGATCACGCTATTGCAGTTTTAGCTAAGGACGATTGGATGGTTATTCCATGTCCAATGTATGCAGGTTTAATAATTACAAATATAGATGTATCTAATGCGGCATTAGTAGAAATTATGATACTTAGCTAATGGTAAAAAAGTTCGGTATAGGTGCAACACATGTTACAACAAGACGTAAAAAGAGACCAGGAATTCATGCGAAAACTAAACGTACCTCACATAAACATTCTGTTAATTATATAAAACCATACCGTGGACAAGGAAGATAACAAATCGTATAGTGAAAAACTTTTGCATGATGAAAAAATCCTTCATGAAGCGATGGTTAATGGTTATATGTTAGTAGCAGGAAAATTAACATATGAGGAATTAATAGATATAGAAAGTGATGATGGAGGAGGTTTATGGTTACCTACAGGTTTTGATGAAACCACCTCTATAGATAATTTAATAGAATATTTTGCAGACTCTGAAAGAGAAAATTATGAAATATGTGCCGAATTGGTAGAGATAAAAAAGAAATTAACTAAGAAGGGACAACTAGATGAGTTAACTAAGATATACAACAATACAAAATGGGTAAACAAAAAGAAATTATAGGGAAAGAATGGAATAAACTAGAACCAGACAAAAAAGATCCAGTAAGACATACAGGTCAGAAATACCTAAAATTTATAAATACACAGGTATTTAGCGAATCCGCGAGACATTACTTAAAACATAAACGTTATACATTAGCTCCAGTAGGGACTTCTGAGTATATAGAATTTTGGGACGAAGAAGAAAGACGTTGTAAATTTGGATATACTGTAGGAGGAGTACGCGTTACAGGAGAGCATTATGCCTACCTTAATTACGGAAGAATTTTAGCGACAGTTACACAAGATAAGCGCCAAAGAAAGATAGATACCTTTCCTAAGTTTTTAGATATGGACTATTATTGGTATCATGAACTCGAACAAGCAGAGAAGAATGGACAAGGTATGATTGTTGTAAAAGCTAGGCGGAAAGGATTCTCTTATAAGAACGCTTTTGGGATGGCGTGGAAATACAATTGGTTCCCTAATTCTATATCTATACTAGCAGCATATGAGAAAACATTCTGGGCCAATACTATGGAAATGGCTAAGAATATGATTAACTTTATTAATGAAAACACAGATTGGGCAAAAGGATTTTTACACGATAGACAAGATGCTATTAAATCTGGATATGTAGAAAAGGATCCTATATCGGGAATTAATATACAGAAAGGATTTAAATCTGAAATATTAGCATTATCATTTAAAGATTCTCCACAAAAATCTGTAGGACGTACTGCTGAACGAATGTTATTTGAGGAAGCTGGAGATTGGCCTGGATTAATGCAAGCATATCAACGTTCATATCCTCTATTTAAAGATGGTAATATTATGATCGGTATTCCTATTATATATGGAACAGGGGGTAATAATAAAAATGGAACTAATGCAGACTTTGAAGCTATGTTTTATAATCCTTCAGCATATGGATTAAGAGCATATGAAAATATATATGATGAATCTGCTGTAGGAGAGGCGGGATGGTTTGTAGATGATGCGTGGTATAGAGAACCTTTTATAGATGAAGATGGAAATGCATTAAGAGAAAAAGCTGTTGAGGATATAGATTTAGAGAGAGAAGAAAAGAAAAAAGCTGATCCAAAAGCATATAATATGATGGTAACTCAGCATCCTCATACACCAAAAGAAGCATTCTTGAGAAATGAAGGAGCAGTTTTTCCAGCCATTGAGTTATATAATGTATTAGCCAAATTAAAACAAGATGAAAGATATAAAAAATTAGGAACAGCAGGAACATTATTTGAAGAAGATGGAGAGGTTAGATTTAGACCTGACTTAAATAAAAAATTATTTCCTATGCATAAGTTTCCGCATAGTCCTAATGATCCACAAGAAGGATGTATTGTTGTATATCAACATCCTCCTGAAGACATGCCCTATGGTCTTTATAAAATCGGACTTGACCCTGTAGCATTTGACAAGTCTGGAAGTAAATCTTTAAATGCAGCTTTTGTATATAAGTCACATCAAAAATTTGATCATGGATATGATGAAATAGTTGCGGAGTATGTTGGCAGACCTGACAATATAGAGATTTATAATAGAAATCTTGAATTATTATCTGAGTATTTTGGAGGAGCTGAGATAATGTTCGAAAATGATAGGGGAGAAGTACTCTCTTATTTTAAACGTAGAGGTAAAATGCATTTACTTGCAGACCAACCTGATAATGTAATATCGAAAGTAATACAAAATTCAACAGTAGCCAGAATAAAAGGATGTCATATGAACGATCGTTTGAAAGATGCAGGAGAAAAATTTATATTAAGATGGCTGTGGACAGAGAGAGGTAAGAATGAAGACGGATCTATGATATATAATATGGATTTAATCCCTTCACCAGGATTAATTGAAGAAATGATTCAATATCATAGACAAGGGAATTTCGATAGAGTTATGGGGTTTATGCAGATAATGTTCTGTGTTGAAGAGTACTATGAACAAAGTGTAGACAAAGAGCCATACGTAAATCCGAATATTAAGTATTTAGTAGATAACATGAGCAATATGTTTAAAAGATAAATACTATATTTGTAAGTTAGAAAAGAAAATACTTTAATACTATGGCATCATATGCATTTCCACAACAGAGACTTTCATACTCTAAAAAGAAAGCAAATGACTTTCAATGGGCTAAAGACGTTATAGATCAAATAGATAAGCATAGAAATATGACCACAGGTGGTCGTAATGATATAGAAAGAAAATCAGTAAACTATGATTTATTTAATGGAATACTAGACCTCAACGACTTTGAATACGTTTGTAAACCTTATGGAGTTGAAGGAGTAGGTGAATTACCTGCAGAATTAAGACATTACGATATTATGTCTCCTAAATTGCGTGTTTTATTTGGAGAAGAAATCAAAAGACCTTTTAATTTTAAGGTTGTAGCTACAAATCCAGAAGCTATAACAGAAAGAGAAAGAGAAAAGGCCAAATTACTTAAAAGCTATATACAACAAGAAGTGCAAGTTAGAGTTCAGCAAGCTATTATGGAATCTGGGTTATCTCCTGAAGGGGGTGTTCCAGAATCTCAAGATCCTGAACAGGCGCAACAAATGCAACAACAGATACAACAAATACAGAAGCAAATGACTCCTTCAGAGATTGAAGAGTATATGCGAAGAGATTACCAAGGGACTATTGAGATTATGGGTAATCAAATGTTAGGGTATCTGAAGAAAAAGGAATCTTTACGTTTAAAATTTAATAAAGGATGGAAACATGCATTAATTGCTGGCCAAGAAATATATTGGGTTGGCGTTATTAATGGTGAACCTGCTGTTAGGGTAGTTAATCCTTTATATTTTGAATGTGATAAAGATCCTGATATAGATAATATCCAAGATGCACAGTGGGCTAAATATACTATGCGAATGACTCCAGGATCTGTTGTAGATAATTTTGGAGAATATCTAACTGAAAAACAAGTAAAAGATTTATTTGACGATACCAGTACAGCTGGTACCGCCCATCCATTGGGCTCCCCTGAATTTAACTACGATGACCAAGACGTATTTTCTTCTTCTTTTCCTTTCGAGTGGGATTCAAATAACACTGACAGTGAAAGCGGCTCTTATATAAGAGTCGTTCACTGTGAGTGGAAATCTTTACAACGTATAGGATTTTTAACATATTTAGATCCTGAAACCATGGAAGAGGCAGAAATGATAGTTGATGGTACATATAAAATAAATAAAGATGCTGGAGATATCAACATAAAATGGGAATGGATTCCTGAAATATGGGAAGGTACCAAAATAGGAGATGATATTTATATTAACATGAGAGCAAAACCTAATCAATTTAAGGATATAGATAATTTATATACAGCTAAGTTAGGATATTGTGGATTAGCTTATAATAATTTAAATTCTCAATCTATCTCTATGATAGATAGAATGAAACCTTATCAATACTTATATAATATTATGATGTATAGATTAGAATTAGATCTAGCATCTGATAAAGGTAAAAAGTTCTTAGCAGATATTACTCAAATACCATCTTCTATGGGGATGGATATGGAAAAGTGGTTATACTATTTTGACGCTTTAGGTATCGCATTTGTTAATCCAAATGAAGAGGGAGCTAGAAATAAACCTAGTAATTTCAATCAATGGCAATCTATTGATCTTACTATGGCACAAACTATACAACAAAAGATATCGTTATTAGAATATCTAGAGGCACAATGTGGTGAAGTATCTGGGGTTACTAAACAAAGAGAAGGTCAAGTAGGTCCCCATGAACTTGTTGGAAATACTCAACAAGCTGTTGTACAATCTTCACATATTACTGAGGAGTGGTTTTACCAACATAATTATTTAAAAGGAGCTGTTTTAGAAGGATTAGTAGATACTGCTAAAGTTGCGTGGGGAGACGGTAAGAAAAAGAAACTTCAATATATACTAGATGATATGACTACTAGGCTTATAACTATAGATCCTCCTGAGCTTTCTAACTCTAGTTTTGGGGTATTTGTTTCTGACTCCGCAAAAGATCAAGAGATGTTTATGACTATGAAACAACTTGCACATGCTGCATTACAAAATCAACAGGCAGAATTATCAGATGTAATTAAGATGTTATCAACTGATTCAAGTAGTGAAATAAAAGTTATATTAGAAAAAGCTGAAGACGAAAGAAGACAAAGAGAGAAAGAAATTCAAGAACAGCAACAACAAGCTCAGCAACAACAAGTACAAGCTCAACAACAAGCTGCTCAGCAAATGGCTGCAGAAAAAGCTGAAATTGAGAAACAAAAACTTGAACTTGATAAGTATAAAGTAGATAAAGATAACGAAACTAAACTTAAAGTAGCAGAAATAAATTCTTTCCGAAATCAAATGGATCAAGATTCTAACGATAACGGAGTTCCTGATCAGTTAGAGATTGAGAAATTAAAAGCTCAAGTAGAGAATAATGATAAAAAGATGGAACTTGAAAATCGTAAACTCGATATTAAAGAAAAAGAAATAGGCGAAAAAACTTATGAAGAGGAGAAAAAAAGAGAACACGATAAAAAAGAAAAAGCTAAAGATAGAGCATCTAAGAAAAAATCTGAATAAATATGCCGCATCATTTGCCATTCTATCATAATAATCCATATGTAGCTGAAGCGGATAATACTCGTGTAACTATACCTAATCCTAATATAGAAATTGAAGAGGAAGAACAGAATTATCATAATCGTAGAACATATCTAAATCCAGCGGGTCCAGAAAAAACATTATGGGAGAAAATAAAAAATGCAGGGGCTAATCCATTAGCTACGTTTGGGTATTCTGTTAGAGGAGAAGATATACCTTGGGGTAATGTTCCTAGACATGAAAA
>Ga0208011_1000121_pt1 | contig 34742 bp, 31 predicted proteins | sample 7_EtaG_FD_184080 | JGI IMG/M metagenome (GOLD analysis project Ga0208011, IMG submission 184080) | Marine viral communities from the Subarctic Pacific Ocean - 7_ETSP_OMZ_AT15161 metaG (SPAdes) (version 2) | ecosystem: Environmental > Aquatic > Marine > Oceanic | place: Pacific Ocean | collected...
TCGCGAAAGGCAGGAGCCGAGAGCGACCGCAAGGACCAGCACAACGTGCTGGCAACCTTCAGGCAACATCAGTAATAAAGCCCATCCCCGAACATGCCCGGATGGCGAAATTGGTAGACGCAAGGGACTTAAAATCCCTCGGAGGGTAACCTCCGTGCCGGTTCGACCCCGGCTCCGGGCACCACTAAAATCAATAATTTAGGTTCTACTTACTTGATTATTCGCCTCCCAATCTTGTTTTTACAAACTCAAAAGTAGACTTAGAGTAGGCGGTATAAATGCGTCATTGGCCATGGCCTATAATCGGTCCAATGAGCTAGAAGTTCCCGCGTAATGCTGCCCCAGCACATGGGTATATATTTGAGTGTTGTCAAATCCCGCTCTCGGTTTATACTCAGTCGATGCGCGTTATCATGCCAACCGAAAAAAAATAATATAAATAAAACAGGTTGTTACAGGTTCGCGAGAAAAAATAATGAGGTCCTATTATTTTAGATAATAGGAAAAACTCGCTTTATTCTGAAAGGAATCGGATATGCCTCAATTTTCTATTCTGTATCAATCCGTTATCAAAGAGTGCCGAATATCAGCTTTGGCAAAGCGCGCGTGCGCGATATACAAATGTTAATTTTACGGAAGGTTTATGGAAGAGCTGAGAACAATTGCCCTCGGGGTCTTTTCTGGTGTAGTCACTTCATCACTGCTCTATATATTCGCCTTAATCTTCTCCCGAATTCTGGTGCCTTGGTACCAGCAGGTTATTTACAAGGGGGTGGATGTTTCCGGTGAATGGACAGGCACCATTGATCATTCACAACGCGTGCATTGGAGTGTCAAACTGGATCTAGAGCAGAATGCTCATGACCTCAAGGGTACATATACGTCTGTACGCTACGTGAACGATGAGGAGAGTAGCGTATCGACTATGAATGTAACTGGTGAAGTCTGGGAGGGGTTTGTTGCTCTGAAGTGCCGGACGGTAAGTAATCGGAATTTGTCTTTTGGTTCTATGCTGCTGAAGGTTAATCCCAACGAACTAACCGGGCACCAGATTTTTCGAAACCTAGGTCGCTCCAGCAATGAAATATTCCATAAAGAACTAACTTTTCAGCGTAGGTCTGATTGAAATTAACAATACGCGTCACGCGGATGCCCTTTACGCCGCTTCGCTCTGTAAAGGCCACCGGTGCGCTCTGCGTTAAATGGAATCAATATGATGCAAGCAGTAATTTTTGACATGGATGGAACTCTTATTGATTCAGAACCCATGTGGAAAGAGGCAGAGAAGCAAGTTTTCTCCTCTGTCGGAGTTGAAGTAAGTGAGGAACTGTCTGCTAATACCGCTTCCATGACTACCCGAGAGGTAACTGAATTTTGGTATGGCCATTTTCCTTGGTCAGGTAAAAGTTTAGAGCAAGTCGAAAATGAAGTGGTTAACTGCGTAGCAACACTTATTTCTGAAAAGGGTCAGCCTATGGAAGGAGTGGAAGAGGTTTTAAGTTTTTTTCAAAAGAAAAAATTTAAAATAGGCCTGTCAACTAACGCGCCTTCTAGATTGATTCCTGTAGTTCTAAACAAGCTAGGTATCTCTAAATATTTTCACAGCATATCCTCTTCGGAGCATGAAATCGAAGGAAAGCCCCATCCAGCAGTATATTTGGCCACTGCAAAAAAATTAAAAGTTGATCCGTCAAAATGCATTGCATTCGAAGACTCCCTATCTGGGATTATCTCTGCGAGTAAGGCAAATATTAAAACTGTCGCGATTCCACCACGGTCAAATTTTACAGATAAAAAATACGAAATATCACATATAAAACTTAGGCGGTTATCAGACTTCACCGATTTTCACTTAGAAAAAATAACAAATGGTGTATAGCTATGTCTTGTGCCAAGACTCCATTTAACAAACTGCTCAAACACCGTTTCGGCCAAAAAGCGGCCTGCACTGGACTCGCTAACGCTCGCCGTTTATCAGAGCATTAGGTATTTTAGATGGAAGCATTGATACGAGCACGACCGATTCTTTTAGCAGTATTTTTATGTGCATTGGCACTAACTGCTATTGGATCTAGTTTAGAAATTAATTTCTTGTATCTATCAAGTGGGGTTGCTGCACACATTGCATTGCTATTATTTATATTGACTGAGTCATTTGGAACTCTTGCGAAGCAAAGGCATATTATTGTAAAAGTTATGGCGCGGTTGTTTCTCGTCATATTAATTCTGGCTGTCGGCAATATGCTTTTCTATATTGTTGTCGGGTTTTTATCGTGATATTCGCGATACCTATTCAGGTGACGCCTCTGGCGCACTTGATCTGAGCGTTATAAGACTACGAGCTGAACTGTGACGTCTGAAAAGATCAACTATATCGAATTGCCGGCGAGTAACCTTGAAGGCACAAAAAAGTTTTTCTCGGATGCTTTCGGGTGGCAGTTCGTAGATTATGGCCCTGACTATGCTGCGATCCAGAATGCCGGTCTTGATGGGGGTTTTTACCGATCACCTCTAGTGGCTGAGGTTGGGAAGGGTAGTGCCCTTGTTGTTCTTTACAGTTCTGACCTTGAGGTGTCTCTTAATAGAGTGGAGCAAGCCGGGGGTAAAATCGTGAAATCAATTTTTAGCTTCCCCGGTGGTCGCAGATTTCATTTCAGCGATCCAAGTGGTAATGAGTATGCCGTCTGGTCAGAGTGATAAAGAAATAAGTAGGGTCAGATACAACTTTTCAACTTTTATAGAATGTGCCGCAAAGGTAGTTGTTGGGATAATGCACGAATGAAGTCGTTCTTCTGGGCTACGTTTGTATTTTCCCCAATTTTCACTACACCTCAACCCGGTTTCTGCCAAGCTCTTTTGCCCGATAGAGTGCTTCATCAACCCTTTGGGCCAATGATTTGGCCTTCTCATGGGGGGCAAACTCTACCACCCCGAAACTGGCAGTGATGCTGCCGAGTTTGTTGAATTGATGGGCTGCAATGGCCTGTCGTAACTTTTCGGCGACGTCTTTTGCCGTGTTTAACCCGGTTTGCGGCAGCAATACCATAAATTCTTCGCCGCCCCAGCGACCATGGACATCAATGCCGCGGATGTTGTTGTTGACCAGGCTGGTCACTGTTTTCAATGCCGTGTCACCGGTATTGTGGCCGTAACGATCGTTGACTTGCTTGAAGTGATCGAGGTCATACATGAGCAATGAAAGCGGGGTATGGTAGCGGCTGGCACGTTCTATTTCGTGTTCTAACAGGCGGTCGAACTCCTGCCGGTTATTAATGCCGGTGAGGCCGTCCGTAATGGCCATAATTCGTACCTGCTCCTCAGCCTGGATGCGTTGGGTAATATCCAGAAGTATTCCTGTCCAGATAATAGAGCCGTCCGTTTCTTTCTCCGGTGTGGAACGGCACTCGATCCAGCGAATGGAGCCATCATTATGTCGGATGCGGAACTCTGCATGGAAATGCGACAGGTTTTGGGCGGATGTCTGGGCTTTTCTCTCGATATCAGCGGCATCTTCAGGAAGAATGCGGGACATGATGTCGTCCACCGCTGTACCGGATAATTCCTCCTGCGCCAGGCCGCCCAGTTCGGCAAAACCTTCACTGAAATAGGGGAAGCTGCGCGTACCATCCGGGGCGATACGGTATTGGTACAGTGCGCCGGGTACCTGGCTGGCGATGCGCTCAAGTAGTTCTTTATTCTGTCGAAGCCGCTCCTCGGTGTATTTGCGTTCTGTGGTGTCCCTGACAATGCAGAAAATCAGGTTCTCGCCCTTATAGAGGGCACCATTGGTGCTGACCTCTGCATCGGTAATGATGCCGTCCTTGCGGCGGTGCCGGGTGTCAAAATGCGCGCTTGAGTTGTCGGCGGCCAGCAGCATTTCCTGCAGCTTCTGCTTGCTGAACTGGACATCCCAGTCCCAGACATGAAGGCTGCCCACTTCTTCGAGTGTGTAGCCGAGCATGTCGACATAACGCTGGTTGGCCCGGTACACGCTGCCATCCTGCCTGAACACCACCATGGCATCTCCCGATTGTTCGAACAGGACGGTCCAGAGTATAGTTTCTGTGGTTTCGTGGTCTGTCAGTGGTTTCAAGCTCAGGCCCCGGTTGTCCAAAATCCAAACCTGCAGAGTCCCAGGCTGTTTTGTTATTCGAGCAGGATACAGAGCAAAAGTACAGGAACAAAGCGCTTACGCCTGTTTGTAATTTTACGCTTGTCTGTTGGGCGTTCCTGCCGGGGAATCGCCCGGTTTCGCGTCAGCATGCTGAGGAGTAATCGATGAGACAACTGTCAAAATCCCTGTTTATCTCGCACGGCGGTGGACCGTTACCGTTATTGGGAGATTCTGGACATGTTGAGATGGTGTCCTGCTTGCAGGGTATTGCTGCGACCATCCCTAAACCCGATGCGCTCGTGGTCGTCAGCGCTCACTGGGAAGAAAAAATGCCAACGATTACGGCAGGACGCTTTCCCGCCCTGATATACGACTACTTCGGATTTCCGCCTGAGTCATACGATATCAGGTATCCCTGTGCTGGCGATCCATCTCTGGCGACTGACATTCATCGCATGCTTGGTGATTATGGGATAGCCGCGCAACTGGATGAGAACAGGGGTTTCGATCACGGTGTTTTCGTGCCTCTCAAAATCATGTACCCGGCTGCCGACATTCCCTGTGTTCAGCTGTCTCTGGTGAACACTTTGGATGCTTCGCTTCATATCGATATTGGAACTGCGCTGCAGGGGCTAAAAAAACAGAATGTATTGGTCATCGGTTCCGGGTTTTCGTTTCATAACCTGAAAGCCTTTTTCGTGCCCGAGAGTGCCGAATCCCAGCAACTCAATCACTCATTTGAAAAGTGGTTGTACGACGTTTGTGCCGGTGATCAATATTTGGAGGAGGAGAGGCGAGATCTGTTGGTGGATTGGGAAGAGGCACCCGGCGCCCGATTTTGCCACCCGAGAGAAGAGCATCTTTTGCCTCTTCACGTGTGCTATGGCCTTTCTCAAACTCCCTGTACAGAACGATTTGAACTCACTGTCATGAACAGGAAGTCGAGCATGTATCTGTGGTGATCTGTCTTCTGCCAGGATACTGCTGATAGCCAATTTTCCATTGCACTGCAAATTTGCCGCAGGGCGGATTATTGGGCATATTGCGAGGCCCCCCATCTACTGTTGAAGGAAATCGAGAGTGACGAGCAATCATGCTTTCTATTTATATGCCGCAGTGATGCTGCTGGCTGGCCTGGGTATACCTGTCATGGCAGCATTGAACGGCGGCCTCGGTGCAAAATTACAAAATCCGGCCTTGGCAACAACCATTCTTTTTGTCGTCGGTGGCCTGCTATCTATTGTTTACCTGATCGCTTCTGGCAGCCTGCCAAAGTCCGTGCCAACTCATATCCCGGTCTACTACTATTTCGGTGGCGCATTCGTCATTTTTTATATATTGACCATCACCTGGATTGCGCCAAAATTTGGTGTGGGCAATGCCGTTTCATTCGTCCTGCTTGGACAGATTGTATCGATGGCAGCCATTGATCATTTCAGGCTTTTCGGTGCGCCGTACAACCCGGTAAATCTGGTTCGGTTTGCCGGCCTGATCCTGATGGTAATTGGTGTTTTTCTTGCAGTTCGGCGTTAGCCGCAATAAGTGAGATAAGAGATTAAGTGATCGGGTTAAGCCTATCCCGTTGCTACTTGTGACCAAGTGGGTTTATGGCCCAAGATGTTGACTTGTATCGGTCACTTACATCGCTTTTGGAGCTTACTAAATGCGTGTTTTTGCCAATCCAGTTGGTGCCGGCTCTCTCTGGTTCGATAACCTTGCCACGGCTGACGGAACCCCCGTCGCCTACGATCCCCAGGCGCGGGCTTTTTTGCCGATGCCACCGTTCTGTGCCAATCGGGACAGAATTGGCTGCAACTGGATAGCGCCGGACAAAGGAACATTCTGCCGATCCTGTGCCATGACGGCGCTGGCTCCTGATCCTTCGATCACCCATGCCATCCCCAACTGGGCGCAAACCGAGGCGGCCAAGCGGTGGGTGCTGGATAATCTGGGGCGCTGGCATTGGTTTCGTCCCGAGGATCCGGGTGCGCGGCCTGTATTTCATCTGCTCGCTGAAGGTCCCACCCCTGTTGCGATGGGGCACGTTGAAGGTGTGGTGACCATCAGTGTGGCAGAGGTGGACCCGGTGCTGCTCACTACCCGTCGTGAAGCGCTGGAGGAGCCTTATCGCACCATGATAGGCCACATGCGCCACGAGATTGCCCACATGCTCTGGTGGCGGCTCAGTCTTCGTGAGGATTTTCTCGATGCATTCCGGAACATGTTTGGCGATGAGCGGGTGGACTATGTCGGGGCGCTTCAATACCACTATGAGAATGGCCCGCCACCAAATTGGAGGCAGCACTACCTGACCAGTTACGCATCCACACATCCCCATGAAGACTGGGCAGAAACGGTAGCACACCTGCTGCACCTGACGGACATTGCCGACAGTTTCGTGGCCACCGGTCTGTCATCGCCGCAGATACCTCACGCTGGCTGGGATCCGTATTCGGAGCCCGATGCCGAGCGGCTGATCCAGATCGCGGCGGCGCTTACCGTGGGTGTCAACCACGTCAATCGTTCCATGGGCCTATCGGATCTTTACCCGTTTGTGCTGTCAGACCACGCCCGTTACAAGCTGGCATTTGTTCATAACTGGCTGAGACGGGGTGCTCAGGGCCTTTAAATGTAGCGAGCTGGAGAAAGCTCGGACTTAAGCGGGAATCCACACTGTGGCCTTCACGGCAGATGTACAGGCTGCCCTGACAATAGGGCGATGAAGTCGTCACCGGTCAACAGGCGATTTCGAACGGTCAAAGGGGAATTGAATGATAGGTGATCGCAAGGTAAATATCTTTTATGACGAGGTGATGCTTGGCCATGATCCACAGGTAGATCTGCCCTTCATTCCCAATCGGGTCGAGAAGCGTGTCAGGACCGTCCTGCAGGAACTGAAGTTCAAATGGAGTTACCCAGAGCACCCCGGGCGGTTGAGTGCTGTCAAAACCTATCTCGATGAGAATCCTGTTCCCGGCACTCACTTCGCCTCGGGCCCCAGTGCCACCTACGAACAGTTAAGCCGCGTGCACACGACTTCCTACCTGGATCATATTTTCTCACTGGCAGGCGAAAGCGCCTGGCTGGACAGAGATACCACCGCTGTTTCACCCGGCAGCATTGACGCCGCCACCGCAGCGGCCGGCAACGCCATCGCCGCAGTGGAAAGCGTGATCAACAAGAAATCACAAAGTGCTTTCGCCCTGGTGCGGCCTCCGGGCCACCACGCCGAGCCGGTTCGAGCCAGGGGTTTCTGTCTGCTGAATAATGTTGCGGTGGCGGCGGCCCACGCCCAGGCCAAGCTGGGTTGCGAGCGCATTCTGATCATTGACTGGGATGCACACCACGGCAATGGCACTCAGGATATATTCTGGGCGGATCCAGATGTGCTATTTTTCGATACCCATTGCGCCGCACCTTTTTATCCCGGTTCCGGCCATCTTGACGAAGTGGGTGCCGGGCTCGGCGAAGGCTACACGATCAACGTGCCGCTTCCGGAAACGACCGGTGATATTGCTGTCGAGAAAGCCTTTCGTGAAATCCTGCGTCCGGCCGCCGAGCGGTTTAAACCCGATCTGGTTCTGGTGTCCGCCGGCTTTGATCCTCACCATAATGATATGGCCATGAACCTGACCTATGACGGCTTCAAGGTCCTCACGCGTATCGTTCAGGATATCGCCGACCAGCACTGTGATGGCAGACTTGTATTTGTGCTGGAAGGCGGCTACAACCTGACATCGCTCTCTCGTGGTGTTCACGCTGTGCTGGAGGTGCTGGCTGGAGGTGATGCACCAGAGATTCTGGAGTGTGGTGTGAAGGAGGTGATGGAAGCGGTGGAATTCCATCGCACGGCATTTATCGACGATGACTAAAAACCGCGCCTGAATAAGCGAGTACAGGGACAGCTTTCCAAGTTTAAATTTTCCAACATTTTCTGTTTTTTCAATTTGTAGCACTTTTGAGAAAGTTGTGCCTCACCCCGGTTCATTCAGTTTATTAGGTCAGTTAAAGAGAGCGGTCAGCCTGTCATCCGTGGCAGAGACCGCTTTTCAATATCGCCTGAATTGAATTATCTACAGCTCTTCCAATGGCCCAAAAAATTCATAGCGAATTCGGTCGAGAGGAATTTTCAGCTCATTGAGCGCACGATAACAGGCCTGCATAAAGGGTTTTGGTCCGAGGAAGTACACATCGATTTCGCGATCAGCGGGCAATAGTCCAGCCAGGCGATCGCGATCAAAAAAACCACTGTGCTGGTCTTTATCCTGGGGCAGGGGGTCGCTGTAACAGTAGTAGCTGTGGAGGTTTTCGTAGGTCTGGCCCATCTCCTCGATAAGATCCCGAAATGCGTGGCACTCGCTATTCAGGGCGCCATGCAGAAAATGCACCTGCCGACCACTGTCCAGTGCGGGCTGCAGCATGCTGACGGTGGGTGTAATGCCGACGCCGCCACTCAGTAATACCAGCGGACGCTGGGCGTCGTTGAGGACAAAGTCGCCACAGGGCGCGGTCAGTTTGATGTGATCGTTGACACTGAGCTGATCGTGCAGGTAGTTGGAGACCAGCCCGCCCGGTTCGCGCTTTACACTGATCCGGTAAGACGGCTTGCCGGGGCTGTCCGATAGGGAATAATTGCGACGGACAGTCTGCCCGTCAATATCGAGTATCAGCGTGATGTACTGGCCGGGCTGGAAGTCGGCAATGGGCTTGCCGTCGATCGGTGTAAAGTAAAATGATGTGATCACGTCGCTTTCACGAACTTTCTGCGTCAGCAAGAAACCGCGTTCACCACGCCAGCCACCGGGTTTCTCTTGGTTGGCCCGATAAACCTGCTCTTCGGCGTTAATCAGAATTTCTGCCAATTGGCCATAGGCTTCACCCCAGGCTGAGAGAACGTCTTCGGTGGCCGCATCGCCCAGTGCCTCCTTGATGGCGGCCAGTAGACATTCGCCGACGATAGGGTAGTGCTCTGGCAGAATATTCAGCGAGACGTGTTTTTGCACTATGAGTCCGACGGCATCGCCGAGAACTTCCAGGCGATCCAGATTGCTGGCATAGGCAACCACGGCGTTGGCCAGTGCCCGTGGCTGGGTTCCCGTTGCCTGGTGGGCCTGGTTGAAATAGTCCTTCACCGCCGGGTAGCGGTCGAACATCAGTGGGTAAAAGATCTCGGTGATCTGATTCACGTGCGCGCCCACGGTGGGCAGCGTGGCATCAATAATGTCTCTGGACTGTTGTGAAAGCATAACGTACTCCATTCTCTGGTATGAGCGCTGTTCAAATATAGAAAACTGCTCAAGTACAATAGGTAAAGCATTTATTATGCCAATATGTAACTCGATGAATGTTATGAAAATAATTTTTATGATGTTAAAGTGACATCACTTATAAAGATGTCAAAAAGACAATATTGGTGTATTTATGACAGCACACAATGTGCCTGAAGTCATGCTCGAGATCCTTGCGGATCTGTGCCGCGAAATGTCGCCGGAACAGCGCTATGCCCGCTTGCTGACGGCACTGAAACAGGTTTTTCCCTGCGACGCTGCCGCTCTGCTGAAACTGCAGGGCTCCAGTCTGCAACCCATGGCAGTGAAGGGACTAAGCGACGATGCCCTGGGGCGTATCTTCGTGGTGGATGAGCAGCCCAGGCTGGCGAAGATCTTATTGAGTCGCGAGCCGGTGCGGTTTCTGGCAGATTCGGAGTTATCCGACCCCTATGACGGGCTGATTGATGGCACCAGTGACAGCCTGCATGTGCATGACTGTCTCGGTGTATCTCTCTACATTGATGACATTCCCTGGGGGGTTTTGACCCTGGATGCTTTGCAGCCCGGCGTATTCGACGATATTGATACGCTGGCATTGCGCACGTTCATTCGTCTGACTGAGGCGACCATCAGGATTATCAATCTGATTGGTGGCCTGCAGGCTCGCGCCGAGCGGGAGCATCTTGTGGCACAGGCTGTGGTGGCCGATCAGGGGCAATCACAGCTGATTGGTGACAGCAAAGCAATGAAACTGCTTTACCAAGATATCAATGTGGTCGCACGATCTGATCTGGCGGTGCTGATCACCGGAGAAACCGGTGTGGGTAAAGAGTTGGTGGCCCGTCGTCTTCACCTCAGTTCGGCACGTGCTGATTTCCCGCTGGTATATGTGAATTGCGCTGCACTCCCGGAAAACCTGGTGGAGAGTGAGCTGTTTGGCCACACTCAGGGAGCTTTTTCCGGTGCGTCGCAGGCCCGTGCCGGTAAGTTTGAGCTGGCCCATGGCGGTACATTGTTTCTTGATGAGGTGGGTGAGTTGCCACTGGCTGTTCAGCCAAAGCTTTTGCGCGCTCTGCAAAGTGGCGAAATACAGCGTCCGGGTAGCGATGCCGTGCATCGAGTGGATGTGAGAATTATCGCTGCTACCAATCGCGATCTGAGTCGCGAGGTGGCGACCGGCCATTTTCGCGCGGATCTGTATCACCGCTTGGGTGTTTACCCCATCCAGGTCCCGGCATTGCGCGAACGTCATCGCGATGTGCTGGTGTTGGCCGGGCACTTTCTCGAGCTGAACCGGCGTCGTCTTGGCCTGCGGGGTATAAGGCTGGACAGCAGCGCGCGGGAAGCCCTGCTGCATTATGACTGGCCGGGCAATGTCCGGGAACTGGAGCATCTGATCAGCCGGGCTGTGCTGCGGGCGCGGGCACGTTTTCCACAGGAGGTCGGTTCGCGTAAATTGCTCAGTATCGGCCTGGAGGTGCTGGATCTGTCGGCACCGGAAACCTGCTCAAGTCCTGCAGACGATCTCGCACTGACACCCTCTGATGCCGTCAGTTCGCAGAGCTTGCGGGATGCCACTGCGAATTTCCAGCGGCGTTTGGTCAGTGATACATTGCACCGCTGTGATGGTAATCAGTCCCGGGCTGCGCAGGAGTTGGGGCTGGATCGTGGTAATTTCAGCCGCCTGATTAAACGGTTGGGAGTAAACGGCCAGCGGCTTTAGTGATAAGCTCTGGCTCAGCCGAAGACAACATCGCCAATGACCTACCAGGGAAGCATCATGATGAAATGGGCCATTCTGTTCCTCGTTGTAGTATTTACACCTTACAGTGCGCTGGCCAACGATATTTGCGACTGCGAAGGTTCCAAAAAACCGGGCGGACCCTGCTATGCGGGAAAAGGTGGCCCCGCTTATGCAGGGCCTGGCGGGCCGGCTAACGCCGGCATCGGAGGGCCTTGTTACACCGGTAAAGGCGGTGCTCGCTATGAGGGGCTGGGCGGTCCAGCTTACAAAGGTTACGGTGGCGCCAGATACGATGGTCTCGGTGGACCGGCCTATAAAGGTGTGGGTGGTGCCTGCTATGCGGGAAAGGGCGGTCCCTGTAATCCTGCGAACAAGGGTGGCAAGCACTGCCCTGCAGTCTGTGATGATTAGCGGTTGAGCACCTGCGATCTTTTGGTGTTATGACGTGAAACTTCAGCAATATCAGGTCGGTGCGTTTACCGACCGAATTTTTGGCGACACTCCCGCTGCGGTGGTCGTATAAACTCCCAGGTGCGTGGTGACAGGGTGATGCTAACGGGTTCAGCCGTCACTTTTATGGAAGCAGAAATCCATCTCTAGCAAGCCACGATGCAGCACGATTTTCGATGCATTTCGGTCTGACGTTTCTTTTTTTGGCTTAGAACCTGTTGCGATAGCGAATGTAATCCCGCGCTGTGCGACGGGGCGCCTCCAGCATGGGCAGATGACCAACGTTGGGCATCATTCGAATTTCGCTATTCGGCAGCAGGGATTGCAGAGCAGCCGCTCCGGCAGGGTGCAGAATCTGATCCTCGTTTCCCCAGACAATCAGTGCCGACGTGTCGATGGCTTTAAACTGTGTTTCCAGCATGGGTGATGCAGTGACTTGCCGCATGATTTCGCTGTGCAAATCGAAATCCGCAGCGCTCCGTCGGGCCATTGTGCTTCTTATGGAGTAGGGCAGAAAAGGCGGTTTATGTGTGGTCATTTGCATGAGTTTTTTGAAATCACCTGCCGAGTGCAACAACATGGGGAGTTCACCAGTGGCGAGATAGTGTTTCAGTATGTCTGACTCGTAAGCGGGCTCGGTACCGGCAGCATCCAGTAGCCACAGGCTGGCAACCCGCTCGGGCTGTTCGGCGGCGAATTGGCAGACAATGAAGCCGCCCATGGAGTTGCCCCCCAGATGAACCCGTTTGAGACCGAGTACATTCAGAAATTCGCACAGGTTTCTCGCCTGATCGGTGATCTGATAGCTGGCATCCGGGTCCCGACTCGCGTCACCAAAGCCCGGCAGGTCCGGGATGATCAGGTGATAATGAGGGGTGAGAAAGCGTGCGATACGGGTGAAATTGTCCTTGTCTCCGCCAAAGCCGTGAATCAGTACCAACGGCTCACCGCAACCTCCTTCCAGATAGGGCATGGTGGCACCCGGAATAGTGGCTATTTTGCTGTCGAGGCACGAACGCCAGCGTTCCAGGCCAATACCAGCCTTTGCTGCCTGACGGGGAAATGCCCGGTTCAACATGACCCAGGTAATGACCAAAGCAAAAATCGCGAGCAGAAAGGCAAATACCGGGTTCATTGACAAATCACCTCAACGGGTTTGTGGGAATGGGCCGTATTCATCTGGCAGTAAACTCCAGTAATTGGTCGTCAATCGGCTCACTGAGCAGCATGGCCCGGTCAGCTTCAAGGCTGTGAGAGACTCGCCATGGAGCATGTCTGCCCTGGCGTGGGAGATGATCAATACCCCGTTGAATATAGCCCGAACTCAATACGCTCATGACATTCTCTTCGGTTGCTTCGTTGTCGGGTGCACGGGGAGTCACAGTGGCGATGTGGTTGCTGTCCATGTATTGAAGCAGGCGGCAGATGTAACGGGACGCGATATCTGACTTGAGTGTCCAGGAGGCGTTGGTATAGCCGAGGATAAAAGCCATGTTGGGCATGTTTTGCAAAAGAACAGATTTATAGCTCAGCAGCCTGTTTGCCGGTATGACCCTGTTGTCGATGCTCAGGGCCATGCCGCCAAAGGTCTGTAACTGTAAACCGGTAGCGGTAATCACAATATCCGCATCCAGCCCCTGCCCGGATTTGAGCTGAATACCCCGCTCGGTAAAGTGATCTATCTGGTCGGTTATTATCCGGGCTTTACCGGATTTGATGGCTTTGAAAAGGTCCCCGCCGGGCACCACGCAAAGTCGTTCCTGCCAGGGTGGATAATGCGGCGTGAAGTGCCGCATGTCGGCATCATTACCAATCGATTTTTTGACTTTCCACAGCAGGTATTTGCGCATTTGCTCAGGCCAGCGCATGGCACTTTTGTACAGCAGGCGTTGGAGAAAGGTGTTGGCAGAGCGCAGGATGCGGTAGAGCCACTGTCGCGGGAGTATTTTTTCGAGCAGCTTGATCAGATCCTCGTAGCGGGGGGTGCTGAGATAGTAGCTCGGCGACCGTTGCAGCAGGGTGATCCGGGCAGCTTCTTGAGCCATCGCTGGCACGATAGTGGCCGCGGTGGCTCCGCTGCCGATAACCACCACGTTTTTGTCGCGATAAGCCAGGGATTCCGGCCAGAACTGGGGATGGATACACTGGCCTTTGAAAGAGTCGATGCCGGAAAATTCCGGTGAGTGGCCCGCATCGTAATTATAGTAACCGGCACAACTGATCAGGAAATGGCAGCGGTAAGTCGAGGTTTTCCCGGTGGATTCATTGATTGCCGTAACCGTCCACTGGTTTCGGCTGCTGGACCAGTCAGCGGCGGTGACTTTCAGACCAAAGTGGATGTGTTGGTCAACACCGTATTGCCCGGCCGTCCGCTTGATGTAATCGCGGATCATTGGGCCCCCGGCAAGAATTTCTGGCTTCATCCATGGCTGAAAATCGTAGCCCATGGTGAACATGTCGGAGTCAGAGCGCACGCCAGGATAGCGAAACAGATCCCAGGTACCGCCAATCGCATTGCGGCGTTCCAGAAGTCTGATGCGTCTGGTCGGCGACTGTCGGGCGAGATGGCAGGCCATGCCGATACCGGACAGTCCGGCCCCAATAATCAATACATCGACGTCTTGCTCTGGCACGGTGGTTTCTCTCTGCCGGCCGGACAGCGATCCGGCCATGACATTACAATGGCCATTCCACAGTGTTGTCGAATGACCTCAACATCGTTCCGAGTGTCGACTGCATGGTGGTTGTCTGCCTCAGGATGTAAATTTCTTCATGATGTCGACGGGCAGTGGAAACACGATAGTGGAACTCTTGTCGCCGGCAATTTCCACCAGGGTTTGCAGGTAACGCAATTGAATGGCCGATTCCTCTGTAGCCAGTATTTTTGACGCCTCCGCCAGTTTCTCTGCCGCTTCGGCCTCACCCATGGCGTGAATGACTTTTGCACGACGCTCTCTTTCTGCCTCCGCCTGCTTGGCGATGGCGCGGATCATGGATTCGTTCAGATCCACATGTTTGATTTCCACATTGGCCACTTTGACGCCCCAGGCCTCGGTTTGTTTATCGAGAATGGTCTGCACATCGGCATTGAGTCGGTCGCGCTCGGCCAGCATGTCATCGAGCTCGTGTTGCCCCAGTACTGAACGAAGCGTTGTTTGTGACAGTTGGCTGGTGGCTTCGAGGTAATTTTCCACCTGAATGATGGCGCGCTCTGGGTCCATGACCCGGAAATAAATGACCGCATTGACCTGAACGGAGACATTGTCCCTGGATATGACATCCTGAGTGGGTACATCCATCACCAGCGTGCGCAAATCCACCCGTACCATCTGTTGCAGCACGGGGATGATGATGATCAGACCGGGGCCCTTGACCTTGTAGAAGCGGCCCAGCATAAACACCACGCCGCGTTCATATTCCCGCAAAATACGGAACATGGAAGCCAGTAGTACGACCACCAATACCAGCAGTATCCCGAAAAAGGTTTGCATCTCGAACATCAGTATTCTCCTTCAGTGGGTTTGCTGACCACAGCGGTCAGCCCGTCAATAGCCGTTACCCGTACCTGTTCATTCAATTGCAGGGGCGATTCTGACCGGGCATGCCAGAGTTCTCCCTCGAGCCAAATCCAGGCATTTACACCATCGACCCGTCCCACCGTTGCCATGCTTCCGATCAGATGCTCCGTGCCGGTGACTACTTTGCGATGTCGCGCCTTAACCAGCATGCTCAGGGCAAACACTAACAGGCCGATACTGAAGACTGTCAATGCAATGATCATCGGTAGGGCAATCTGGTAGGCGGGTAAGTTGGTGTCCATCAGCATGATCGAGCCGGTCAAAAAGGTGATTGCCCCACTGATCCCCATGAGACCGAAACTGGGGGCAAAGGCCTCTGCTGTCATCAGGGCGATGCCCAGCAGGATCAAGCCCATCCCCGCATAGCTGATTGGTAGCATTTGCAGAGCATACATGGCAATCAGCAGGCTGGCTGCTCCGACAATACCCGGCAGGCCAATACCCGGGTTGTAGAACTCAATAATCAGGCCATAGATGCCGACCATGAGCAGGATGTAGGCGATATTGGGATTGGTGATAACTGCGAGGAATTCGCTGCGCCAGTCCACTGACTGGTAGTGGACGGTTTCCCCGGCAGTGGACAGTGTCACGGATTTTTTATCCAGTGTCACTTGACGGCCATCCAGTTGCGTCAGCAGGTGTTCCATTGAGTCTGCGACCAACTCGATAACGCCCTGTTCAAGGGCATCGTTTGCCGAGAGACTGACCCCTTCACGCACTGCGCGTTCCGCCCAGTCACCGTTGCGGCTCCTGAGTTGTGCCAGACTGCGGATATAGGCCACGGCATCATTCACCACCTTTCGCTCCATGGCATCGCCTGTAGGGGCAGCTCCTGTGTTTTCCTTGCCCTCTCCCCCAGATTTTCCATCTTTGGCATCATCATTACCCGGCATACTCGGCAACCCGGGTGATCCACCGCCCAACTGAACTGGCGTTGCTGCTCCGAGATTGGTGCCGGGTGCCATGGCTGCCAAATGTGTGGCATACAACAGGTAGGTGCCAGCACTGGCGGCCCTTGCCCCGCTGGGAGACACATAACCAATGACTGGCAGAGGAGAAGCCAGGATGACCTTGATCATCTCTCGCATAGCCATATCCAGACCGCCCGGGGTATCAATACGCAGCACGACAAGACTGGCCTCGGCTGCGATGGCTTTGTCCAGAGATCGCTCCATATGGTCGGCCGTCGCTGGGCCAATGGCGCCGTCAATATCGATCACCCATATTTCTGCTCGGAGAACCGCAGAGAAGAGCAAAAGGCATATCAGCAGACAACTGCGAGGGAGGTAACTCGTGCAACATGACAAAAGCTTCATGATGCCAGTATAGAACAGACAATCGGCACTGTTCATGTTTAACGGACCTGATTGCCAGGTAAACAGCGCTGCCAATTGTCTTTGCCGGCGGGTAGACTGAGTCAATAGGGGGTAACCAGATGAATATGCCCGGATGATGTGAAAACGCAGAAAAGAATATTGATGGGGACTTTTGTTGGAAAAGGCGTGATTGTTACTGGTGGAATGTCCGGGTTGGGGGAAGCCGCTGCCCTGAAATTTACCCGTGAAGGGGCAGGTTCTGTGAACGGTGCTGTACCGGTAGACGGTGGTGCTACCACGTGATTTAAATTAACGAAACTCTATTCGTATTAGTGCAAAATTTTATTAGTTGTCGAAGAGACGGTAGTGGTCAGCCAAAACTGAAAAGTTGTTATCACACTCTGAACAGGTTGTTTTTATGAAAACGGTATTTCGCAAAATCTTCTGGCCTATCCTGCGTATTTTCGAGCGCAATGCGCTTGCACAGGGCTACCGCCCACTGAATCGAAAAATCCTGCTTTTTGTGGGCATTCTTTTTTTGGTGCTGACCGGTATATCCCTCTATTTTGTGATTACAGCAGCAGTCATGGGTGGGCTGATTCCTGTCATAGGTTTTTTGATGGCCGGCACGGTCTGTCTTGTGGTTGCCCTGCTGGGCAGCGATGGGGCCGTGGTGAAAATCTGGGGAAGCAGGTAGCCTCATTCAAACAGCAATAGGCATAAAAAAGGGGCTGCACGCCCCTTTTTTATGGTATTTGAGTCAGTATTACATCAGATTTTTTGGCCTTTCGGGAGATTTTCATAGACCTCGTCATCGGGCGCGGCATTCAGGATTGCCTTGAAGTAGCTGCTGGGCAGTTTGATCTGGTAAGTGCGATTGCCTGTGATCGTGAGATCCATTCCCATATTGGCGCTGTCAAAGAAATTGATAAATGAGATCGGCAGGGCGATTCGCTCTTCGTAGCGGCAATTGGCTGCCTCGCAGACATTTTCATCTTTGGACATGGGTACCAGGCGAAGCTCGCCATCCTTGGTGGTCGCCTTGTTATAGGAGCGCCAGCCTTCATCATTGTACTGAGCTGTGACGTAGAGAACGTACTGGTCTTCACCTTCAAGGTCTACAGCGCGCACCAGATAGATCTCGGAAAAATTCTCGGACAGCTTTTTTTCCGAGAGGGCAAAGTTCGGTCCGTAGGTGATTTCACCATTTACCGGATCCATTTTGTATTCGATCAGGGTGCTGATTTCCTCCGGGGACTGCCAATTGATTTTGGCTTCTTTGGAAGATTCCTGGGAGACAGGTTCAGTGTTTGAACCGGCGTGTACCTGCAGGGAAGCCAGTGCCAACAGGGCAAGGATCTGTGGAATTATTTTCATGTGTGACTCCATGGTATTAATGAGTACTTGACGCGTTTATTTTTTGTTGGTCGGTATGCTTGCGCTTTTGCCCATGCATTTCAACCTGTTTATTGCTGTAAAACGTTTCAGTCTGGTCTTTATGGTCGTTCTGCTAGTCGTGCGATTAAGCAAGGTTGTTATCGACGCATTGGCAACTATGATTACTCCAGTTATCGATGGTTCCTGAACAGGGCAATTTTCATCGCAGTTGGTGCAGGAACTTTTCGTCGATAAATATTACGCGAGGGATGGCTATCTGGATCAATGAAGACCGGGCAGGTGTCCGAGGGGGCTCGTTTTTTCAGGATCCCCATGTTCTCAATGAATAGCGCCAACTATGCTAAGATGCCGGGTTTGCGATTGATGAAGCCAGCCTGTTATGAGCCAAGCGACACCCTATATCGTTCGAACCTTTCCGGTGGGGCCGTTGCAGTGTAACTGCACGGTCATAGGCGACCCGACCACCCGTCGGGCGCTGGTGATTGATCCCGGTGGCAATGCCGCAGATATTCAGGCCATTCTGGCAGAACTGCAGTTGGTGGTTGTGGCAATTATTCATACTCACGCGCATCTGGATCATATCCTCGCCGCTGGAGAGATCAAAAAGGCCACTGGTGCACCCATTTATCTGCACCGTCAGGACATGTTTCTGTGGCGTGGTGTCGCGGAACAATGTGCCATGTTTGGCGTACCCCTGGTGACTCTGCCCGATCCGGACCATTATTTTGAAGATGACCATGATCTGGGATGTTGTGGCGGGGTGGCAATGCATACGCCGGGGCACACACCGGGTTCTACCAGTTTCTGGTTCGAGCCGGCCGATCTGTTGATCGCCGGAGATACCCTGTTTCGCAGTGGTATCGGCCGCACCGATTTGCCCGGTGGCAATCACGGTCAGATCGTCAAGTCCATTCGCGAGCGGCTCTATACTCTGGATGACAATGTGGCTGTGGTCACCGGCCATGGGCCGGGTACCACGATTGGTGATGAGAAGTATCACAACAGGTTCGTGCGGGCCTGAATGCCCGCTTCCCCCAACAGAGACGGAGTGCTTATGAAGCAACAGATACTGGCGATGCTGGAGTTGCAGAATGCGATGAATAGCAGGGTGAATGAGAACTGGGCCGAGCAGCATTTTGCATGGTATCGGGCGATATGGGTGGAATGTGCCGAATTGCTTGATCACTATGGTTGGAAGTGGTGGAAAAAACAGACGCCGGATGCAAACCAGGTAAAACTGGAGCTGGTGGATATCTGGCATTTCGGCCTCAGTATTCTGCTGCTGGAATCCCGGAACCACCATGGAGATATAGCCCGGTTGGTGGAGCGGCAGCTGGCGAATGCCAAGCCTTCCGGTGATTTTCGTGAAGACCTCGAGGCATTTACCCTGAGCACCCTGCAAACCAAAAAGTTTGATGTGGCCGGGTTCGGTGCCTTGATGGCGGGGGTGGGGTTGAGTTTTGATGAGCTCTACACACGCTATGTCGGTAAAAATGTGCTGAACTTTTTTCGCCAGGACCACGGCTACCAGGACGGCAGCTACCGCAAGCAGTGGGGCAGCAAGGAAGATAATGAACACCTGGTGGAAGCGGTTGCGGAACTTGATCATCGTTGCCCTGAGTTCAAGGATGATCTCTATCAGGCCCTGCAGAATCGCTATGCCGACAGCGCCTGACCCGTTTGGGCGTCTGTGCTAAAACCGATAGAATGGCCTCTTCTCTGAGTGGTTCCACAACCCAAAAAACTGTTACAAGACAATCATGATCGATTTCGATACTCGCAAACAGCGACTGGAATTCAACAAGCTTCAAAAACGCCTGCGCCGCAATGTGGGCAAGGCCATTGCCGACTTCAATATGATTGAAGAGGGTGACAAGGTGATGGTCTGCCTGTCCGGCGGGAAAGATTCCTACGGTATGCTGGATATTTTGCTCGGCCTGCAGAAAACCGCACCGGTCAGCTTTGAGCTGGTCGCCGTCAATCTCGACCAGAAACAACCCGGCTTTCCGCCTGAGGTGTTGCCCCGTTATTTGACCGAACTGGGGGTTCCCTTTCATATTCTGGAAAAGGACACCTACAGTGTTGTCACCGAGTTGATTCCTGAGGGCAAGACCTACTGCAGTCTTTGTTCGCGTTTACGGCGGGGGACCTTGTACGGCTTTGCCGAGCAGATCGGTGCCACCAGGATTGCCCTTGGCCACCATCGCGATGACATGATTGAAACCCTGTTTCTGAATATGTTCTACGGTGGAAAACTGAAGTCCATGCCGCCAAAACTGCTCAGCGATGACAAGCAGAATATGGTGATTCGCCCACTTGCCTATTGCAAGGAAAGCGACCTGGAGCGCTATGCCATAGCCAAGCAGTTTCCGATTATTCCCTGTAACCTGTGCGGTTCTCAGGATGGCTTGCAGCGCAAGGTCATCAAGGACATGCTGCAAACTTGGGAGAAAGAGCATCCCGGACGTCTGGAAACGATTTTTAGTGCCATTCAGTCCGTTGAGCCATCACAGCTGGCCGATGTCTCCCTGTTTGATTTCGCAGATTTAAAGCTGGATCGGTCGCCGCGCATTGGGGCGGTCAATCTCTGGGATGCCGACAGCGATGCTGTCCGCGAGCCCGCCTGATGCGCTACGGCTTTCGGTGCCGGAGTGATCACCCTATAATCATTCCTTTCAGCAAGGCGGATACTGCCCCATGAGTTATCAGGTTCTGGCCCGCAAGTGGCGCCCTCGCAATTTCAGCGAGATGGTTGGGCAGGAGCATGTGTTGCGGGCCCTGATCAATGCCCTCGATAACAATCGGTTACACCATGCCTATCTGTTTACCGGTACCCGGGGTGTGGGGAAAACCACCATTGCCCGGATTCTGGCCAAATGCCTCAATTGTGATACGGGCATCAGCTCTAAGCCCTGTGGTACATGCAGTGCCTGTGTGTCGATCGCAGAGAATCGATTCGTTGATCTGATAGAAGTGGATGCGGCTTCCCGTACCAAGGTCGAGGACACCCGGGAGCTGCTGGACAACGTTCAATACGCACCGACGGCGGGGCGCTTTAAAGTCTACCTGATCGACGAGGTACATATGCTCTCGGGTCACAGCTTTAACGCACTGCTGAAAACCCTTGAAGAACCACCACCTCACGTGAAATTTTTGTTGGCCACCACGGATCCGCAAAAACTGCCGGTGACAATTCTGTCGCGCTGCCTGCAATTCAACCTCAAACACCTGAGTCCTGAACGAATTGTGGAGCATCTGCAGTTTGTATTGGGTGAGGAAAAGGTCCCTTGCGAAGAGGCCGGTCTCTGGGCTCTGGCCCGCTCTGCCGACGGCAGTATGCGCGACGCCCTGAGTCTAACTGATCAGGCCATTGCTCACGGTGGTGGCAAAATCACCGAGGCGGAAGTCTATGACATGCTTGGTGCCATTGACCTTGGGGCCATCGCCGATATTGCCAGAGCGCTGGCTAACCGGGATGCGGCGGATGTCCTGGCGGTGGTAGGGCGTATGGCGGAGCATGCTCCGGATTTTGGTGCCGCATTGGCCGATCTGCTTTCAGTCTGGCACCGGGTTGCCATCGCGCAAACCGTTCCCGATGCACTGGACAATCGACATGGTGATGACCCATTGGTGCGCGAGTTGGCAAAAGCACTCAGTCCCGAAGATGTTCAGTTGTTTTACCAGATAGCCCTGTTGGGGCGACGGGATCTGCCACTGGCACCGGAACCCCGAATCGGCTTTGAAATGGCTCTGCTGAGAATGCTGGCATTTCAGCCGGTGGCAGACAGTGCTGTACAACCCCCCCCGGTACAAGCGGGTGACCCTGCTGTGTCCGTCCCTCCGACCGCAGAGGGGGCGGAGGAGTCGCCAAAAAAGTCCCTATCCAGTGATCGCGACAGCACGCTGTCAGCAACTGTGCGGGCGGATTCTCTAGAAACATTCAAGCCGGCTCTGGATCGATCATCAGTTGAATCGGTCCCCGAGATGGAGATGGTTTCCGCCATTGCCGATGAGGTGTCGGAAACGCTGTCGGTTAACCCGGCACCACTGGATATCACTCCCAAGCCATCAACTGGAGATGATATGGCGGTAACGTCCATTGAGCCGGCGCCTTGGGTTGAGTCGGAGACGCTGGCCTCATTTTCCCGTCAGGCCCGATATCAGACGGCTGTTGAGAGCAACACTGTTGAGAATAAAACGGAGGCCGTATCGGGCGAGCAGTCAGGGGTCACTTGTGATTTGACGTCGGCGGTGCAGAAGGAAGAGGTGGTGCCTGAGGTTGCTGAACGCGCGAATCCTTTAATAGCCGTGAACCCGGTGCCGTTGGCTGAGGCGGTACCGGACCGCTGGATTGAAATTTACCAGGGACTTCAGGTGGCTGGTTTGTTGCAAAATATTGCCGCCAATTTGTGCCTGGTGGATGCCGATGGTCCAACGTTACACTTTGTGCTGGATATCGCCAGTAGTTCGCTGTATGAGGAATTGCATCAACAGCGCCTCGCCGATGTCCTCACAGAATACTTTGGCGAGCCAGTGACCGTGCAGATTGAAGTAGGTGCAGTCGCTACTGAAACCCCTTTGGCCCGCACTGAAAGACTGCGCCGTGAGCGCCAGTCGCAGGCGGTGGAGCAGCTGCGGCTGGATCCCAATGTTCGGCGAATCACCGAGCTGTTTAATGGCATTTTGCTGGAAAATACAATTAAACCAATAGATTAATAAATATCGGTAACTATATGAATATAAATGAATTGATGAAGCAAGCTCAAGACATGCAAACAAAGATGCAGCAACTACAGGCCGAGGCGGCCAAAACAGAGGTCACCGGGGAAGCGGGTGCCGGTCTGGTACAGGTGGTGATGAATGGTCGCCACGATGTGCGCAAGGTCAATCTGGATCCATCCCTGCTCACTGAAGAAAAAGGCTTCCTGGAAGATCTGCTGGCAGCGGCTGTCAACGATGCCGTCAGAAAGGTCGAGGAAGACCAGCGCAAACAGATGGAAAAACTCACCGGTGGCATGCAGATGCCGCCAGGTTTCCAGATGCCTTTTTGAGCCGTTGCTCAGATAGCAAGACAGGGCGCGCCTTGATGAAGGGTGTGTTCGAATGATTCCCGAGAGATTGGAAACAGACTGTGTTCAGCCCTTTGATAGACGAATTGATTGATGCCTTGCGCTGTCTGCCCGGTGTTGGCCCAAAGTCCGCCCAGCGAATGGCGCTGCAACTGCTGGAGCGCAACCGCGATGGCGCCGTTCGTCTTTCCAGTGCGCTGAATCAGGCTGCTGAACACGTGCGGCGTTGCCGGATGTGCCGGACGTTGACGGAAGCCGACCTGTGTGAAATATGCAGTAACGGGCGTCGCGACATCCATCAGTTATGCGTGGTGGAAACACCGGCCGATATGTTTGCTATTGAGCACAGTGGCAGCTATCGGGGGCGTTATTTTGTCCTGCTGGGCCATCTTTCACCGATTGATGGTATTGGGCCGGATGCCATCGGTGTCGATCATCTGATGTCCCGGTTGGCCGAAGAAGAGATCAATGAGTTGATTCTGGCCACGAATCTCACCGTCGAGGGCGAAACCACGGCCCATTACATCAGTGAAAGAGCCAGAATGCTCAATGTGACCGTGAGTCGTATCGCCCACGGGGTGCCAATGGGTGGCGAGCTTGAATATGTGGATGGCGGAACTCTGTCCCATGCCTTTACCAGCCGCAAACAACTATAGTGGGTCTGCCAATTCATGCCGCAGATTTCTTAATGACCTTTGTAACGGGAAGCACTGATGTCTGAACAAATGCCGTCACCGATTCTGGTGGCTGACAGTGCCGCTTTGAGCCACTGCGTCGAAGTGCTGCATGAATCCGATGTGCTGGCCGTTGACACCGAGTTTATGCGAACCGATACGTTTTACCCGATACTGGGTTTGATCCAGATATTTGACGGGCAGCAATGCTGGCTTATTGATCCCGTGGCACTGGATTCACTCGATGAGCTGGGCAGCGTTTTTAAAAACCCGGCAATTATCAAGGTATTCCACTCCTGTTCTGAGGATCTGGAGGTGCTGCAGCATGTGATGGGTACTCTGCCTCAACCGCTGTTTGATACCCAGATTGCGGCGGCATTGTCCGGTTTCGGGTTCTCCCGGGGCTATGCCGCTTTGGTGGATGACCTGTTGGGTCATCACGTGCCCAAGGGCGAGACCCGCTCAGACTGGCTGCAGCGGCCTCTCAGTGAGGCGCAACTGGGTTATGCGGCGTCCGATGTCTATTTCCTGCTGCCTGTTTATCATTTGTTGGTGGCGGCGCTGGAAAAACTCGATCGGACGGCATGGATGGACGAGGAAATGACGACATTGGTCGATCGTTCGCTTCAGACCGATGACACGGCAGACTATTATCGCAAGGTTAAGGGTGCCTGGAAGTTGGAAGCGAAAGCACTGCAGGTATTGCAGGCAATTTGCCAGTGGCGGGAAGTCGAGGCGCGGCAGCGCAATCGTCCGCGCAACCGCCTGATAGCTGATCGGACCCTGCTGGATATCGCCATCGCGCAACCGGCCAACAAGCAGTCACTGGCCGGTATCGAAGGCATTTTCCCGGGTTTTTTACGCCGTTATGGTGACGATCTTCTGTCACTGATTCATCGGGCGCAGAGCGATCATGTATCAAATCCCAGGCCGTTGCCGCCGCTGGATGCGCCTTTGCCAAAAGCGGCCCGGGATATGGCGAAGGAACTTAAGGCGGTGGCCAGCGAATGCGCAGAATCCCGGAACCTGTCGGTTGAAATGCTGGTCAGAAAGCGCGATATCGAAGAGTTGGTGCGTTCGGCGGTCGATACCGGCAAGCCCGTCCTCTCCGCTGCATTGCGGGAAGGCTGGCGCTATGACCTGATCGGACAGGTGCTTCTTGCTGAAGTCTGTCGTCTTTTGTCATCCAGGGCGAGTATCGTCAATGAGTAAACAAATCTGCAAAATCTATCGCAGCTCGAAAAATGAAGCCATGTATCTCTATGTCGATCATCAGGAGGATCTGGACCGAATCCCTGAGCCGTTGTTACAGCGATTCGGCAAACCCAAACTGGCAATGACCCTGGCACTGTCTTTGGATAAAAAGCTGGCCAGAGCCGATGTCGCCAAGGTGCTCGAAGCGATCAGAGAGCAGGGTTATTACCTGCAGTTGCCACCAAGCCCCGAGGCGTATATGCAGGAATTGCGTAATAAAAACGATAAGCTTTAAAGGGTAAGTGATTGAGTAAAAAACCTTTTTGGGAAGAAAAATCTCTGGCAGAAATGAGTCGCGATGAATGGGAGCAGCTCTGTGATGGTTGCGCCCGGTGTTGTCTGCACAAGCTCGAAGATGAGGAGAATGGCGATATCTTTTATACGGATGTTGCCTGTCAGTTGCTCGACCAGACCAGCTGCCGTTGCGTCGATTACCGGCATCGGTTGGCAAAAGTGCCGGATTGTCTGGCCCTGTCACCCGAAAAAATAGATCAATTCCACTGGTTGCCAGATACCTGCGCCTATCGCCTACTGGCTGCTGGCCGCCGATTGAAAGCCTGGCATCCGCTGGTTTCCGGCGATCCTGAATCAGTACACCGGGCAGGCATTTCAGTCCGGGGCAGGGTGGTTGAAGAATTTGCAGTCGCAGAGCAGGATATGGAGGACCATGTGATCCACTGGGTGAGCAGTTGATCCGGTTTTCTTGAGTTCTCTTTGACATCTTCTGCCAAGTGGTTTTTAGTGGCGGCCTCTGCTTCTCAGAGGGTGAGTCAAAACATCCTGGGCAATAGGTTATACTCGCCGATCACGGATTGAATAACGGACGTATCAAAGGGAAAGGAGCGTATTTATGTATTCAGACGAAAACTATCTTTGGGGACTGGTCGCCTATTATGTCGGTAGTGGGCTGGTGTTGCTGTTTTTATGGCGGTTCCGTGAGCTGTTACCCGGTAGGCATTTTCGCAATGTGCTGCTGCTGTTGATCAGTGCCACTTTACTGGTGCCTATCAAGGCCTACCCCGACCTCCACTATCTGGCCCCGGCCTGGTTTGTCAGCTTGTATGAGGGGCTAACGAGTGCTTCGGATCAGGGTTATTTGCGTGGCGCGCTGCCCATCTTCGTCTGCTTTTTTGCAGCATTGCTGGTTTATACTGGTGGGCAGCTGATTGCCGGTCAGTTTGTTCGATCCTCCAGGACTGCAGACCACGAAGTGAATTCCTAGAGAGTCAAAGCGGCTTCAAGTGTTTCCAGCTGCTCGGCCAGTTCCAGCCATTGAATTTCAACTGCCTCTCGCTGCTGTTTGAGCTGACTCTGTTCAAACAGCAGTGACTGCAGCGCCTCTTTGTGCTCGGGTTGATAAATTGCCGGGTCGGCAAGACGATTTTCAACATCATTGACCGCCACATCCAGCTTGTTCATGCGCATTTCTGCTTCACTCAGGGCCTTCTTGAGCGGACGCAGCTGTTGCCGGATTTCAGCCCCTTCACGGCGTTGCTGTTTGCGCTGTATAGCAGGCCCGGGTGCGGAGGATGTTTGTTCGCCTTTGTCGCGCAAATGTGACAGTAGCCAGTGGGTGTAGCTGTCGAGGTCGCCAGCAAAAGGCGCCACTTCCCCAGCGTTTACCAGCAATAGGTCATCAACGGTATTCCGGATCAAATGCCGATCATGGGATATCAGTACCACAGCACCGGCAAAGTCCTGTAACGCCATGGTCAGCGCATGGCGCATTTCGAGATCCAGGTGGTTGGTGGGTTCGTCGAGTAACAGCAGGTTGGGCTTTAGCCAGACGATGATCGCCAGAGCCAGTCGTGCCTTTTCACCACCTGAGAAATGCTCGATCACATCCAGTGCCATGTCGCCACGAAAATCAAAGCGACCCAGAAAATTGCGCATGCTTTGTTCAGTGGCGCTCGGCGTCAGTCGCTGTAAATGCAGCAGGGGACTGGCGGATATATCGAGAGCATCGAGTTGGTGTTGGGTGAAATAGCCGATGGAGAGGTGTTCCCCCGCAACGCGCTCACCACCGAGAGGCCGTACATCACCGGCCAGGGTTTTAATCAGCGTCGATTTGCCGGCGCCGTTGGCGCCGAGCAGTGCGATTCGGCTACCCGGATGCAAGGTCAGATTGACTTCGCTGAGGATAGGTTTGTCGGGATAACCTGCCACAGTTTTACTGAGTGATAGCAGCGGATCGCTGATTCGTTCCGGAGGGAAAAATTCAAAGTCGAACGGTGAATCAATATGCGCGGGCGCGACGGTTGCCATTCGCTCCAGTTCCTTCAGGCGGCTCTGGGCCTGTCGGGCCTTGGTGGCCTGAGCCCTGAAGCGAGCGACGAATCGATTGATTTCTCCGATACGGCGTTGCTGCTTTTCATAAACCGCCTGCTGTTGGGTGAGTCGCTCGCTGCGCTGGCGCTCAAATGCCGAGTAGTTGCCGCGGTAGCTGAGCAGGCTGGCGTGTTCGATATGAAAAATTTCTTCGCAGACGTTGTCGATAAAATCCCGATCGTGGGAAATCAACAAAACGGTACCCGGGTAATTCTGCAGCCATCGTTCCAACCAGAGAGTCGTATCCATATCCAGGTGGTTGGTAGGCTCGTCTAGCATCAGAAAATCGGATGGGCACATCAATGCTCTGGCCAGATTCAGGCGAATCCGCCAGCCACCTGAAAAACGGCTCACTGGGGAAGCTCTTTCCTCTGCAGAAAAGCCCAGCCCCTCCAGCAATTGTTCCGCCCGTAGCGGAGCGGTATAACCATCAATCTCGTCCAGTGCCTGATGCAAGTTGGCCAGCCGGTCGTTGGCCTGATCGGTTTCGGCCCGGGCGATGTCTGCCTCCAGCTTGCGCAGGGTCTCGTCACCATCAATGACAAAGTCGAGCGCAGCCCGGTCGGTTGTCTGTATCTCCTGTGCCATATGGGCCATGCGCCATTGACCGGGGATCTGCAGCGTGCCTTCCTCCACTGTCAACTCCCCCAGAAGCAGGCTGAAAAGGCTCGATTTGCCAGCGCCATTGGCACCAATCAATGCTATTTTTCGACCCGGGTGGATGGTTGCGCTGGTTTTTTCCAGTAGCCGTTTGGTGCCCCGCTGCAGGGTAATATTTTCCAGAATGATCATGGCCGGCATTATGACGGATTTGTGGTCTTTAAGCCGCATTGGCATGCGTCGTTTGGGTTACTTTTGGCAATTAATTCAGTGGTGGTCAACAAACCGCCACAAGTTCTGTTGTACGTCCGCCGGGCATTTGGTTAGCATTGGTTATCGGGCTAAAACCATTGCAGAATGACCCGTGCGGTAAAAAACATAACAATCCCGGGGGGGGGTGAGCAATGTCTGAGAATCAGCAGCCAATGGATGTGAACGAAGCAGTACGAAAATCGTGGGAACACTTTGGATTGCCTGCGGAGTTGCCGCCCTGTGATTTTCAGTCACTTCTGGATGTGCTGGAGGATGCGGTATCGCACTTTCCGGATAACCCGGCGGTGACGTCCTTGGGTGGCACCTTAAGCTTTGCTGAGCTGGATACCCTTTCTACCCGGTTTGCCGCCTATTTGCAGCAACACACCCAGCTAAAGCCCGGTGACCGTCTGGCCATTCAAATGCCCAGCCTGATTCAGTACCTGGTGGTGGCCTACGGTGCTTTTAAAGCCGGATTAGTGGTGGTGAATATCAACCCAATGTATACCGAGGTGGAGCTCGACTATCAGCTCAATCACGCCGGGGTGAAGGCCGTGGTGGTGTTTGATCGCTTCCTGGGTATCGTGGAAGCCGTACGCGATCAGACACCGGTGGAAACCGTGTTTGTCACCAGCCCCTTCGATCTTCATTCACCCCTTAAACGTCGGTTGATGAGCGTGGTGCTTAAACTGATGGGTAAAGCGGTGAAGCCCGGCCGTGCAATCCCTTTGCAGCAGGTATTTGCCGAGACTGCCGACGTCGCATATCAACCGGTTGAGCTGACACTGGACGATATGGCGCTGTTGCAATACACCGGCGGGACAACCGGTGTCTCCAAACCCGCCATCATCAGTCACGGCAATATGGTCGATGTCACTCGCCAGGCTTGGGCATTGCTTGAGATGTCGGGTCTGGAGCGGGGCAAAGAACGGATTGTTTCACCGTTGCCGCTCTATCATATCTATGCCTTTGCGCTCTCTGTAACCACCGGCGTGTATATCGGGGCTCACTCGCTGTTGGTGCCAAATCCGAGGGATATCAAGGGCTTCGTCAAGCTGTTGAGGCGCTGGCCCGCCACACTGTTTTCCGGGCTGAACACCCTGTTTGTGGCATTGCTCAAGCATCCCGACTTTACCCGCATTGATTTTTCCGGTCTGAAAATTACCCTGTCGGGCGGTTCCGCTCTGGCCAGTGACACCGGTAAGGCCTGGCAGGACAAGACCGGCTGCGAGATCAGCGAAGCCTATGGTCTTACCGAGGCTTCGCCGATCGTGTCATTTTCTCCGCGGGGTTCCGGCAAGGCCGGCTCTGTGGGTATTGCTGTTCCTGAGACAGAGTTGCGAATTGTCGATGACGAGGGAAAGGCATTAACCGTTGATGAACACGGCGAACTCTGGGTGCGGGGTCCGCAGGTGATGTCCGGCTATCTGGATTTCCCTGAAGAGACAGCCAAAACCATTACTGACGACGGTTGGCTGAAAACCGGTGACATCGCATCAGTGGACCGGGATGGGTTTCTCCGCATTCACGACCGCAAAAAAGACATGATCAGTGTGTCGGGTTTTAACGTCTATCCCAATGAGATTGAAAACGTGGTGTCGCATCATCCCGACATCAGTTACTGCGCGGTCGTTGGCGTGCCAGACGAGCACTCGGGTGAAGCGGTCAAGTTGTATCTGGTCAGCACCAATCCCAAGCTGACCGCGGACGACATGCACGATTACTGTGCGAAGCAGCTGGCCCGCTATAAATTACCAAAATACATTGAGTTCCGTGATGAGCTGCCGCTCTCCAACGTCGGTAAGGTTTTGCGTCGAGAGTTGCGTGATAGCTGACCGGATGACACGAACGCAACGATGACGGACGATGTTTCTCAATGGCGGGACAGGATTGCGCGGTGCCTCGGGGTTGACCGTGAGCCGCTGACCCGACAACTGGACAAGATCGCCCGGCGGGCTGCGCAGGACAAGCCGTTTGACCGGGAGATGAAGGCATTTTTGGCGCGGCTGGAAAAATCCAGCCAACGCTATCAAGCACGTCGGGCCAGTGTGCCGTCGCTGACATATCCGGAAGATCTGCCCATTGCGGCTCGTCGGGAGGACCTTCGCAAGGCGATTGCCGATCATCAGGTGGTGATTGTGGCTGGGGAAACCGGCTCCGGTAAAACCACCCAGTTACCCAAAATTTGTCTTGAGCTCGGTCGCGGCGTCGCCGGCATGATCGGCCACACCCAGCCGCGTCGCATTGCGGCCCGGACGGTAGCCAACCGTATCACTGAGGAGTTGCAGCAACCACTTGGCGAAACGGTCGGTTATCAGGTTCGTTTCAGTGAGCAGATCGGCGATAACACGCTGGTTAAACTGATGACTGACGGTATTCTGCTCGCCGATATTCAGAATGACCGACTGCTGCACCGCTACGATACCCTGATTATCGACGAGGCCCATGAACGGAGCCTGAATATCGACTTCCTGCTCGGCTATCTGAAAAATATTCTCCCCCAGCGCCCCGACCTGAAAGTGGTTATCACCTCTGCGACCATCGATGTAGAGCGTTTCTCGCAGCACTTCGATGATGCACCGATTATTGAGGTGTCCGGTCGCACCTATCCCGTAGACGTTGAATACCGTCCCGCCGAGGAAGACCGGGATCTGTCACTACAGGTGCTGGACACGGTAGAAGAAATTCTGTCGTTGCCCAAGCGGGGTGATATTCTGGTATTCCTCAGCGGCGAGCGCGAGATTCGCGAAACGGCCAATCTGTTGCGCAAGGCACAGTTGCCCCACCTTGAGGTGGTGCCACTCTATGCCCGTTTGAGCCTGTCGGAGCAGGGCCGCGTATTCCAGCCCCACAAGGGTGTGCGGGTGGTGCTGGCCACCAATGTGGCGGAAACCTCGCTGACGGTGCCCGGTATCCGTTATGTGATTGACCCGGGAACGGCCAGAATCAGTCGCTACAGCTATCGCACCAAGGTTCAACGACTGCCGATAGAACCGGTTTCCCAGGCCAGTGCCAACCAGCGCAAGGGGCGCTGTGGCCGGGTCAGTGAAGGGGTTTGTTTTCGTTTGTACAGTGAAGCGGACTTCAATAACCGTCCGGTCTATACCGATCCCGAAATTGTCCGCACCAACCTGGCTTCGGTGATTCTGCAAATGCTGCAGTTGAAAATTGGCGACATCCGTGACTTTCCGTTTGTGGAGGCACCGGACCAGCGGCTGATCAACGACGGTTTCAGCCTGTTACAGGAGTTGCACGCGGTCACCCCGCAAGGCGAGCTGACCGAGACAGGGCGGCAACTCTCCCGTATTCCGGCTGATCCCAGGTTGGGCCGGATGTTGCTTGCAGCCGGAAAAGAAGGGGCCCTGCGTGAATTACTGGTTATCGTCTCCGCGCTCAGTGTCCAGGATCCCCGCGAGCGGCCCGCCGACAAGCAGCAGGCTGCCGATGAAAAACATCGCCAGTGGCAGGATAAACACTCGGATTTCACGGCTCTGTTAAACCTCTGGAATACGATGGAAGCCCAGCGTCAGGAATTGGGTCGAAATCCGTTTGACAGATATTGTCGGCAGCAGTTTGTATCACCACTGCGAATCAGGGAATGGCGGGACTTGCATCACCAGTTGCACCGTTATTGTCGTGAGCTCAAATTACCCGAAAACCGTGATCCGGCCGACTATCCAGCGATCCACCGAGCGCTGTTAACCGGTTTGCTGGGGCAAGTGGGGTTCCGCCATGATGATCGGGAATTTCTCGGCCCGCGCAATCGCAAGTTCCATGTTTTTCCCGCCTCTGGATTGTTTAAAAAGCCGCCCAAGTGGCTAATGGCAGCAGAAATCATCGAGACGTCAAAACTGTACAGCCATGTCAATGCGGCGATTGAACCTGAATGGCTGCAGGAACTGGCGGCACACCTCGTCAAGAAAACTTACAGCGAGCCCCACTACAGTGCCCGGCGAGGGCAGGTGATGGCTTTTGAGCAACAGACGTTGTATGGACTGCCGATTCTCACGAGAAAACCCTGTAACTACAGTGCGATTGATCCATCCGTGTGTCGCGACATCTTCATTCGTGCCGCACTGGTGGAGGGCGAGTATCGGGGTAAGGGTGCATTTTTCGACCACAATCAAGCAATGCAGGAAAATCTCGAGGATATGGAATCGCGAATCCGTCGTCGCGATGTGCTGGTGGATGATGAGGTGATGTACCAGTTTTATCAGGAGCGCTTGCCCCTCCATATTGTTAATCTGAAAGGCTTTGAAAAATGGCGCACCGAGGCAGAAAAAAAGGACCCCAAGCTGTTGTGGATGGACGAGTCCCTATTGATCCAGCGGGAGCTTGATGAAGACCTTGAGACCCAATACCCGGATCATCTGGAGTGGCAGGGCACAGCCTATCCACTGAGTTACCATTTCGAGCCGGGGCATCCCGAAGACGGGGTGAGTATGACGGTTCCTGTCAGTATCCTCCACCAGTTGCCAAACTACCGTTTTGAGTGGTTGGTGCCGGGTATGCTGAGGGATAAGTGTATTGCTTTAATCAAGGGGTTGCCGAAATCACTGCGTCGTCATTTCGTGCCGGTTCCCGGTTTTGTGGACAAGGCGCTGGCGGGCCTGAAGGCGGATGATTTACCTCTTGCCGAGTCCCTTGGACATCAGTTGAAAAGGCTCTCCGGTGTGACAGTTGCCGATGGGCAGTGGCAGCAGGTTGAGCTGGAGCCCATTTATTCCATTAATATCCGCCTGACCGATGAGCAGGGTGAGCTGTTGGCGATGGGCCGCAGCCTGATCGAGCTTAAAGCGACCTACCGGGGGCGGGTCTCCCAAACGATCAATGAATCCTCAGTCGACAGCATCGAGAAAAAAGACCTTTCCGGTTGGACATTTGATGAGTTGCCGGAGGTGTTCACTGTCCGGCAGCAGGGGTTGGCTATTCGCACCTATCCGGCGCTGGTTTGTGACGGAAACTGGGTGGATTTGAAGTTACTGGATAATCCGGCAAGAGCCGCCAATGAAACGGTCAGGGGGTTGCTGAAGCTCTATCAGTTGAGCTATCCGCAGGGGGTGAAATACCTGCGAAAAACCTTGCTGAAGGGCTGTGATTTGTCGTTGAAAGCCGCCCATTTCCTGAGTCGAGAGCAGCTGCTCGGCTCGCTGATAGACGCAGCCTATTACCGTTCGTTGATCGAGGGCAACGCTGTACCGCGAAACCGTCAAGCCTTTGAGCAGCAACTTCTGGAGGGCAGGGCGGAGATTGCCGGTGCCGCCCTGCAGCTCGAGCAACTGTTACTCAGTTGCTTACCTTTGCGGGCTGATATTTATCGAGCCATCAAAAAACTTGGCCTCGTTGCATTACATGCCGCAACAGATATCAATCGGCAGGTTGACGGTCTGTTCTGCGACGATTTTTTGCTGGATGTCCCCGCGGAATGGTTACAGCAATACCCTCGCTATCTCAAGGCGATCCTGCTGCGACTGGAAAAGCTGCCGGGCCAGCCGGAAAAGGATCGACAGTCAGTGCAGCAGCTGGCAAAACTGGAGGAGCACCTCTATCCTTGCTTTAGCAACTGGCGCGATCTTGCTAGTGACGTGCGGAAGGAGGTGTGGCAGCATTATTTTATGTTGCAGGAATACCGTGTTTCACTGTTTGCCCAGCAATTGGGTACCCGTGTGCCTGTTTCTGAGAAGCGGATAACCGCTCACTGGCTCGAGCTGCAGTCAATGCTGGCAGGGACCTGATTCGGTGTATTAACTGGATCGGGAAACTTATTCAGTGACGTCCAGTCTGACGTTAGACCCTTTCGTCTACGGTCGAGTATGCTTTCGGCCAACTAACCTAAATGGAGATTAATGATGAGCAAACGTAATCTGAGTCCACTAGCAGCGGCGGTGGGTGCCGCATTTATGGCATCTGTCACGCTTTCCCCAATGGCATCCGCCACCGAAAATCCCTTTCAGGCTACTGAGCTGGGCGCAGGCTATAAATTGGCCGGTGACCATGGCGAAGGCAAATGTGGTGAAGGCAAGTGCGGTGAAGCTGAAAAGGGAGATAAAGAAGGTAAATGCGGTGAGGGCAAGTGTGGCGAAGCCGAAAAAGGTGATAAAGGCGATAAAGAAGGGAAGTGCGGTGAAGGGAAGTGCGGTGGCCAAGGCTAAGTTGAGTAGCCTGTACGACCATGTCTGATCGCCAATACTCCGTTCAGGGGGTAGGGCTGGGATTGCGGCGAACACTGATGGGTTCGCTGTGGTCCCAATCACCTGAAAATATCGATTTTATGGAGGTGGCCCCGGAGAACTGGATCGGAGTGGGGGGGCGTCTTGGTCATCAGTTCCGCGCTTTTACGGAACGTTACCCTTTTGTTTGTCATGGTCTCTCTCTGTCAATCGGTTCCCCCGCGCAGCTGGATTTTGAGCTGTTGTCGAGAGTTAAAGCCTTTCTAGATCAACATCAGGTGCGTTACTACACTGAACATTTGAGTTATTGCAGTGATCACGGGCATCTCTATGACCTGATGCCCATTCCCTTCACTGAGTCGGCTGTTCACTACGTGTCTGGAAGAATTCGTCAGGTTTAGGATTTTCTCGGTCGGCGTATCGCAGTGGAGAACGTCTCCTACTATGCGGCGCCCCAACAGGAAATGTCTGAAATTGACTTTATCAATGCGGTGATCGCAGAGGCCGACTGCGATCTGTTGCTGG
>Ga0208011_1000125_pt1 | contig 33511 bp, 40 predicted proteins | sample 7_EtaG_FD_184080 | JGI IMG/M metagenome (GOLD analysis project Ga0208011, IMG submission 184080) | Marine viral communities from the Subarctic Pacific Ocean - 7_ETSP_OMZ_AT15161 metaG (SPAdes) (version 2) | ecosystem: Environmental > Aquatic > Marine > Oceanic | place: Pacific Ocean | collected...
AACATGGGATCTATATTATCTGGAAATTCAATCTTATTAAGAATGTTATAAAAGTAAAACTGCTTACCATTTTTACCTTCTGTGTATATTCTAAATATTCTCTCATACCGCGTCAATGGAAGCGGTTCTAATGCTTCTATGTCGTCTTGATATTTTCCTGTTGTACCTGTTAAACTCATCTTATTATGTATATTTAAAATCCACCACCACCGCCGGCTGCTGTTGCTTGTTCTCTCAATTCACCCAAAGCTACAGCGCGCTCTCTTTGATATTGACCTCCAGATTGACTTGGAGTTTGTACCATTTTCATAAAATTAGCTGGTTCTACTGTTAAAGATGTAAAGCTCAAAGTAACTGTATAAGCTTCAGGAATGATAACACCGTCAATTTTTCTTCTTTGGCCTAATAATGAAACATTCATGTTGTCTAGAGAAGCCCACTCTATATATCTTAAACCGGGGACCTCGATGTGGTAGATTGCTGGAAAGGTCATGCCTAATGGCCCTTCCCTTGTAGGCCTATTTATCTTAGTAAACTCTTTTATAAACTCAGCATTTTTAGCTGGCGCGTCATCGTTTAAAGTATTAGATAAAACAAATTGTAACTCTAGACCTTGGTCAGTGTTAGCATATTGATAAAATTTTGGAGTCTCAATATAGCTACCTGGCGCACCTATAGTTTTAGCACCAGCCATAGTTGTTTTCATGCTCTGGATACCTTTAACAAAACTATCCGATGAAAAGAGATCTGCCGCAGTGCCGCTCTTAAGAGCACCAAATGCTTCACCTCCTAAATTTTTAACATTTTCTACTAACCCACCACCAATTGAACCAATGCCTTTCGCTAATTCCAGACCACCACCAACAATTTTTTCACCGGCACCAGCTAAGTTTTCAAGAACTTCAGCACCAATCATTCTTGCACCTCTTTGACTTATTGGGGAAAACGTATCTGCATATTCACTGCTGAATGAACGATATGCATCAGTAAAGAAGGGAAAGAAAAATGTTCCTAGTGTCTTCGATCCTTTGTACAACCCTTTATAAAATGCAATTCCAGCATCTTGATTTGTTGCTAACATACTGTCTAACTGAACAGTATTTAGATACCCGTTGATAAATTGTTGTAGTTGGTTGTTTTCTAACTGATGCGCAACCACAATAGCATTAGGAGCCTCTTCACGTAAAGGCGAATTTCTTGGAACAGAAGTCCAGTCATAATCTCTAACTATATCGTAGTCGGCCATAATAATATTTATGTAAGAGATCCGGGTGTATGCATGCTATAAGGTGAATTATAGAACTCTACTCTACTATCTGCAAAACTTGGGCCATCCGGGCTCCCTTGTGTACCAGGAATGCTATTATCTTGACGTGGCATTGGTAAAGCTCTAGTTCCCCCTCCCGCCGGCTTTTTAACTAGCAACTCCGTAAGCTGTACTAATTGATGTAGATACTTATTAGAAATTTCAATCGCGGATACTTGAAGCGCAGCAAGTTTACCCGAAAACTTTTCATCTGGAGAAAGAAATGAATCATCTAGCAACTGACTTATAGCACCACCTGCCTTCATTCCTAAAAGCTCGTCCTTTGAACTAAATGGCATTACCGTGCCACGTTGCATAATAAAGTCTTGCATTTCAGAAGCCGGCTTTTTCTTTGTTAAAGCACCAAGAGCAAACCCGCCAATATCTTGTACCCATTTTGGCTTCAGTACATGATCAGAAATTAATCCCCCAATAAATCTACCTAAAAGATCACCACCTATCGCACCTATTAAAGTACCCACAACCGGTATAGGTATAAGACTGCCACCTATAGCTCCAATAGCAGCACCCGCCATTGCTGTGACCCCTTTTACTGCTCTTTTACCTGCTTGTTGCCTTAACTCATCTTCAGTAATTTCTCCCGCTTCATACCTTTTTTGTAGTTTCTGCAAGTCACCTTTCATAAAAAACCCTTCAATAATAGGGCCTATAACAGGTATTTTAGCAAACTTCTTTAATATACCAAGTATACCACCTGCTCTTTTTACCATCCCACCGGCGTATTTTGAAATTGCATTTTTAGCCGGTGTTAATGCTTTGTCTTTCATCCAGGCGGACCCCTTACCTATGTATGATCCAGCTGCTTTTACACCACTCCATGCAGCTGTAGCGCCTCCTTTAATAGCTCCTCCTACAGCTGTAGCGCCTCCTTTAATAGCGCCTCCTACAGCTGTAGCACCTCCTTTAATAGCGCCTCCAACCTGACTTGCCTTTTGACCGACAAAACTAGCTGCTCTTTTCCACCATGGCCCTTTCGCAGCTTGTTGAGGTCTAGGAGCAGGGGCCGGCCTAGGCGGCCTTGTAGCAGCAGTAGCACCTGCAGTTGCGGCGGCTACAGAGCTCTTTGCTAGCGCTGGAAACAGTTTACCTATACCAGGTATCTTCGAAATTGCATTCTTAAAAAAGGTACCAACAGCTTTTAAAGCTCCAACAACTCTATCCTTTACAGAGTTAAATAGAGCTTTTGCAGCCTCTTTTCCTTTAGTGAGCATTTCACCAAATTTTTTCCATATAGGCAGCTCTTTAAAACCAGTCCATAATTTACTAAAGAATCGACCTACACCTCGAATGCCGCTCTTTACCATGTTCCACGCGCCGCGGCCTACTGCCTTTATACCCGCCCATGCCTTTTTGAACATTCCTTTTAACAAATCCCAACCTTTACCAAGGGCCCATTTAATAAACCCCCATAGCTTACCACCCATCCATTTTATAGATCTCCATAACCAACCACCTATTGCTTTAAATATTCCTTTCTTTGCTCCACCGAAAAATCCTAAAGTACCTAATAAACTAGATAACCAACCTAAGAGCCCCTTACCGGCCTTTTTGCCCTCGCCCTTGAGGTTTTTAGCCATATCCGCAGCATCTTGACCATCCCTTTGTGATTTTGATACAACAGTTTCTGGCTTTGTATCTTTGTCGTACTTTGACTTTATCTTAAACCATCTCTCAACAATAACGTCCGTTGTATTCTTAACACGTGTTTTTTCTGGCGAAGTTAAAGAAGGTTTTACTTTACCTTTAACGCCATATAAAGATGAATTAACAACGTTCTTTCCAATACTATCGGTAGCTTCGGAGTCAGAAGCTGAGCCCTGCACTGCTTCTAGTGCTTGAGATACGATTGCTAATATTTCACTGGTAGATGTTGCCACCTAAATATTTAATCATCCGCCGAAGTATCGAAAAAGTCAGCATCGATAGAAACTTCCGTCTCATCTACTGTTAAAACGTTACTATTATACACATTAACACTTTCAATAAAGTCTGAAATTTTCGAATATGTACTAAGGGGAAGCCTTTCAACAAGCTTTACGCGTTCATGAATCCGAACATCTTCCATATTAAGTACATCGTCATCCACCTGAATACTGTCAATATACTTAATAATCTCGTAAATATATAATTTACCTACGCCTTCTTTTAACAGCTCCTGCTCATTGTCGATCTCCTGTTCACATTTTTTTAACAAAACATTTTCCTGTCTCAGTGTAGGTATTTTAAGAGTCAGTTTTAAGTTACCCTCTTTAATAGAAGCCTCATCTTTAACGCTAATAGGTATATTTTTTAAATTATCGAGAACCTTCTGCAACTCAACAGAGCCAGCTTTTGTACCTAGAGCATTTTTTCTCAGCGTTACAACAAACGGTAATTTATCATAAACTTTTAAATCAGATAAACCGGAATTGTCGATAATAATCTTATTAAGCGTCTTGTTAAAATCTAATGTACCTCTAAGCCCATCCAAAGCAGAAGAGATAAGATCTTTTTGCTGTTTTAAATTTAAAGGCTTGGTAGGTACTTTCTTTTTTAAAGAAGGTACAAAAACATCAATCGTCTTCTCGTTGAGTTTATCTAATTTGGATATAAAAGAAGAAACATTTTTACTCATACAGATATTTAGCTAGCATTTTGTTTTTGCAAGTTTTCGTTCTGCTTTTCAACTTCATCTGCATACAACTTATAAAAATCTTCAATCTCCAAATACGTACAGTTTATTAAAAAAGATACATCGGGTATTCTTCTGCTTAATACAAAAAGCATTTCTCTATAATTAGTAGCAGTTACACAATCAAATATTCTAGCAATAAACGATGGGAGGGTCGGGTCTAACATGTTTAGCTCAATTTCATCCATTTCTAGATTTTCTCTTTCTTCAAATGCTATCATTTTAAAATGAGATCTATTCTTTTGTACAAAATTCTCTAGATGTTCAAAAATAGCCTCGGGCAATTTACTGATAATTTTACTATATTCCTCTTCAGATAACAATGCCATAGCTATCTTCATATCATCAATTTTTACGCTCTTAATAAGTGAAAATATAAAATCAGAACTACCTAGGTTAAATCTTGAAGGGTAATCTAAAACACACTGAATATCTCCGACATCTATTACTTCATGGATTTCATCAAATGTACCTATATTTGTTCTTAATAAATTTAAATCTACATTAACGTTACCTTTGCTAGACCCAACGGTAATCTCCTCACCAATACATTTCTCTCTTAACAAAAAAAATGTGAACAACTTGTCAATTACATTTAAATCTTTAGTTAAAATAAATGATTCTAAAAAATTAACTGTACCAGTTACTGAAGTATCACTATATAAGGCTATTTTTCTTAGATCTTTATATAGAATTTCATTTACCAAAACCTCCTTTTTGTTAGGAAGCGTAAAAGTTATTTCCATATTATTAATTATAACACTAATTGTGTTTATAAAGGCGCGTAATTTTTAAATGCAAAAGTAACACTCTTTTCTAAAAATGACTCATTATCGTAATCAATTGTATACCCTTCAACATTAGTAGGGAATACATCTGTAAAGTTATATCCTTTACGTACTTCACCTTTATGGTTATATTGCCTTAAAATTACATTAGGACAAAGCAAACCTCTATTAATTAACCCGTCAATACCAACCGCTATCATCCACGGTCTAAAGAAATTATGTTCTAAGTCATCATCTGTGTCAAAAATATTTACAGCTAACGTTCTAGTTAAAAATCCTTGCCGGCGATTAACACCATAAGCAGGTAAAAAGCCTCCTAGGTTTACATCTGCACCTGCTTCTAAAAATTCTGTTGTCTCGCCCGGAACTGCGACTTCGCGCGCGACTAACGTATTACCATTTGATACAAACTCTTCAGGTGTGTTTTTTACTCTCCAGCTTTCACCAGCCTTTTCTAATGCTTGGTCGACTTGACCTCTTACAGAACCAGCATTAGAAAATTCTATCTTCCAAAGAGTAGGGAGAGAGAGATAGTATCTTGAGGGACCTCCAACGCTATAGTTGTTAAGAAAATCGTATACTTCACCAGCCATTAATATTATTTAATCAGCTATCCGATTAAACATATACTAACTAAAGTCTCTATAGAAGTGGTAGGCGAATGTAGTAGAGAAGTTTAACACTTCACCAGTACCTTCAGCAATAGAGTACTCAATGTCACCAATTTCTCTAATTGATGCACCAACTAGTTCGATGTTTCTAACATCGTTTAAGTTTTTATCTATTTGTACTAAGTTAATTACTGATTCTTCTCCGGGCATGCCATATGCACCGGTGGATGTTTCATTATTAAACACTGCTCTTGAAGCAGCTTCCATTTTTGTTCGAAGCTCACAATTTTCATCATGATAGAATTCAATTGAATAACCTTCAGCATTAGCATATGTCGCTCTACCTGGCACCTGAAATACTTGGCCAAAGTAATTAACGTTAACGTTGTCAATGTTTCTGCCAGGTAAAGATGCTGTCCTAGCATAAACCAGGTCATCCTCTCCATCAAACCTAATACCTCCTATTAAGTCTATTTGCCTTACTCGAAATAGAAAATCTCGAGAAAATTGCTTCGATGCAGCTCTGGTAAAGAAGTTCTGAATAGTTGTTGCCATAATATTATTTAATTGTTTGATTCATTAACCACCGACTAATTCTTCAAAATTAGCATCTGTTCTAGTAGCGTAGAAGTTAACTAAGATAAACTCTGCGGTCCTTGTCGGTTTAATGTAGATGTCAACCACTAGCTCGTTAGCATCGATAACCGCTGCAGTGTTGTTTCTCTCATCACACACGATCAAGTAGTCGTATAAGCCTTCATTGTTTTTAGCCCTTTCAAAGATTGGAGTAAGTGTATTAACTAATCTAGTTCTGGTAAACTCTGTATTTTGTTCAAATACAAAGAACCTAGAAGCTTTCTTAGTTGGCCTCTCTAGTGATAAGAACAACCTTCTAACATTAATTCTATCAAATGCGCTCGATTTCTTAGAAAGTGTCTTTTGACCAAATATTACTAATCCCTGTGATGGGAATTGTGCTACTGGGTTAATGTTAGCTTTATAAAGCTCATCTCTTTGCTTTTGATTTGGATTAACTGCAATGTCATTTGCAAATGTTACAAGACCTCTAGTGAAACCAGCTGGTGCAAACCATGGGAAGGTTGCTGCATCAGTTCTTGCCATTGTTGCTCCAGCGAAACCAGAGAATGGGGCCCAAACTTGGCGACCTGAGTAGCTATCATAAACTAATGCCCAGTTACCATATGTAGCTGCATAAGAAGTATTTTCATTTTCAAACTGGTGCCTTATAGGCCAATATATATCTGTTTGGAAATTCTTATTCTTATCATCAAGAACCTTACCATCAGAACCTTGTACAAAGATCTGACGTAACGGATCAGCAATGAATATGCAATCTCCTCTACTTCCACCTAAGTAAGGCGGTGAAACAAACTGCTCAAACTTATTAAAGATAGTAGAGTAGTTATTTCTAAGAGTTAAAGCAGTTCCAGCAACATCACCAGATGTTCTTAAGCCGTTAACAGCTGCTGTGATATTATCTGTTGTTGCATATTCATCATAATATGTCTTATTGTCTGCACTAGCAATGGCGTAGATTGTACCTAAGCCACCCTCAACAACAACGTCAATGTCGTAAATTTCATCATTTCTGATTCCGTCGAGTGCTCTTTCTAACTTATTAGGAATATCGCCTAACTCTTTACCAATAGGTGACGATTCAGTATAAGCTCCAAGAGGGTAAAGGCTTTCTGCTTTACCTAATACTGAATCTATGCTAGTGTATAATCCAGCAGCAATTCCTGTTCTTGCTACTCCAGCAGCGGTAGTTTCTGTAGCTAATTGTGTAGTATATACTCTAACCCGCTTATTTACATCGCCATTAGCATCTAGAGCATTTGTACCTCTAAGTCTGTTAGAAACATAATCGTTAACTTTTACAACAACATTTCGTGACGAATCATCTCGTGATTCTACGAAGAACGGTTGATCTTGCCCACCGTTAGGATTGAGCTTTGTTCTATAGTAGTTAATAGATCCAGCAATTCCGTCTTCTAAGACGTAATCTAACTTAAATGCCTCATTTGCGTAAATTGATTTACGTAACTTAAATACACCTAAGCTTAAGATGTCATCATCATCTCTACCATCAATCTCAAACTCTGTAAAGTTTTCTATTACTTCAGAGATTGTACCATCTGGACCAGTTTGGTAATTAGATGACAGTTTAAACACTTGTGTACCAGGAGGTATAATAGTAAACGATGTAGTAGCTGCAGCAGATGCTGTAATTGTCTTTGTTGTTAAAATATTATTAAAGTTACTACCCGGTGTAGTATTTGTATTATCTGCAAGCCCAACATAATAACCTTCAAATTGGTTATTAACAGTTGAAGTCGACTTGTTTAAGATAACTGCACCAGCGGCACCTGCGTCAGCGATAGTAGAGAATGAATCTTTATTACCGGCTGTCTTTGACCATGTGAAAGCTGTACCATTTAAACCGCTAAGGTATTGTGCTTCAGTAAGTTCTAAATGTGTCGGTTCACCTAACACATACACTGCTGAAACTGTATCTAAGTCAGTTGAAATCTGTTGGTTCGATCTTGCCGATATACTAAATGTATCACTTGTATCCGTCCATGGCTCAACTACTGAATCTGAAATAGTGCCGTATGTTTGAGCAGCAACTGAGCCGCTAAGCGCTATTTTCATACTAAGTCCAATGCCCGAGTTTGTAAAGTTATATGTTTCACCGGAGCCCTTTGCAGTATTAATAGCGCCGGAGATAGCAGTAAGGATGGTTGCTAATGTGTTACCACCAGCCCGCGCTGTGCAAAGCGTTATGACGTTAGTAGTACCACCGCTGTTAATGTTAGTAGAAGATCCACTGTAAAAAATTGTGCCAGCAGGAAGTGAACCAGCCGGTGCACTTACACCAAAGACAATGGAGCTTAATACACCGCTACCTGATTGAATTCCAATTTCAATGCCAGAGAGAGCGTTTACAGAATCAGTCGGAACTTGGTTCCCTGCAGCCGTTCCAGCAAAATTAAAGTTTAGTTGATAAGCACTTAATTGTCCTAACTCAGCATCACCAGTAACATTTCGTACTGGGTAAACTAATGCTGAGTATTTAGAACCAAATCCATCACCCGAACCATGACCATATGGTAATCTAGAAGCATATACATTTGCTGGTGAATTTAATAGTTCGGAAAGAGTATAATAGAAGTATCTTTCAGATGAGTTCGTGGGAACTCCAAAAATTTGATTCAATTCTTGTTTAGTTGTAATCTTAAGAACTTCATCAAGGGGCCCTTGTTGAGCAAAGCCAGTAGCATAAACGTTTGTTCCAACGTTTAGGGGGGCTGTAAGTGAAAGATCGGATTCTCTAATTTCTACTCCGGGAGAGTTAATCGTACGCTGTGCCATAAAATTATTTATCCATTTTCATACAAATATATTCAAAAATCCATAACTTCAGTGTGTAATTGTGAATAGACAAAGGTAAAGCCAGAAGAAATTTCATCCGGATTTTGATAATTATAATCTATTGTGTCAATAGTAGTGGGAAATGCTTTTGTATAAGTGAACTTTATCCTACTATTATTAAATTCATCCTTACCAAAAATAGTTAAATTTGTTTGGTAATCTTTAAAATTTTCATCCGGATCGTTCGAATTTATCTCCCGAGCATTATACCTTCCATCATATTGATCATGGAGTAGGTTAAGCCATTGATAAATTACCCAGTAGTTTTTATATTCATTGTCAACATTAAATTTAACACTTACTGGTGGGTACGAGTTTTTACTATGAGAAGATACATAAAGAGTATTACCTGCATATCTATTTTCTACTGCTGGTACGGTTATTTCAGGGACCGCGGTCCCAAAAATAGAAAATTGAACTGAGTCACTAACAATTGTAGTATTGCTCTGTTTAAATTTTTTATCAAACTCTTTTAATATAGGCGGTATATCAAAAACAAGCAAGAACTTATCAGCTCTTGATTTATTGAGCACCGACTGCTGCATGGTGTTGTATGCCATATAATATATTTATTAGTGGCGACGGTAATCTACCGGTTGCCCTGTCCAATCCTCCGGTGGTTTTTCGCCAATAAGTTGATATCCAAATGCTTCTAGTTCATCTATATCAGCAGTTTGATCTTCACCCATGCCCCAAACTAGAGCATTCAGTTCATGAGTATGATCACCAACTATTTCACTGTCTAGGTATATGGATGTTGGTTCTTCAAAATACTGAACGCCGAAATCCATAGGCTCTATAATAGAAGGCTTACCCATATCATCAACTTCTACTATCTCAAAGAAGCGTTCTGTTATTTCTTTCTCTAATATAAAGAGACTGTATAACATTGCCATCACTCTATCATCATGAAACCCAGCTCGAGCCTTCCATGTACCGTTTGGATACCTTACAAAGTTTCTAAGCTCCATGACTGTCTCCTCTTCGTTAATATTAACAACTCTTACTTCGTTCATAAAGTAGCGCATATTAAGAACGCCTTTATATTTGGTATTAGTATGAGCTATCATCCCTCTCATTACATTACGACGATGAGCGTTAGCGTTACCATATGAAACGATTTTTTCATACCCCATGTCAACTGCTAGCCTATCCACGACCTGTGCGCCACAATTGTTTCTCTCTATGAGAGCCAGGGGAGACCCCCAGTTACGCAAAATCTTATATAATCTATTAGTAAACTCCAACGGGGGTATTTTATTGTTTCTATAAACAGCTACCTGCTTAATATCTTTTATATCGGTAATGTCTAATATCTGAATAACAGATGCATCTATACCCACACCTTCAGAGATATCTACCCCGGCTACATATAGTCTAGACTCATCCGGCTCTTCCCATAGTTTATAATGACCATCGTCGAGAATAATTTTTGGTTTAGAAACCTTACCCATCATCTCTTCAAACAGTTCGTCATCTAATGTAGATTCACCTGAGTGAATAAACTCACATTCAAATTCTTGTAACCAGGCATCTGCAGACCCAAGAGCGGTTCTAGTAGCTTTAGCCCATTGCTTATCTCTACCGGGGATCTCATCCCACTTAATTTTGTCATAGGCCCAGCCGTTTTCATTTTCTATTGCTCCGGTGTATAATTTATAAAAAAGATTATCAGTACCATTAGCTGTAGAGCATACAAATACCTTAGAGTTTTTCGAGGAAGTAATAATAGGGAAAACGGATTTCCAGAATTCTTCTACCAAGTGAGGCTCAATAAAGGCCATCTCATCAATAACAAGACAGTTCACAGATTGACCACGAGCAGCTGTACCGGTTGTGGTTGTAATACCTATCCTACTTCCATTTTCTAATGTCATTGATGTCTTAGCATATTCTTTAACAGGCGGCTTAAGCCAGTTTGGTAGCTCTTCATATGCCATTCTCACCCTTTGGAAGATTTCAATAGAGGTAGCTTCTTTGTTCGCTACTAACAGGATGCGCTGATCGCTATTAAAACACGCTTGCCATAATATGTATATGGTCATCATAGTCGACTTACCAATCTGCCTAGAAGCTAATAGAACAAAAAACCTATTATCTCTCATCTTTCTAAGAGTTCTTTTTTGGGGTTTGTATAAAGATATTTTTTCTTTACCTCTATCAAGGTTAACAATATGAAAGAAATTTTCAGCAAAGTAGAGTATGTTTGCACTAGCTTTTTTAAGGTCTCTTACTTGTTGCTTAGTGTATTCACCTTTCCAATTAACATTGGGTAAGTTTTTATTACCCATATAGAACATATTATCTTGTCTAGCCACAGAAATATTTAATGCTTAGCATAAATAATTACATGTCAAAAAAGAAAGACTTGATGTCACTAGGTAAAGCATACGGAGATGTGCTCAATAAAGTTGTAATTAATGAAGAAGTCCCGGCCGGCGCTGTTGGTGAAGCTCCTCTAGAAACAGGAGGACCACAAGAAGATGGCGGCTGGAGACCACCGCTTGTCGACATTACTAAGCTATCTGATAAGGATAAAAAAGATAACATTTATAATATTGGTGGGTTGACCTACGGTGATGGCAACGATCCAGGTATTAATAACCAACAGCCTGACCCAACTGGTCCTGAATTTGATCAAGTGCCATATTCTGGTAATGTGGGACCGCCAGAAGAAGATGAAGAAGATCATGATGAGGATGAGGATAATGAGGATGAGGATAATGAAAAAAAAGCAAAAAAAGGTAAAAAGGGTGAAGAAGCTGAAGAAGATGAAGAAGATGAAGAAATTTTAGCAGAACACGAGAAAATTGCACGCGAGGGCCTAAATAATTTTATGAGCAAGACTTCTGTATTTGATAAACTTTATAATAAGGTAATGGTCAGTGAGAGCTTTGGTGAAAATGCTGAAGATGTTACTGAGCTTGAAGCCCTCGGAATTGAAACCGACGTTGAGGAGGTTGTAGATGAGGTTCCAGAGGAAATCGCAGTAACCATTCCCGGTGAACTAGCACAAACACTCGCTGATATCTTACAAACAGCTTTAGCACAACAAGAGACTGAGGTTGACATCGATGTTGATGTTGCAGAAGTCACTGATACACAGTTTGAAGAGGATGAAGAGGCCGCTATGAAAGATGGTGGTGGATACGGCATTGATGCTGGATCGACTCTTAAGGGAGAAATTAACTACGGTAAAAATAACAAGGTTAGTAACTTAAAGACCCAGGGTGCTGCTGCACAGAAAGATGGTGGTGGATACGGCGTTGATGCTGGATCGACTCTTTCGAAAGAAATTAACTACGGTAAGCAGAACAAAGTTGGTAACCTTAAAGTCGGTAAAAACGCTTTCGAATAAGCCGCTCAAAAATTAAACAATAATAAAAAGCCCGTTGAGTACACCTCTTCGGGCTTTTTTAATAAATATAGGTGTGAGGTTCTACAACGAAACTTTAAATCAAAAATTTTGGTCTGAGGATAAAAAATTTGACCCAGATATAAGAGAAAAGCTTTTGTCTATAACCGATGATTTTATCGATAATTTAGATCTGCAAGGGGTGGAAATATATGATATTACTCTTACTGGTAGTAACAGCAATTACAATTACAATGAATATTCTGACTTAGATGTTCATGTACTGATTGACTTTAAGGATATTAATGAAGATGAAAAATTGGTAAAGAAGGCATTAGACGGGCCTCGCTTTGTGTGGAATCTTAGACATAACGTAAACCTTAGAGGGCATGATGTTGAAATGTACATGCAAGACAAAGATGAGCCGCATGTAGCTTCCGGTCTCTATTCGCTAAAAGATGATAAATGGATTACTGAACCATCGTATGACCCGCCTTCAATTGACATTAATGACGTATTTAAAAAAGCTAGGGCGATTGAAACCGACATCCAAATATTAAAGGAAAAAATCTCAACAGCCAAAGGACCGGACGCTAAAGAGTTACATGAAAAGGCGAACCGGTTAAAAGAGAAAATATCTAAAATGCGTAAACGTGGACTAGCACGTGAAGGCGAATTTAGTATCGAGAATTTAGCTTTTAAGGTACTTCGAAACACAGAAGCTATTGGTGATTTAATAGATATAATTTCTGCATCTTATGATAGCATTTATACGGAAAACTTTAAGACATTTTTCGAATACTACCAGGGTGACCCTATCATGAACCCTAAAATGCGTAATGGTAAAGATCCTAACAGAGTAGGCCTAACAAAAAAGCATTTAAATACGTTACCTAAAAAGCATAATCACAAATGCCCGCATGTAAGTAACTTAGTAAACGGATCCGCTCATCAAATAAAATTAATGGGACAGCCTCTGTTAAATACACTAGCTGAGTATGATGTAGATTACAAACCCGGAGTAACAAACGGCCTCGGTAACTCTGGTGTTGAAGTAGAAATGTTTGAGGATAATGAAGGAACCCCATGTGGAATGTTAAGAAAGAAGTAAGATGCCGGATTCACCTCCATGTAGTAATAATCGACTAAACTGTCTCCCAGCAGATGTTTTAGCTGCAACAGCTATTCCAACCTGTGGGCAATTAGTTAATCCAAATAACCTACAAGCGGAACAATTAGTCTTTGATCAGGCTTATAACGACCTAATTAATAATTTTGGTATTCCTGTAGAATATTACATAAACACCTTTAATCTTTCAGCAGCTGATCTTCTGTATGGTGAAGATTTCGGCAATACCACTGATAGGAAACAGTTTCATGGTCCTCTTTCCGGAATGCAAATGTATGTCGAGCTATCCGACGATGCGGTAAATTTATCTAAGTTTGGATTTGATCCGGATGACGAGTTTACAGCATTTGTTCATATAAGTACATTCCAATCTACAGCATCAGCATACTTCGACTATTCTGCTGTTGCGCAATCACCTGAGCCTAAAGCAGGCGATGTAATCGACTTAAAGGTTCTAGGTTGTGATAGACCAAATCAGAGAGGCTCAGTTATGTTTCAAATAACTGAGCGAATGGATCAAGATCTTTCTACCTTAAACCCACTACTTGGACATTATGTCTATAGGCTTAGAGGTAAGAGATTTAACTACTCTTTCGAAAGCGGATTGTCTAGCGAGCCGGTCAATGAGCAAATCTATGATAGCACTGCTAGTGGCATACTGTCTACAGATCTCTTTGGTCAGGAAGCGTCGGACGGGAAGCAGTACGCGAATGCAAATGATCCGTATGATATTGGAGACAACTCTAAGACCCAAGTAATGGATATGGATGTCAATGATACAGATATATACGGCTCTTACTATTGATCTAAGACAGCTTGAATTATACCCGGTACATTGTGTAACTCGTCTATGTTGTCGTACGGGCATTGATGAATCACCCCCTGAAAATCATAATCATAGAGGTATGAATCAATTGTACCTTCATCACGCTTGACATTAGGTACAATATTTGTATGCATATCGTATCCAAAAACCTTTGGCTGTGTGTTAACCCACACTACAACAGAAGGCAACTTTAGAGGAACAGCGGCGTGTTGTAAAGAAGAATCAATAAACAGCCTTTTGTCAGCATGAGCAATCATTGCAAACAATGGCTTCTTTCCAATCGTTCTCTCAAACCGGTGACAGTTGTCTAACTTAGGATGAAACTCATAACATATATGTACAATATTAAATTTATCTGCTAAGCCATTGACAATTTCTTGTGCTTGAGCCGGATGTATATCTCTAGTCCAGGAGTAAGGGTGTTGCTGGTGGTCCTTCCCCGGCCCTCCAAACGGTTGAAATACCATCATCGGTCTTTTACCGTCACTAAAATCATTCATATAAGTCCGAGCTTCTTCAATTTCTCTAAAATTAAAATTTATTACAGGGTCTTCATTATTAAACTTTACACCAACCATATCACACCATGTTTCAATTAGATGCGTTTTCTTTGTGATGTGGTTAGTTTGTCTGTATGGATCTTGCGCAAATAATTTTACATCCTTACCCTTAATAACATCTTGATAAAAATAAGGAGTGTTACCGATTCTATAAAATCTTGCTATGTCTTTATTTTTAACCCACACTTCAGGCCAAGCTGAAACGACAATAAGTTTTCGCTTTGGATTAGCTTTTTTATATGCAGCTGTAACAGCTGTCGCAGCAATGTTTTTACCAATGCCTCCTTCAATGTGAAATACGGTAGTAGCCATACATTGTATATATTGCACAATTGGTAAAATTCAATACCTATTATGGCCCTGTTGAGATCTTTAAGTCAGTTCCGCTACGCCAAACTACACCTTCAACTTTAGGATCACTTACTGGTAAACCACATCCGCATTCATCTGCGCTAAGCCATAATCTATTTGTATGCATCATACAAGCGGACATAGCTGTTATATTTGTACCAATGATACTGGAACCGGTAAATGCAGTATTGCTTATGGAATTATCATGACCGCCACCAACAAATCCATAATCTGCACAAACATAATTACGAAGACCACTGGCAACACCACTATGAGTAGCTTTAATGCAGCCGTATTGCCCACCAGCAATCACTCCATAATGCCCAGTTCCATCTATTATGTTTGTATCACCTCCTCCAATGTGTGAATTTATAGCACACGCTTTATGCCTCGAACCACCAACAATCGAAGCACATGATCCGGTGTCACAGACAACGTTGCATTGTCCACTTGTTATAGAACTGTGGTTATTAACAACGCAGTTTGTTTCTCCACCGCCTACAAAAGAACAATTACCGGCGGCAGATAGTGTGTGTCCACCTACTATACTCGAGTAGGTGCCTCGTGCAACACTGTTACACCCACCAACTACAATAGAGCAATTTCCAAGCGCGCAGTTTGTGCGCCCGGCACCAACAAAGGCACCTTGGCATGCTTTGTTGCCGTGTCCAGCGCCAACAAATGCACTTGCTCCGGAAAAATTTGTGCTACCTCCAACAATAACACCCCATGGGCCTTCAGTTTGATTTCCTCTACCACCAACGATTATACCAGCACCACATAACGAGGTATTATCTTTACCACCGCCAATAAATGTGTAACCGCCGTATGTTGTATCGGAACATGACCGGTTACCACATCCACCACCAACAACATCAAATACGTTGTTAGCAGATAATGTCAAACCACCTCCTATAAATGCACAACCACCAGCCGATCTGTTTTCCTTACCACCGGCAATCGTATCACCACATGTTAAGATTCTATTACAGCAACCACCACCAACAAAAGAAAAGTCTGTAGTTGCGTCGTTTTTGTACCCCCCGGCTACTACGGCGTAATCACCGCATGCGCAATTACTATTACCTCCTAAAACACTTGAATTTGCACACTTGGCTAGGTTTGAATCACCACCACCAACGGTTGAACTGATTCCACACGCGCAGTTTTTGTACCCCCCGGCTATAGTAGCGCAAGCACCGGAAGCTAGGTTTGTATTACCACCACCAACAGCTCCCGCAACTCCAGTGACGGAGTTAGCATACCCCCCGGCTATAGTAGCACTGTTCCCAGCTGCAGCATTTCCAGCACCACCACCGACTACAGCACATGTTCCACCCCCGGCAGTATTTGCATCACCACCACCAACAGCAGCATTGGTACCACTAGCTTCGTTAGAGTGACCACCACCAATCACGCTACCTATTCCTGCAGCAGTATTACTTAGCCCGCCACCAATGAATGCACTTAGACCAGAAGCTGTATTAGCCATTCCGCCAACCACTGCCGAAGCGTTACTTCCGGAAGCAGTGTTCCCACATCCACCACCAACAAATGCACTTAAACCTGAAGCAGTATTTTTACCGCCACCTACAACAGCTGAATACTTAGCACTAGCACAGTTATCAAATCCACCTCCAGAAAATCCATATTCTTCATAAACGCATCCACTAAGACCGCCAGCTACAGTTCCAAAATCTGCTGACGCTCGGTTGTGTTTTCCACCGCCTACTGTAGCACAATTACCGTTAGCTGTATTCCAATAACCACCACCAACAGTATCTATAACCCCACTGGCTGTATTTAGTTTCCCACCGCCTACTGTAGCACATGCACCACTAGCAGTACCACCGCACCCTCCTAAAACACTTGCTCCGGCTCCTGATGCAGTATTTGCATCACCACCACCAACTGTAGAATATCCACCAAGACCGGTAGTGTTACCACATCCACCGCCTATGACAGAACATACACCACCAGCTGAATTTCCCTTACCACCGCCAATATGTGCATTATTTGCACTAGCAGTATTAGTTGCACCACCAGCAACAGCCGCGCACCCACCAGCGGCGCTATTTCCAGTTCCACCTGCTACTGAGGCCAAGGTACCACCAACAGTAGTACTAGTACCCATAGCAAGCTTACCTGATGCGCTTAAGTCTCCTACTGTTGATTGAGTTGCTTGAAAGAAATTATTAGCTAAGGGTGTAGCTATTGGACGGTCGACTGTACTTCCGGTGCAGTATTTAGCAGAAGAGAGATAATTTGTAATTGAACTTAGCGATGCTCGACGAGTTTGAGCTTCGTCAACCATTGCAACTTCTTCTGTCCCAGTATATGGTATTACGCCTACATTAAGCTGAGTAATCTTTTTGCCCATATGTATATTTATGTTACTTCGGCGCTTTTAGCCTGCAACAAATTGCAATTACTATAGCTAAGACACCTGATAGAAGTAAATGGTTCTTAAATCCTTCAACAGATGCACCTAACCCGTTAAAGTCGACTGCTTTACTACCACCTTGCTCGATAGCATATAACGAGCATCGCATTTCCTCTGCGCAAGTGTAGCCTCTAATGACGAATGCTACAATAATAGCCACTAAAATGTAAACTAGGTATTTGGGCTTCATTTTTTAAGAACCTTTTCAGGATTATCTGCGAATCTCTTTCCTAGTTTTACTATTCCTGTTATCACCTCAGGTGAAATTACACCGATTATACCATATGTAATAGCTTTATATAGTGATGAAATCTCAGTTTGCTCTAATATAAACCACGCAACGCCAGCTGCAATACCAGCTGTTAATATTTTTTTAAGTTGCTGGAGCCAAGTGTAGTTGTTTTCAGCAGATAGCATGCGCGCTAGCATAGCTCCTGCCCCGATTAAAGGCACGACCCAACCTCCTTGTAGAAACTCTTTTATTAAGGATTTTTCCGGCTCCATGTTATTATATTTATGTGTAAAAACACAGAGTTCTATAGAGTTGTATGTTTATTATTGATTTTATAATAATGTCCGTATAATAATAAATAGTGAAGATCAAATTCGACGAACCCACGCATACTTACACCCATATTGATACTGATAAGCCTTTTATATCTGTAACAACTTTACTAGGTAAATTCAAACAGCCCTTCGATAGACACGGCCACTCTAAAAGAGTAGCAGATAGAGAAGGAGTATCACAGGAGTTGGTATTAGAAATGTGGGAGGCAGAAAAAAATAGGGCATGCTCACGAGGTACTAACATTCATGCAGTGCTCGAGGATTATATTAATTTTGGTGAGGTAGAAGGTGAGTGGGGATGGTTATGCAAGTCATATGATAAAGCTGTAGAACGATCGGTTGACTCATTTAAAACCGTTCTAAGTGAAAATCTACTATACAATGAAGAGCATGCCATTGCCGGCACTGCAGATTTAATTTATGAACATAAAAACGAATTTACAATCGGCGACTTTAAGACAAATAAGAGATTTAGATTTAGCTCACCCTACTCAGAACGTTTAAAAGACCCTGTAAGCCATCTTCATAACTGTGAATTTAATTTGTATGGTTTGCAGCTGTCTCTGTATGCTTATCTCTATGAAAAAATGTCTGGTAAGAGGTGTAGGAAGTGTGTAATCTTTTATCTAAACGATGATAGATTTATTTCCTATCACATAAATTATATGAAGGCAGAAGTGGAAGCTATTTTAGCTAGTATAAATAAATAGCGATATGAAGCGAACTGCTGTTCTTAAAAAGTTTGATAAAGAGGTAGAAAGTTTATGGGACGTTCTGTATAACATTAAAGATTTGCTAGAAAATACGGACGACTATGAATTAGCTGAATTAGCTGGAAAGTTCTTAGATCAGATTTCGGAAGGGTTTGAAAGCGGAGACGTTACTATTGAGGAGATTAGAGATCAAATATCAGGTTGATTTTATAAAATATACCTTATAATAAATAAGGAATGCGTATAGAAACTGATCTTAAGTTAGACTTTGATGATGTACTTATTAGGCCAAAGAGGTCTACACTCGCATCAAGAAGAGATGTAGATCTGCGTAGGTCGTATAACTTTCTACACGGTGGTTCATATTTTGAAGGTATACCTATTATGGCCGCCAATATGGACGGCGTTGGAGAGTTAGAAGTTGGTGAAACACTTTCATCATTAAACCTGTTTACCTGCTATAAAAAGGATATTGATGAAGGCTCTCTAATAGAAGCACTCAGATCCGATCATAGATTCGATGTCGCTGTTACTATAGGGAGAAATGATTATGACTTCGATAAACTTGGGCGCATTAGTAAACATGTGACAGTTAAGAATATTTGCATAGATGTTGCAAATGGATATAGTCAAGCGTTTGTAGACTTTGTAACAAAGGTCAGAGATAACTACCCTGACTCAAATATATTTGCTGGTAATGTTGTTACAGGTGAGATGGTCGAAGAGCTACTATTAGCTGGGGCAGATGTAGTTAAGGTTGGAATTGGATCTGGGAGCGTATGTACAACTAGAATTAAAACAGGTGTAGGTTATCCTCAGTTTAGTTGCATTGCTGAATGTGCTGATGCTGCTCATGGCCTCAATGGTCATATTATTGCCGATGGCGGATGTACTACACCTGGTGACGTAGCTAAAGCATTTGGAGCAGGAGCTGATTTTGTAATGCTCGGATCTATGTTAGCAGGGTCGACAGAAGGAGGCGGTGAAAAGGTTACGATCCTTGATAAGGAGTATGTTGAGTTCTATGGTATGAGTAGTAAGAAGGCTAATGAAAAGCACAGCGGTGGGTTAAAAGACTATAGGACATCTGAAGGCAGGAGAGTTGCTATACCGTATAAAGGTCCCATGGAGGACATTGTACAGGATATTTTAGGAGGTGTGAGAAGCGCTTGCACATACGCCGGCGCCTCAAAACTAAAGCATTTAAGTAAGTGTGCTACCTTTGTAAGATGTACTAAGACTCATAGTAAGATATATGAGTCTAATACTTTAGAAATTTAATGAAAAAGAAGATATTAATTATAGGCTACGGTTATGTGGGAGGCTACTTATACGAAAGACTCACACATAATAAAAATTGCGATGTAACGATAGTAAAGAGAGAGTTTCTCGATTACTCAAACTCTACAGAAGTGGAAGGGTGGCTAAGGACAAAAAAGGATCACTTTAACTATATTATTAATTGTTCCGGCTTTACTGGGCGCCCTAATGTTGATGAAGGTGAAAAGAAACCTGAGTTGTGTTATGAGCTTAACACATTTACCCCGCTTCGAATTAGTAATCTTTGCAAGACATATAATATAGGTTACATACATATTTCTTCAGGTTGTATATATACAGGATACGACCATCCTTTTAGCGAAGATGAAGAACCAAATTTTGGATTGTTTAATCCGGAATCTTCAACGTATTCTAAGAGTAAGCATGCATTTGAATTAGGGAGTGATTATGGGTTAATTCTTAGAGTAAGAATGCCTTTTTGTGATAAACTACATGACAGATCATACCTCACTAAAATTCTAAAATATAATAATTTAATTAACAACGTTAATTCTAAAACCTACATCCCACAGCTTTTAGATTTTATTGAACATGTATTAGATAAAGGGTATAACACTAGAAAAAAAGATATAGTTAATTTTGTTCACCCTAATGCACTAGCTACAGACGCAATAACAGAGCTCATGAAGGCCTACGATTTAAAAAATCCAAAGTGGGAATGGGTAACTTTTGATGATCTTAATTGTGCTGCTAATAGATCTAATTGTGTAATGTCGGTAGAGAAGCTTCAGACAGAGTACAAATTTAATATTTGGGATGAAGAAGTTGCTATCCAATCAGCGCTGACTAATATAATAACGGATGAGTAGAGAAATTTTAGGGTTTACTGCAGGTAATTTTGATCTATTACACCCTGGGTACATTAGATGCTTTAGAGAAGCTAAAAGACATTGCGATAGGTTTATTGTCTTTCTTCAAATAGATCCGTCTCTTCATAGAAAGAGTAAGTATAAGCCAGTTATCTCTCTGTACAATAGATATGAAGCATTAATGTCTATTAAGTATATTGATGACGTTTATACATATCAAACTGAGGAAGAGTTGTATGATTTAATAAAATTCTGGAGGCCTGATATTCGTATTCTAGGAGAAGATTATATCGGTAAGCCTTTTACAGGAGATGATCTCCCTCCGAGAATTGTTTACACTACACGGTCGCATGGCTGGTCTACCACCAAATTAAAAGATCAAATTACAAAGCAGACTATTAAGCAAAACCCTGATATTTTTAAAAAATGAGCACATATGTTGTAACTGGAGGATGTGGCTTTATTGGGTCATATGTAATGAAAGAGCTGGTAGAGAGTACAGCTACAGATACCTTTATCTATAATATCGATAAAATGGGAGTTGGCTCTTCCGAAGAGAATGTTGTAGAGGATGAGAGAGTAGAGAATCATTTTATGGATATTGCTAATGGTGATGCTTGGAGGCTTCACATGGCTGATCCTTTAGACTTTATATCAAGAGATGTTGACTATGTAATTCATTTAGCTGCTGAGTCTCATGTTGATCGATCTATTGATAACCCTTTAGCGTTTGTTGATTCCAATTTAAAAGGTACAGCTAATATACTCGAATTAGTAAGAAAACATAAAGCTAGGATGGTTCACGTTTCGACAGACGAAGTATATGGTCATTTAGGAAAGGAAGATCCTCCGTTTACAGAAGAGAGTCCTCTTGCTCCTAGGTCTCCTTACTCGGCAACTAAAGCTGGTTCTGATCTTCTAGTACGATCTTACATTGAAACGTTTGGTATTGATGCTTCTATTACAAGATGTTGTAACAACTATGGTCCTCGACAAGGGGATGAAAAATTAATACCTACTGTTATTAGATCAATTGTTAAGGGGGATAAGATACCAGTATACGGGACGGGGGAGAATATTAGAGAGTGGATTCATGCGGAAGATCATGCTAAGGCTATTATTGAAGTATTATATGATGACGTCCCAGCGCATGTATACAATATTCCAGGAAACGAAACATGTCCAAATATTCGGCTCATTAATAATATAATTGATGAGCTTGAATTACTATACCCTGAATATAAAAGAGAACGAGAAGGAGCAAGAATTGAATATATCGAGTTTGTTACAGATAGAAAAGGTCATGATTTTAAATATGAGCTCTCCACCAAACATAACTTGGAGGCTGTGAAGCGTCAGCAAGACTTCTCTATTGAGGATACAATAAAGTATTATGTTGAAAAATATAAAGCTTAAAGCTTGTTTGGATCTACCTCGAAGAATTTTAAGAGCATTTCCTCTTCAGTCATCTCCTGCTCTACTATAGTTTCCTCTTTTGTCTCTTCTGCATCACTGTAGTATTTGTAGATGTCTTCCTCCTCCATACTGTAATCAAAGTTAGTTGATGTAGCAACAGTTGTATCAAACTTCGATCTAATATCACCAATGATAGTATGTTTGAGCTGCTTAACAGCATTATCTTTCTCTGCTCTCTCAAGAAAATCAGTTACATTATCTTTTGTAAATTTTCCTTTTAAGGTTTCAAAAGGGTCAGGGTATGCACTCCAAATGTGATGAACAAGATACTTTTGCGTAATCATTGCGCAGTCTCTAATAACATAGTAAGCTGATTTATTTTGAATCTCTACGCCAATATCCGGCTTCTTATGAGCACGTTCAGCGGGACCCAAAAGCTTTGCTTGTTTTTCTGAGCTATTGTCTAATATAATCTGTTCTAACACGCTATTATTTATGTTGCAATGCATAAGGAACCAGCTTATAATGAAAAGGAAATGCCTAAACGTAGACCACCCATAAAACCGTTTGTTTATGGAAAATATCTTGTTGAATATAGAGAAAAAAAGGGCGATCTGCTCCGGTTCTATAAGGAACACATTGATAATTATAAGGTGGCGGAAAAAATTTGCGAAAAGCTCTCGAGAGAGGGTTACTATGAACCAGTTATTAAACAAGTTGGATGATTAAATTTCTCCCATCAAGAAGAATAAAAAAGGAGACAGGAATCGATTTTATGCTCTTAAGTAAGATTTGTACTGATGTCTTTGAAAGGGGGTTTAAGAGAAAGATCAATGTTTATTGTAAGGTCTGGAGGAGTAAGGAAAAGGAGACGTCAACTATGGAGTGCATTAAAGGTCGGTGTCACTTCACAATGCACTTAGATACTGCGGGTGATGAGAGATATGTTTTTGGGAGTATTCTCCATGAATTAAGACACGCGTTTCAAGAATATCTGTTTAAGTTTACTACTATCGCGAGGTTTACTTCTTATACTGCTTACTATAAATCTCTCGAAGAGCGAGATGCCAGAAAGCAAGAGAAGCTAACTAGTGAGATTATTAAGATTTATGATAATTATGAGAAAGCCGACGAAAAATTTAGAGAATTTAACTTAAAGGAACTAGGTTAAAATAAGAGAGTAGAACAAACAACAAATAAAAAAATGGGATTCTTAACAGAAATCAAAACACTAGAAGAAGTACCTCGCTTTGAGGTAGAAAAAGCGCCGCTTGTTAATCCAGCTGGCGAACACAACGGAGTATTTGCTTTGCAACGCTCTGATAACGGGGCACACCTCGGGTCGTGCGGTAAAAAGTATCGTCCAATTCAGATGGATGAGATGTTTGACATTCTCAACACTGCCAGTGACGAAGTAGGTGGTATTAACCATACAGGCTACACTTTTGCTGGAGATGGTAAGAGGGTTGTGGTACAGTCCAAACTCGGCGAGCCGATTGATGTTCAAGGTGACAAGGTAGATGGTTATTTCTACACTGTTATTGATCACACTGGAATGAGTTCCAATAAGTGTGCTCCTTCCACACAGCGTATTGCTTGTGACAATGCTCTTCATTTGATTGAAAAGCGTCGAGGTGATAATCTTCGCCATTCTGAAACCTTCGATAGTAATGTCAAGGGTATGATTGGTAGGATTATTCGCAACATTAAAGACTTCACTGGGTTCGGTGACACTATCAAGTTCTTGAAGGGCTCTAAGTTTTCACGCAACCAGATGACTAAGCTTACTCAGTTGCTCATCCCAGTTGAAAAGGATGAGTCCACTCGTAGGATTAATCAGCGAGAAGGTATCGTTGAGCTCTACGAATCCGGTCAAGGTAACATAGGAGAGTCTCGTTGGGATGCTCTAAATGCTTTCACTGAGTTCGAAACTCACAAACGCAGACAGTCTCCGGAGAAGCTCGTAAGGTCCCTCATGGGCAATACACTCTCCACTAAAGCGCTCCGAGTGCTAAGGGAGCCGAAGATCCAGTGGGCGGGATAAATATTCATAGAGTCTTAATACCTCCATCCCCATATGGGGATGGGGTGTTGATTCAAGCCCAATACACTTTAGATAAAAAAGATGTTAATGTTTTCAAACTACAAGTATATACTATAGTTGACGGTATAATTGGAAACGATATCGGAGAAGATCTTGATTTAATTAGCCACCTCTTTATAACAAAATTAGTTGAAGCAGATTTTAATGAAACAATCATATGAACGGTAAAATTGGAGAGTTCACGTTTGAGTTAGATACCACGTTAAGCAGAATTGATGTATATCAACGCGGAGAAGGTTCAGAACCATCGTGGTATATTTCCGTAGGTCGCGACATTGATGAGAAAGATTTTCATTATGAGATAATGGATTGGTATTCTAAGAAAACTGAGGAGTCATAAGGAACCTCAGTATAATAAAGGTATGACAATAAAGCTTACCGAATCTGATAAAGCGTACGCGCGCCAGCACGGTTTAACTTTCGGAGAAATGAGAGGATTTGTAGAGGATCAAATCAAAGAGGAGGAGATGATAAAGACCTACTACGAGCAGCAGCAGAAGGAACATGAAGATTTTAAGAATTCCCCTCAAGCTATTTATGCAGCATGGTAATCTTATAGCCATAAGACTGGTGGGGAAATTGAAATACTTCCAGAGGAAAGTTGGAATGAAAATAAAAAGTATTTTATCCCGAATGGCGCGCAATCGTCAGTAAAGAATTTTAGTCGGAGCGTACGTTCATAAGGAGAGCCTCGATTCTATCGAGGCTCTTTTTGGTTTCGACCTTATGTTTGGCTAATTCAGCCATTATGCTAATGCAAAAAAATAATATACCAAGTCCTATTATTGTACGAGTCCATCTGGCCTCGTCACGACTCATTATTTATCTTTCTCTTCCTCGTCAGAATCTAGCTCTTCAGCGTCATCTCTCTCAGGCTTCTCTCCGTGTTCATCCTCTTCAGCATGTTCTTTAATAACAATGACCTTAGCTTCATCTGCTGGAACAGCGACTAATTTACCTTTATGCTTAACATAATATTCAGTAATAACTCCATCACTAGTTAAACTATGATCAACAACAGCGAACTCTTCATCTTCTTCACCCAGACCTGGGTGTGCAATTGTCTTTGCTCATGTATGCTGGATAGCGTCAGCTGCGCTATTAATAAAGTTTTCATCTAACCTGCTCAAGATATCGTTTGCTGCTTTATCGAATTCACTCATAACATTATTTATATTATACTGATTGAAAATCTATGAAAAGCAATATAATACAAACACGCTCCTGTAGTTCAACGGATAGAACAAGGCACTTCTAATGCTTAGATCCAAGTTCGATTCTTGGTAGGAGTACCATACCGTTATGAAATTTAATAAAAATAGTTATAGGCCCTTACCAGAAGGACTGACAATAAAAGAAAGTTCTATTGATGGTCTTGGGTTATTTGCAACAAAAGACTGGGATGCAGGAGAGGAGATAGGCATTTCTCATGTATTATGTAAGAGCTTGGATCATGATATTGAGGAATGGATTCGTACTCCTTTAGGCGGGTTCATTAATCATAGTAATAACCCCAATTGTTTTATGGTTTATGAAAGGGTAAATGGAGCGAAATTCTATTGGCGGCGGAGAGCATATATAGTAAAGCCTGTAAAGGCGGGAGAGGAAGTAACTGTATATTATACTCTTCTTAACCATAAATAACTAACCCATGAACCACCCTGATGTATTAAGAGTATATTCCTTAAACAATTTTTTGTTTATGTTTAAACAAGACTGTTTAGAGATAAGTTCTAAGGATATTAAATGGACTATTACCGGTAATGATAAAATGATACAATGGAAACTGGATAGAGCTAACGTGTCTATGGATCAAGTAGGTCCCTTTATTTTACCTGGAAGTTGCCCGTTAGCTGATTTGGAGGGTACTCTTTTCTATAACCAAATTAAAGAGTGGATACAGCTAAGCAATAACTTATAATGGAGTATGGTTATTTCTGAATTAATTGGTAAACTAGAAGAGCAAAAAAAACTACATGGGGACTGTGATATTGAGTTGCTTAGCATTACCTCAACTAGCTGGAATAGTAGCGATCCTAACCTTCCGGAAGAAAAGATAATTGAGCAATCTTCAGAAGAGCAACATAAAATAAAAATCGTCTTAACAGAAGATGATAAGGAAGGCGTAAACATTAGAGCGTACCGCGGCGCCGCCTTGTTTGTTTAAGGAACTATAGTACAATATGCTTATGGAACGAACCAATTTATCACTAGAAATTCGAATTTTTATCTGCTTCATCCTAACTATTTTTTATGTCAGCTACGTAGTAAAGTCAAATAAAGATAACTTACCTAAAACTGTAACAGTTCAAGAGAAAGTTTTAGAAGGATTTGAAATTCGAATCGTAAATGATCATGCTAATGAGCGACTAGAAGTAACAAACACTCTAGGACAAGCGCTATCGTATATCGAAAGATACTCTATGCATCATGATGATCTTATAGCATTTGATCTATCTACTGGGGCTATGGTTGCTAGTAGTGGAGAAGGTGTTGGAGTAATTCACACAGGATATATAGACTAGCGCTTGTAGCTCAGTGGTTAGAGCAGGGGACTCATAATCCCTTGGCCGTAGGTTCGAATCCTACCAGGCGCACCATCACTTTAAATTTAAACAAAAAACATTACAATATAACCGGGAGTGTAGTCCAACGGCAGAGACAGCGGACTTAAAATCCGTCCAGTGCGGGTTCGACTCCCGCCACTCCTACCAATTTATGAAAACCATAACTGCACTATTAATATTAACAGCTTCAATCGCTAATGCTCAACGCCCTGGACCGCCACCGCATTCACTAATGCTAGTAAAACCTATAACTAAGCTCACTAGTATAGCTCCTAAGAGTCCATTGGAGAGTCCTAAAGTTCAAGAGAAGCTATTAGGTCTCTTTAAATCTTCAACGAAGAAGAGTCGCCTGGTTGGTTATAAGGCTGTGAGAGATAAGTTTAAAGCGGGGGAGCTTAAAGCAGACGACCGGCGACTGTATAGAGTTCTTATTAGTAAAGCTGCCGACTACCATCTAGGTGAACTTAAATCACACGTTGAAGAGACAACTAAAGGATCACCTCTAGCTAAAGATGAGAGTACAGGCATGTTTAAAACGTTTAATAAGAATTATGATCAATGGTATATATCTGCTCTCAACTGTAGGGAGATGGTACAAACAGACTGGAGAAGGGTGCAGCAGTTTGGGTCGTTTAAAGGGATGCAAAAAGAGTTTAAAGAATGCTGTGATGTATTTTTTCCAAAGATGTCTACGAGTTGGGAAACAATAAGAGATAGTAGCGATTATTTAGCTTTATATGAAACATGTGAAGCTATTAATGAATGTAGAGCAGAAGCTTCGTGGTGTGATGGGGAAGATGATTATGAAAAGACACCCATTACTAGGATGGTTACTGCAGTTCCTGCAGGTGTAAGTCTTAAGAGATCTCTAGAGAGAATTGAAAGTTTTGATAAGCAAATAAAAGACTATGCAGCAGCACATTCATATAACGAGAAGCAGCAGTGGGCTTCGGCTGCGGTTAGACAAACAGTTCAAATTATAAACGATAAACGTTTTAAAATTGGGTTGGTATGCTATAAACTAGATGAAATTCTATCGCGAGTCTGTACAGAGCACTCTCATGATATGGTAAAGAGAGAATTCTATTCACATAAAGGATCTAACGGCAAGGATTACGAACAACGTGTAAGAGATGCAGAGTGGTATGGTGGAACATTTGGAGAGGTCCTACATGCAGGCTCTATAATCCCACGTGATGTACATAGTACCTGGTGGAGAAGCGAAGACAGCAGGCCTAAATTATACACACCACACCTCAATAGAATTGGCATAGGTATCATAAATAAAACCTGGACTGTTGTCGTTGGGTCGACTTATTCCGGACCAACTAAACAACACTATATAGTGGAATAATAACCCATTGAGTAATAAATAATTAGGTGAAGGCCCTCATACTAACCATAGGGCTCTTAACATTAGCATTACAATCTTTTTTAGGAGCTCAATCATCTACTTCTGCACCTATAGGATTCCACTCCGAGCTGGTTAAGGCGGACTCTTTCTCGCTTATAGGTGTTAATGTAACAAATAACGCTAATGAGCCTCATCATCGAAGCATTGAGGAAATGTTTGGTCCGAATAATGAAACCGGCCTTAATGCAGGTAAGCCAAAGGAAGCTGATATCGTTTGGCTTCCAGACTTTGACCGTGGTTATGTTAAAATATATTACAATGACAAACTTCAAACATTCCCCCCTATAACTGTAGGGTGGAGAGGTGTAGGGTTTGGTAATACAGATATGTCTCAGTTTGAGCCTCCTAGCAATGGAGGATTTTTTATAGAATCTAAGAAAGATTATGACTGGTACATAGCATTTGGTGGCTATATAAAACAAACAGAAATGTTTTATGATGTTGAACCTGGAATGAATATTCTAAATAAAGGCTTTCCTACTAATATTCAATTAAATCAATCTGGTATTGAGCAGTCAGAAGGGTTTGAACACGGAGATCAAAACACCGGTGATATAATTTGGTTGTACAGAACAAATGGTATGTATGATAGATATTACTATAGTGATGGTCAATCATTTCCGCCGCTTTCACCCGGATGGAAGCTGATCGGCGGCGGTGATGAAGATGTAGGCCATCATATTTTATCTTCATCGTTTATTGTTGAAACTAAAGGAGGCGGCGGAGAGATTATGTTACACCCACCTCCAGGGTTTATAAGGTCTAAGGGAGCTACTGATCCGCTAGCGCCTCCTCGTGCTAATATATACTGGTCAATATTAGAAGATGTCAATGGCATACCCAATTTTGTAATGTGGTGGGATTCTCTCGGCGGTAATATTATATATACAACAGAAGTTTATAACGGGTCGAGTTGGATGTTTATTTCAGAGCAAAGAAATTTACCAGGTCAAGTTTTATCTAATTATGCAACATTGGGGATGGGTTGGGGCGTTGCACGCGTAGTCGCTGAATATAGTTCCTTTTAATCAAAAGGAACTCCGCAAAATAATACAAATCATCAGTTGAACCTATACTGATATGACATTATATTAAGAGGTAGTTAATAACAATAAAAGGAACTCTAATATAATAAGATAATGCCAGTAACTAAAGAACGCGCAAATGATCCAGTCCGCGCATATATGAAACAAATGGGTCAGACAGAGCTTCTTACAAAAGAGCAAGAAGTTGAAATTTTTAAATGTATTGAAAAATCTCAGAGGAAGGCGTTTAATCTTCTCTGTAAGGATAACGATACGCTTACTCGCTTTAGCGAATTAGGTCGCGATCTTATTAACGGAAGAGTAAGATTTGAAGACAATGTTGATTGTGAATCTAAGGAAAGATTTATGAAAGGTCTTCATAAGTTAGTAGAAGCTTTAGAGGAGAATCATACAGACATAAAGAGGAAAACACTCTACAAGCGGTTTTGTTTAAAGCAGTCAGTTATTGATAGCTGGTGTGATAAGATTGCTGAACGCGGTGACGACGACATGACTCAAGCTCTTAAAAAGCTTAACCATTCTAAAGGAGAAATGGTTAAAGCTAACTTGAGGTTAGTGGTTGCAAACGCTAAAAAATATACCAAACGCGGCGTTGCATTGCTTGATCTTATTCAAGAAGGTAACTTAGGCTTAATAAAAGCCGTTGAAAGGTTTGAGTACAAACGAGGTTATAAGTTTTCGACTTATGCTACTTGGTGGATCCGCCAATCGATTACTAAATGTGTAGGAGAGACTGGAAGAACTATCAGGATCCCGATGCATATGATCGACACGATTAATAAAGTCTTTCGTATACAGCGATCACTCGTTCAGGCCGGTGGGTGTGAACCATCACCAGAAGAGATTGCGCATGAGATCGATCTTCCCGTTAGTCGTGTTAAGACCATTCTTAAGGTAGCAATGCATCCGATATCGCTCCAAACGCCTGTAGGAGATGGTACGACCACGATTGCTGATTTTATTGAAGATGAAAGAGAGGCTGGGAGTGTGAATACTGAAGCTCTTATAGGGATGAAGGATAAGATTGCTGAGGCGATATCCACACTTAATGAGCGTGAGCTTGGAGTAATGGAGATGCGATTTGGAATGATTGATGGAGTTAGACGTACTCTTGAAGAAGTGGGAGATAGGTTCCAAGTAACTCGTGAGAGAATTCGACAGATTGAAGCAAAAGCTATTCGTAAGCTTGCAAATCCCCTACGACTTCAAAAGCTTGAGATGTTTAACCGCATCGCTTAACGAACTAGACTATAATAAATAATAAAGATGAAAATAATAAAGCCCTTTTTATTCGCAATTTTAGCAGCAGTTTCACTCTCTTCATGCACACTTGATAGTGCTAGTTTTGGAGTAAGTGCTGTCAGTTATCCTTCATATATTGAAGCGAGACCGGTACGTCGCCATCAACCAGCCATCTATCATACAACTCAGTATTATCGATATGATGTGCGCCCGGACTGGATGAGGTATGGTGGCAATTGGGTCCCAGCACGTCGTTACCATCGCCGTTAATTTTATGTACAAATATATTGTTCTTGCAATCGCGTTGTCAACTACTTCCTGTGTTACAAACTGGGAGAGAAACAGAAAGCTCAATAAAGAAATCTTTACTGAGTATTTGGTAAGACCAATGATGGGTCAAGATGGCCCTGAATGCTCTACAACGTCAACAAAGTAGAAGCGTAGACCTCCACTATTAGCATTAAATAACGTATATGTACGAATACAATGCTGAATTAAGAAGAGTAGTAGATGGTGATACAGTTGATGTTACCATTGATTGTGGGTTTAATATACACGTCAAAGAGCGTGTAAGATTGAAAGGCATCGACACACCGGAGAGTCGCACAAGAGATTTAGAGGAGAAGAAGAGAGGTTTAGCAGCTAAAGATAGACTGATCGACATTATAGCATCATTTGGTAACAAATTTGTTATAAAGACATCTATTGATAAGAAGGGGAAGTTTGGAAGATTGCTTGGTGAGCTAATTAGTAAAGACGGTGAGCAAAACGCTAACCAAATGCTTTTAGAGGAAGGCCACGCCGTTGAATACTTTGGCGGGAAGAAGACTAAATAAATGTAGATATGCCATTTGAATCAGAAAAGCAGAGACGTTGGATGTACGCGAATAAGCCAGAAATGGCAAAGGAGTGGGAAGCAAAAGAAGATAATGAAGAGACTTTCAATGATGCTGTAGAGAGAGTCATACAGCAAACGGAACGCACAAAAGTTGATCCATCTAACCCTGAAGTGCATGTGCCGGGGTTAGGGGTGTGGACGGTTAATACCTTAAAAGAGAGCCTGATTAATCATATTGAGGAAGTTGGCCGGCGTGGTGATGCTAGTAAAAGCCAACATAATGTTATACGTGCAAAGCTAGACACCTTGCTCAAGGCAGAAAAGGAAATGTCCAACCCAGCTTGGAAAGGCAAAGTAACAAGACATACAAGGACAAGTGAAAAAGGATAGTTATTACAAATACTTAAGAAAAAAGCACCACCGGTGGGACAAAACAAAAAAGCCGATGCACCCATTTATTGTATTTGTATTAACACTTATCGGGAGTTTAGCAGTCACTGCTGTAGCAGGGCTTACTTTAAGTTTGTTTTTCTAGGTAGCTTTTCTTAGATAGTTGTTATAATTACTATAACGATGAAAAAGAAAGCGGAGATTATCCCCACGAGGGACGAGGCAACGGCGGAGCTTATAAAAGCAAAAGATATCTTAGACAGATATGGGATTGAAAACACAATTGATCCTGAAGCACCAATCGATTGGGTGGACTATATCGACAAAGCTCAAGATCGAATTGGTAAGTCTGGAAGCGGGCAGCGATCCGGATCCATTGTTTTAACTGATAACTATCCTATCAGTAGGACGTTATATTTAGATGCACATGTTACACTAGAGGGATCCGTTCGCGCTAAATGGCATGTAAATAGTAGTCATGGATTCTATATTGATGGAGATGATTTCACCGGTGAGTTTATGCTGGAGTGGCGCCAGCCTGTCAGCCGCGGCAAGGCCGATAATTATTCAAACTTTGGTGCAGGTATTCATCAGGTCCATGTCGAATCGAAGCCCGGGACTAGTGGAGTATACTTTCGAGGAGCTCAGCAGGCTTGTAGAGTCGATAATTTAATCGTTAGAGGCTTTGGAGAGAACGCTGTCGGCATTCAACTAGCAGGCGACACATATACAGTCCGCGACACCTTCAGCGACGCAGCTAAGGGGGGAGAGAAGTCTGTAACAAGAGAAGGTTCTACTGGCTTTAACTTGAAAGATAGGATTTATAGTCTTGCTTTACATAATATTACTACTCATAACTGTGCTGTTGGAGTGTGTTGGAATGATGCGCATCAGCTATTAATCACTAACTACGAGTCAGAGTTAACTGAGACGCCCTTAAAGACAACTTATCAGAGTATGGGTGTAACGATTCAAAACGCTAGCTTCCGACATACAGATTGGATTTTAGACCTCCGAAAAGCTCGATTTACAGATAACTTTCAGATTAAACTCGATGGCATGATGGCCGATCACAAGGAAGGAGTTATCAATTATCCCATTGATAAAGTTTGGCGATCAGGTAAGCTGTTTGATGTAACCATCACCGGAGAGGGAAGAGGATTAAAGGTAGTCGATCATAGGGGATAGCCAACTTAGCTCAGCTGGCTAGAGCGGCTCACTTGTAATGAGCAGGTCGTCGGTTCGAACCCGACAGTTGGCTCCAACACTAAATAAAGATATGAAGCTCTTACACAACATAGTAAGTCTCTTGCTATTAGCGCCTATTCTTACTGAAGCCCAACAATCGACGTCTTCTTATTTTGGGTTTCATACTGAATTGGTGCGCGCACATGCGACTACCCCGCTTTGTTCCAATGTTACTCCTCTCCCGAATGAGTCGTTTAACCAGACAATTGAAGAGCTCTTTGGTCCGAACAACGAGATCGGCCTCAAGGCAGGTAACATACACATGGGAGACCCAGATATAGTGTGGGTCGAGAACAGGGATG
>Ga0208011_1000126_pt1 | contig 33484 bp, 35 predicted proteins | sample 7_EtaG_FD_184080 | JGI IMG/M metagenome (GOLD analysis project Ga0208011, IMG submission 184080) | Marine viral communities from the Subarctic Pacific Ocean - 7_ETSP_OMZ_AT15161 metaG (SPAdes) (version 2) | ecosystem: Environmental > Aquatic > Marine > Oceanic | place: Pacific Ocean | collected...
GCCATGCATTTAGTGACGAAGAGCTAGTTGATGAGTATAGAGATTTTGCTCAAATGATATTAAACAATTCTGATAATCCTAGATTTTCTGATCCAAAGCTGCAAAAAGAAGCCCAGATGTTCTTGGATGAGCTCGAGCGTCGTTATCCACCAAAACCTTCTAGACATCCATATGGAGTAGGTAGCCCTCAGAGTGGCTTACAAACAGCTAGTACTAAGCCTACATTTAAAGAGTTCTTTAATGAAATGGCGAGCCCGTACCCTCTGAAGTTAGACGTCGATAAAATAAGAGATATGTATCAACGTGGACTTACTACTCGAGAAATAGGCAAACAATTAGGTGTAACTAACGGCACAATAGTAAATAGATTAAAAGCAATGGGTATTGAACGGCGCCCTCAAGGCCCGATCCGCGGTGTGGTTTATAAGCAGTTAGACGACGAAAAAATAAAACAAATGTATCAAGATGGTTTTAGTACTTATGACATAGGCAAACAATTAGGTGTAAGTCACTCCACAATACTTAGTAGATTAAAATCAATGGGTATTGAACGCCGTTCGGATGGCGGCCCGCGGGCCATGTTAGACAACGAAAAAATAAAACAAATGTATCAAGATGGTTATACTGCTGTAGATATAGGCAAACAATTAGGTGTGGATAAGGGTACAATAATTAATAGATTAAAAGCAATAGGTGTACGTATACGGTCTACAGGTGAGTATGCTTATAAACAGTTAGACAACGAAAAAATAAAACAAATGTATCAAGATGGTTATACTGCTGTAGATATAGGCAAACAATTAGGTGTAAGTTACAAAACTATATATAGTAGATTAAAATCAATGGGTATTGAACGGCGAACTCGAGGAGATTATACTTTCAAACGTGGTTCAGATTTAAGAAACCCTTCACAAATGCGTACAAGAAATATAACAGGACCAGGTAATGTAGGTGGTGCTCATCAGACTTTCCATGGTTCTCCTCAAACTGTACAAACTAATCTACCAGGACCAAGAAGAGGTAAAGGGCATTAAAAAGAATAAATAATTAAGATGAGCGAACTTAGCAATGCAGTAACACCGACGTTTAATAAAACAATTAAACAAATAGGTGAGGTTGATGATCCACAATCAGATGCTAATCTCATTGCTATAGCTGATCAAGCCGTCGCATCATTCGGCGCTAGTGTAGCTACTGTAGCTGGCACCGGTGAAGTAATCCTTAATACACAAGAACAATGGAGTGATGGTGTAGTAAGGTATGAGAGTAATATTGCTGTTGTAATCAAAGATGGCAAAGCTGTGTGGATCGGAAGAGGATTAGAGAAGGTTGAACCACTCCCAAGTGACTATGGTAAAGATCCTTGGAAATAACTAAATAATTAAAATAATGAACGTACAAGCACGAACAAATAGAGAGGAAGGCTTAGAGGCCGTCCTGGAGTCTATGTACGGTGAGAAGCATGCAACAGCTAAATGCGATCATTGCGGTGGCACCGGTAATCACGGCGACCAAGACTGTAAGAAGTGCGGTGGTGATGGCTGGATAGATGCTAAAGATGTCGTCAAAGAAGCTCCTAAATCGTGCCCTAAGTGTGGTAAAGTACATACTATTAATGCTGGTTGCGGTGTTAAACATGAAGCAATTGAAGAAGGTACCGGTCTATTCAGTACTGTAAAAGGAGATCCTTCCACATGGCAGGTTGGTCAAATCATTCCATCTCAAATATCTAGAGACGATTATGATGGTATTATTCTTCACGTAGATGAGGAGAATGGTGAACGAACTTTCGATGTTCAGCAAGTTGGAGAAGAAGGCTGGACAATTTATGCGTCGAATCTTGACCTTCCAGATGATGATACAGGTCGTATACCAGTACCATCTCATAGTGAAGATACTAGTCGTTACATTAATAATGAAAAATAATGAAAGATAAAGAAGCACAACTAATTTGGGAAACCTTACAAAAGGTGGATGAAGCTGACGATCTCAATGCTAGACATTGGGATGATCCTAATCCACCATCGGGTACACCTCTCACTACAGCAGAAGTCCTAGGACAAGTGCATAAAGAAATTGATGAGTATATGACTACAGCTGTATTTACCGTAGGTGGTGAGGATTTAAAAGATAACGTACTTGCTATTGTTAAGCAATATTTGGAGGGACCGATAATCGATTACAAGTAATTAAAAGCCGTGAAAGATAAAGAAGCACAACTAATTTGGGAAACCTTACAAAAGCAAAAGGTGGAGGAGGGTCAGCGTGTGCAATGGCCACACGGTGAAGACCAGCCAAAGAGAGGGTCAGCACCATCGTCGAAAGACAAAAAGGCTAGGCCAGAAGGAGAACCGCGTCCTGGTCAATGGAGATACAATAAAAAATTATCTAAGTTGACCGACAGGGAGTTAAAACGTGTAGAACGGGACTTCAAAAACAAAAATGCAGCCAGGCCCGGGCGCCACCGTGAAGAAAAGGTGGACGAAGCTGATTATGTACCACCACAAGATGATGATGCCCTCGCCCGGGCCAAGCAACGTGGATACGATGAACCATCTGACATCGATCATCATAACCAATACATGATGGATCAAGACTTATTACAACCTCTACACAAAGCAGCACAAGCAGCTGGCGCCAAAGATATTAATGATTGGATGATTCAACAAATTAAATCTCAAGGTGATAATTGGGTACAGTGGTTCGTCACTAGTGTTATTAGCCAAGAAAATATCTAGATATGTTAGATAGAGAACAAGATAAACTAATTAATGAGAGTCTATTCGGTCGTGCTAAAGATACAGGTCTCGATGTCGCAAAACATTTAAATGTAGCAGATCAATTGTATCAGGCATTATCAACAGAGAAAGATCCTAGTCAAATCACAGATGATGATATCGATAATCTAGTGTTAGCATGGACGAGTGACCAAGAGTGGCTCCCGGCAGAGTTCGCTCCCGGCCTAATCGAATATCTCGGTCAATACCTTAAGAATAGACGTAATGACACTGTAAGTGACGCTGGTGACGCATATGGACGATCTTCCACAGAACTACCCTTTTCACGATGAACTTTAACACTAAAGTACAAAAAATATTAACTGAGTCTAATTGGACTAATGCTATTGTTACTTGGCAAGGACCACAGAGTGATGATGTTGGTGAGTATATAGTTACAAGAGATTATGGTGATAGCGTAGATATGGAGCCTACTAGTAAGGTAGAGCGACCTCCTACAGCTCCTAAAACTGAGTACTGGCTTAAGAGAATACCAAAGGATAAGCTTATATTAAGCCCTAATCAAAGATGAAGACGTTTAAAGAGTTCCTATCTGAGAGAGAGTATCAACCTGATTATTCTGATAATCGTATCCGTCCGGCTGATCCCGGCCACGTCACTCACTACTCCACCAACTATTTAACACCTGCACAAAAGGAAGCACAAAAGCAAGTACGAGAAACAGTAGAACTATTGTTAAATACATATGACTATATTGCCCAGTTTGGCGGTAACGAGCCGAATGCTCAAATAATGAACAGATGGAATCACATCACTAGTAAAGACTTTAAAGACCAGATCATACAAGAGCTTGAAAGGTTAGCTAAAGATAATAAAACTGCAGCTGCAGTCCTTGATATCATTGGACCTGGTGGTGCATATGCAACTAGGTAGACGACTCGACTCTGTGACTTCCAAGATAGCCTATCCGTTATTAACTGTTGACTTCTGCTCTAGAGTTCGTATAATATAGGCTATGACAGCAAAGACATATGCACAATCCCAGTTGGATTACGTAGGTGGTAAGCGCGCATCCTGGTTCAAGGATAACGCTCGAGAGCGTCGTGTGACGGTGGAGATGACCCGCCAGCCAAACGGCGAGTATTACATTAACTCAGCAAAGGCTAACTATAACGTTGGCGGCACGACTACTCAGGTCGGTGTGAATAATCGCCTCCTCCGCAACGAGCTACTCACTAGCAATATCACAACTGGCTAAAGATAATCTAAGGATTATTAACAAGAGTATGGAGAAATCCATGCTCTTTTTTATTAAATAATTTAAAGCCATGAGAGATAAAGAAGCACAATTAATCTGGGAAGCATATGATGTCAAAGTAAACGAAAATCATCCCGGTACCTACGAGTTAACCGGTGCAGATCCAGATGTAGGTACCTATATAGATATTCAAAACGATTATTTATCTCCAGATACTTACGCCGCAGGTTTAGATCAGGAGGCGATTACTGCGCTTATATCCGAACATGGTACGTTAGAATTTATTGTACATCTCACTGGTGTAGATCCAAATTATGACGGTACAGAAAGTTATTATACCTTTAACGTTCCTGGTATGACTGATCAGTTAGCCAATTTGGTCGCTGCTGGTGGAGAGGATTATACAGAGACAGCTAGTCAAATTGCTAATGGAGTAATGACACAGTATATGCTTAAGTCAGGATTATACGACAATATAGTCTTCTTTGTAGAGCCTGGTGGTGATGGACTAGGTAGCTTACGACGTTTTCTAGATGGCACGCTCTAGCTAAAAACATATGTTTTCTCCCGAAAAGTATATGAATTCTAGGATTTATTGAATCTCTGAGTATTATTAAACCATTGAGAATTAATAAGATATCGCGTATTCTGCAAGAAATTATACTAAAATACGAGAAGGATCAGAATTTACTAACGGCCACAGCCACAATTCCTATCAAGTCTCACGGAGTAAAGTGAAAGTAAAGTGAAAATAACCGGAGAAAGGTGTTGCCAGATCCCCGAAAAGTTCCGATAATATTGGCGTTGTGAGTGAGATAGATAGACACGAAGAAGCGGTGAAGACAGCATATGAGGCTGGACTCAGTAATGGTAGAGAGCAGGGCGTTCAGATCGGTATCGAGATGGGCATGAAGAGAGCAACAGAGATCATGTCTCGAGATTTGCATAACTTCAAGTTTCCAGAGGGTCAGATTCCGATCGATATGCCGCTGACACAGCATGCTCCTAAGGATAATTCCACGTTCGAGTTCTCGTATCAGACATATGAGGAGCGAGTGAAGGAGCGGGAAGCTGCACAGCGCAATGTGAGGCGTCGACGTTCGAATCGCATGGTTGCTAAGAACAGGAAGCGTCGTGAGACTACTGAGGATCACGGCTATGATGAGCTGTTAGCTGAAGAAGGTATCTTCATTAAGGAATAAGTATTGATATTAGCTCCGGATACACTATAATTATGGCAATGGAAGAGATGAAAATGACAGAGAAGCAGACACAGAAGCTTAAGGATTGGAAGCGCTGGGGATTAATGATGAAGCTCTTGAAGAGTATTCATAGAGAGATTGAGCCGAGAAAGCAGCAATTACGCCATGCCTTTGACTGAAGAAAAATTTATACCACACGGTTTGAGTAGATTTGCTACTACAAAGAATCCTTTATACACAAAACTTAGAAATATGGAAAAGAAGAAGACCAAGAAGAGCCCCGCGCCAGTACTAGCATGTATTATTACTGGCCAAGCGCGGAAGACATCCCACAACTACTTGAACGATAAGGCCAAGCGCCTAGGAGTCAGTAGTGATTGGTTACTCAACAACTATGTGAGTAAGTTTGTTTGTAGTCAGCTGCGTGCTGGTAAAGCGCTTAGTGATCTACAGACAACGGATCAAAAGATCACAGATCAGCTCTTGACTGATCTGGTTAAGAAGAACTCTAAGAGCCGAGTGACTGACTTCTGGTTCAAGGATGGAGTTTATCAGACAGCTAAGGTAACACCTAAGAAGGTCAAGAAGACAGAGCCTACTGTTGATGTTGAGTCACTCACTGCAAAGGTGAATGAAGAGCAAGCTGAGGCTGCAACGGTCCCAGCGCCTGTTAAGGTAGCTTCCTTCGATGAGGTGCTTGATGAGCTAACACAGCTGAACTAACCCACAACAACACACAAGGGGTGGGAGAGTAATAGGTAGCTCTCCTATCCCTCTGTATAGACACTTAAGTACGGATATCCGGATTATATAGAGGTACCGTGGAAACGGGTGATCTGCGCATGCGAAATATTTTTTTCGCGTAAAAAGGATAAATATTGTTATGGAAGTTTATAAAAAACATCGTCCATTTAACCGGTTTTATAAAACTTTAGATGAATATAACAGTTCAATTAAGCATGAAGTTAAACTGTTACAATTATTAGAAAGAGAATTTATTAACGAGCCTAAAATTGATCATTATCCATTTTCAAAATTAATTGATACTGAATTATGTACTAAGCATCACAAAATTAATATATCTGAAAACAAATATAGAGGTCGAGTTGGTGATTGTCATATTTTAATACAGACTCATTGTGGAAAGAATGCATTAACAAATGCTGAACATGTTAAAATTCAAAAAAATATACAGCCTATTAATTTAAATAATACAATAGAATGTATAATAAACAATTTACGTAATACATGTATATTACGTACAGATTTACATCCCGGTAATCTATGTATTAATTCCTTAGGGCAGGTGTCATTAATTGATTTTAAAATTACAGCTGAGATCGCATCGATGGAGTATATTAAAGAGTATTATAAGAAGCCTAACTTAAAAGATTTTAAAAATGAATTATATAATTACGTAGGGTGTGCAGAATCAGATCATTTGATAGAAAAGTCACTTACATCTTTTTATTTTAAAGAAAAGAACCATAACGACGAGTCACCTCCTCAACTCATAAAAAAGATGAAATGGACGAATGGCCGATTTTTTAAAAAAAGCCCATGGAGTATGTTATATTACTTTTAAATTTTTTGCCTTTTTTTGTGGAAACGCTATAATAGAGCTTTTACGAGTTGGTGCGATAAATTATTATATGCCTGCAGGACAAATAGAAGCCAATTGGGACAGATCCCCTGATACTACACCAGTATCGCAATTTAAGGTTAATATTACACAAAGAGACTTGGATGAGATTAATCATTTAGTTAAACGCAACATGGCGGGTATGACAATAGCCTGGACTCCAGCTATGATTGCAGTAACAAAAGTATTGACACAAATTAGTAAACAAGACGAAGAGCTTGATAATTACGATAATGACGGTAAATGTCCGTTATGTAAAGCACCAGAGCACGAAGACACAGATTAAATGAAATCATATATAGTTGAATTCACACATAGAGTAAGCGGGAAATCCTTTCTTAAGTTCGGACATACTAAGTATTCCGATGTTATGAAGAGATTCGAATTCAGTCCAGAGCAATACCAAGATTACAATATCCAGGTATTAGCTAGTATAAAACATCATACAGTCGAGGCCGCAGAAGCCGTAGAAACTGATTTCCTCGATAAGTATCCAAAGAACCTGTATCTCCCGAAGAACTTCTCGGGTATTACAGAGATATACGAGCCCGAGGACAAACAGGAGAGAGCTAAGATACTACGTGAGTTTTACACAATAAAAGAGACTATCGAGGGAAAGAAGAAAAAGAAGGGATCAACTGTAATGCCATGGCCAGTTTACAATGTATCTGGTGCAGAGAAAGCTAATAAGCTAATAATAGATAAATCCGGAGATACATTAATAACTGATCAATTAACTGATAATCCATTAGCACGGTGACCGAGCAAGCGAACGGAGTGGTCTGCAAAACCATCTATGCAGGGAGCGTTACCCTGACCGTGCTCCAATTTAAATGAGTATACTAAATAAGTTTATAGAAGAGAATCGTAATAATATCATATAATTGTAAAGTATGTTTAAAAAACTCTGGTTAATATGGTGTAGGACAGTTGATCATCGGATAGGAAAGACAAATCAGGATGAGCCAGATATACCGATATTAACTTTAAAAGAAGCACAGATTAGTTTATTTTTAAGAACATTTATTATTTTTATTAATGTAGTGACTTGTATATTCATAATGATAAATATTATACATAAATGGTAACATCAAAGCAGATTAACGATGCCACGCAGACCCGGTTTGTGCCGGTGCCAGAAAAAAAGCCGGATTTGCCGGATGAACGCCCTGGGGTATATGTGATATTGTTAATACCATTTATATTACTATTAATAAAAATATGCGACCTATATGACTGGCTAAGGTCAAAAAAGATTAAATAATATTGTATGGCATTCGAAGCGAAAATTCTAACAGAATCTAAGAACAAACAAGCTAAATTATTAAGAGCTGCTAGTGTTGCTGCTAAGTCACCAGACACTGGAGTTAAGATACTTAAAAAGAGTGCATATTATGTTATAAGAGATTGTGCTAAAATTACTGAGTTATATCTGCCGCATTTTATATATTCGCAATTAAAGAACCCTATTCAAATGTTAGAAGGGGCATTTACAAAGGCAGATTGTACAGATTTTTTAGGGAGAGCTAAGAAAGACTTAGTTACTAATCAATTATTAAATTTAATTATTTTTGATATCAAGAAGCAGAACATCCTTGAATCTGCTTCGACCGTATTTAAACAACCAGATCTAGACACATCAACATTTGATGAAGAAGATACAGAAGATATTTACGGTGATTATGAGGCAGGCGGAGTTACAGTAGAAGAAGAACCAGAAGTGATAGTTGAAGTAGAGAAAGATACATTACAATTATTGTTAGATGCCTTCAAAGTTAAAACCTAAGCACGAATATAAATGTCGCTATGATGAATTAGCTACTCAGTTGCTAGCAGCTGGTACTAATATCCACAAATGTACAACTGATCAAGAGGTTTTGGCGTCTAATAATAAATGCATAGAATTAGCAAAAAGGTTCATTGATCGTGTATCTTTACCCAAAAATTAGTAAAGAAAAAGAGTTGTATAAATAGCTTGACGAAATCCCCGTTTGGAGCCATACTTATGGGGTTGTCTGGTGATGTAGCCGGAGCTTAGAAACAATGAAATACAATTCAGATATTATATGTAAGGCAGTGTTAAATAACCCGGAATGGGTTATTGATCTAGTTCAAAATGATAATAAACAACAGGCTCTGTTTGTTGAGAAAATGTTTTTCGCAGATAGAGGTGGAGAATTCACAAATTCTAACGGATACGATGGAATCATAAACGGGAAAAAATATGAGGTCAAATACACAAATTATGTTAAGAGTAACATATATTTGCGTATACAAAAATGTAATGACAATAAACGTGGATTGTTTGATTACATAGCAATAATTGATGGTTTAAATACAAAGGTGTTTATTATACCTCACGACGAATGGTATAAACGAGCAGATTTTAATTACTACGATGAATTCGAATGGAGTAGTACTTATAATAAAAATACTACCCGTGGTCAAAAAATAAACAACACTAACTTACTTCTTGAGTATCTAGAAGAATAAGCTTGATTGTTTTTGTATAAATACATATAATAATGTTTATTATGAATGATGAAAAAGCCAAGAGTCATAATAAGGTTCAACACTGGAACCAGAATACACCCTCCAAAAAAGGGTAAAGGCTCTTATATCCGAAAGAAAAAAATCGATGGCAGCAAAAAGTAAAAAACAAAGTGTTTGGGAGCGTATTCGAAAAGGTGTCAAGACACGTAAGACTGTGACTGTGACTAAACAGAGAGTACCGCGCCGGAAGAAATAAGTTGATTAATTATTCAAGACAGTCTATAATAATGGAGTTATGAGGATAAACGAAAGAAACGTCGCGTTGCAAGATATTAACGAACACTCAGCAATAGCGGTAGAAGGTGTTCATCAAATTTCAAATAAAGACGAGCTATATAGTAAAGCTGGTCTAGATTTTGAAGTTCAATCGGTCAATCTCGGAGATGCTACTGGGAATGATAGTTATGATAGGTTCTATGGATTGCGTAACAATAATACAGGTCATGTTTATACTGTTACTGGTCGTAAGTATACACCTATCCAAAACCATGAACTTATCGATGCATTTGATGAGGTTCGTAAGATGTATGGAGCAGATTATAAAGCTGCAGGGGTTATGCGTGGAGGTAGTCGAGTTTGGGTACAGGCTCAATTGCCGAAGGATTACACATTCGAGATTCCTAATCGTAAGGGTGATAAGATTAATTCTATGCTTACCATGTTGATTGGACATGACGGGATTATTTCTAATTGTATTTTCCCGACATCGATGCGAGGAGCGTGTAACAATCAGTTTGTTGCAATGACTCGTGAATCTACACGTGATTATCGGATTCAGCATTTTTCGAATTGGAGTAATCGGTTAGATTTGGTTAAGGCGGTATTCGCGAAGAATATTAATAGTCTTAAAAACATGTACACAGATTTTGCTAAACTTGACAGTACAGCAATTTCTAAAGAACAGCTATACAACTTCTTAGGTGAGTTATATCCGATGAAGGATCAGGAAGACGAGCGCACGCTTAACCGTCACAATGATATCGCTACCTTGTTTAGTCGAGGTGCTGGAAATCTTGGCAAGTCTCGCTGGGATGCATTTAATGCAGTAACCGAATATGTTGATCACCATCAGCATGCGACGCGGATGGCTAATGCCATTGAGAACAAGAATCATGAATATATCCAGAACCGAATTGGTAGTTTAAGTACACCTGGTGGTCAGATGGATAGGTTCAAGCGGAAGGCATTAAATCTGCTAACCGGTACTCCAAAGTTTAGCAAACCAGTTGTTAAACCAGCTGAAATTACAATAACAGCTTAATTTTATAACGGTATTAGGAGTCCCCGGGAAACCGGGGATTTCCTATCACCAAATCCTATATAGTTTTATGTTTTTAATGGGGCAGAGACGTTCGGAAACGCAGGATAATCATGTTTTATAAGTATGTTATTTAGCATAAATAATTACATGATATCGGTGGAGTTAAAAGCAAAACCTAAGATCAACAGGTGGTTGCGTCGTAATGAAATAGATGTTAATGTTGTTGAGATGTGTTTAAATATTATTCTCAATAAAATTCGCATTTGGAGGAAAAACTCCTATATGGATATAGAGATCAAGAAATATAAAAATAACGGTAGTGGATATTATTTCGGTTTTGATGAGGTTCACATTACTGAAAATTTAGATCAAAACGGTTGGAGTAAAGAAAAAAAGCTAGATACATTTACAGGACATTTTCTTCATGAGATAAGACATTGGATGCAAGATAATATGTTAGGGGTGGCTGAGTCTAAATTAAACTATACAGATGAACAATGTGATAATGACAGTAGTGTATATAAATACAACAGATGGGAAGTTGATGCTCGGAGGTTTGAGAGAAGATATAAAAAAGAATTTATTGATTTATATCACACGATAGAAAAATTATCCAGGAAACCAGACTTGAGTTAATTTAAAGATATAATATAATTATTTTATGAGTATGAATATTAACGAATTTGAACGAACTAAACCAACACAAGCATATGCTGCTCTTGATGGCGCAATTACCAAGTATCGGCAAATAGTAAACGAGCACACATATAACGGTCAACAATTACTCATGGAGAGTGTCGATGCGCAACGCATTGCACTAGCCCAGCAAGTTGTTAGTGACCTTGAGAATATAAAGAGAGTATTCTTAACTGGGAATTAAGATATTGTTATATTTTTTACTTCGTCAAAATATGGAGTAATTTTTTGAAGTTCTAGTTGAACACGTTTACTAATTTTGTATTGTAACTTACTATCAGATATATCTGTATGCTGTATATCTACTTTATATTTATTAGCAAGTTTTTCTGGATAATTAAATTTAAATAATTTATCAATAGTATCAATATACGTTCGCTGACCGAGTGGATAAGACCAGACTACATTTTTATCTTTTACATGGTAATTATAATGCGCTAGCATATCAAAATAATTCAGAGTTTTATTATATATTTTAAATCCTTTTATTTTTGCATTATGTACAAAATATTTTTTATCTTGTAATAGTTTATTGGCTAGTGTTATATAAAACGGGGTCGATACTGCACCTACATATAATCCTGTTTCGAGTACGTTTGCTAAAGCATACTTACCTCCAGAAAAGGTTACCTTATCTACTGATTTTCCATTAACAAATAATTCCATATAACCATTTGTTAAAGATACGTTAATAAAGAAATGATTATATCCTGGATTTAATGTAGAAAAATCAAAATCAATAATCGATTTTTGTTTATAATATTTACCAGTACTTGAAAATCTTGGTTTCTTTTTTAAGACGATTTTAAATCTATTCTTATTTGCGCCTATCTTTTTTAAGTACCCATATGATGTAACTGTTTTAGTTAATTTAAGAGGAGCGATATTAATCCCATTAAGCTTCTTACTATAAACAATTCTTAGGGTTTCATGATCAAGTTTTGATAGTCTAGCTCCTCCTGTAAACTCTTGTATTAATAATATATACTTTTTGTATTCACCACCTTCAAAATCATATATTAAATCTATATATGTTGCACCTATTGTCCATTCTAAGGCGCAATATTCTCTAGTACGAATTAATTTACGATCGTTGTCTAATATAGAAATAACATTTTCATCATGTAATACTATTATATTATTCTCATCGTCATTTAGAATACCATTAATTTTCGATCTTTTATCTAGACCTGATAGTATTCTATTATCTTTACCTGTCCCTGTTCCTCTATAATCTGTTACATTTTTTTTGTCTAACTTTTTAATGTGAGTTTGAATATTAGCTAAATCACCGGGGTCATCCTGTCTTACTACCCATGGGACATTATTATTATCAATTGTCACTTCATTCCCGTTTCCTCTTTTATCAACTTCAAATTTATATAATATATCATCCTTTCTTATTAATTTACCCTTTTTACCTGTTACTGTTGGCCTTGTTTGAGCTGCAGGACAAGCTGTACTGGATTGTGTCCATGTAGATGGTCGCCAAGAGCTGCTAGTTGTAGTACTATAGTTGTTTGTTTTAGTATTATATGTAAAGTACTTAAATTCATCAACCGGGGCAAATAGGACATGAAGCCTATCTTCATCTATCTCAAAATCATCTATCTCAATATCTTTATCTTTTAAGTTTTCTATTTTACCTACCAGATGATTATTATTATTAAAAATATATATTATATGTTCTTTTCTTTTTTGACATTCTACGTCTTTTTGTAAAACCGTATCATATACAGCACTCGTTTTCCATGTATGAGCTAGAACATAGAACTCAGAAAAATTATCTTTACGAGCAATACCGTCAATTGTTACTTCTTGTTCTCCTTCTTTTAAGATAATATAATCGTATACTTCGAAATCATTATTTAAAAATAATAATTTACTAAAGTATTTTTTACTTGTACTACTTTTATCCGTTATGTTGGTTACTGGTAATATAATATTCGGTGTTACAAGGTCCGTATTAAATACACCAATACCGTCATCAAAATAATTACCTAATAACTTATAACAAAACGGTTTATTATTATCTTTTGTATGTAGCCAGAAATTAATACTAAAATCTCCTTGTATATCTGTTTTAGTTTTTGCTAGGTTATTACCATCTAAAATTATCTCCCGGTCTCTCTTAACATACGTTCTCGGTAGTGGTACGCCTTTGTAATCCAAATACTCAGTGTGGGTTGTTTTATTGTATTTACTATTATACGCCCTAAACAAATTTTCATAATCATGTCCACCGATATGATAATACCCATAATCATTATTAGGTTCAAAAGTTAAACTAGACGATACATCAAACGTCTCCGTTGTTTGCGCTCCAGCGGCTGTTATTACGTTGTAATGTGAAGTACCAGATAAAGCGTCAGAAAAATTTGACGCTAATGGATTATAATATCTATCTACCCATCTCGTGTCACCGTCGCTATTACCAGATAACCAACTACACAAATACATAGAATTAACATCATCACTAAAACTATTATTTTTAATTACCTCTCTTCTTTTAAAAACTTTATCTGACATTAATGGATTACTACCAGGTACAGCTCCTAGGTTTTCAATTTTTGAATCATTGATATTAAGAACTGTATATGGTGACATAGAGTTCGGTGTCGTAAAATAAGTTAGTTTATTAGGCTTAAAATTTATATCATACGTCCCAATATTATAAGATAACCCTATGTTATTATATCCATGTTGTTGATGTACGCCAGCATGTATTTTTTCGTATATTCTATTATTGGTATTAGCTTCATAATTATAATGATTGTTTTCCGAGTAATATTCATGTAACGTTGCTTGGTTTTTTAATGGGAAGAAATCAACATGCGCAATAAATTTATTCTCACTGTTATCTTGATAAAAATTATAATTATTGTTGAATACAAAATAGTTGTTACTAACGGATGTTACATTGGTTAATGATATATTATCAACATTAGAGCTCGATTTATATTTGTTAAAAGTACTAGGTAATGTTTTAAAATCTTTAGTTAATAAATTCCTATTAACATCAAAGAAACTAGCACTTAAATCTGCTATAGTATTTTGCCAAGCACCAGGGGCTGATAAATATAATGTATCAGAGTTGTTTATTAAAACATTTGCTGCTCCAGGAGCAGTAGTTCCGATACCAACATTAACGTCATTGTCCGTTGTAGCGTTATTATGTAGAGTGATTTTGTTATCATTTAAAGTATAACTAAGCCAAGATCGGTTGTTATCTCCGGAAGCAATAAGGGTCCATTTTGCTGTTATATTCTGATCATACGGTGCACTTAAATAGTATGTTTTACTATTGTAGTCTTGAGTTATAAAAGCAGCCTCTCTTTTATTTAAATTATTAGCGGGTGATGGTATACTGCTAATATGAAAAGTAAAGAAAAACTGACTACTTAAATTACTAAATTGAGACGAGTTAACAAATGTAGATTGTATATTGTTTAAATCTGTATAATCGTTTTTAAGATATTTATCCCCATGTTTTATTGTTGTAGTAAACGCACTAACAGCATTAGTTGTAAATGGTATATCAAGTTCTGCTATTGTAGATAATGCTTGTAAATCTGTTAATTGATATTGGGTGTTAAAATTTGTTTTTTTATCTTTTAGCTTCTCATTAAAATAATATTGATTTGTAATTAATCCGAAATTAAAATTTTCTCTATATTTACGTAATACAATTGTTGCATCGTGTATGTGACGATACTCAATTATCGGAAGCGAGCTACTATCAATAGTTTGTACTCTCATTATTAGAACATCCTTACACCAGAAAACGATGATCCAGATCCTATTTTTGGAGCATTGTATCCTGTTTTACCACTACCACCATATTTTATAAGAATAATGTCATTATTTTTTACTTCATCGACAAAACTAAAATCATAAATATATTTAGAGTCACTTATTTTCTGAGGGTAGCGTTTGCGCGCGGAAATACCATTAATATATACTTCAATTGGTATGTTAGTAGTATTACCACCGTATATTATTTCTATATAAGCATCAAATGATATTGTACTCGTTGAAAATGAGCCTATTGCAGGGTATGTCATTTTAAACGGATCACGAACTAGAGTACCAACAGCTGGATCGATGGCTGTTCTATTAAAGGGAAGAGTACCACTACTAGGTAGTGCTATATCACTTCCTGTGACCGATACTTTAAAGTTTACAGAGTCTACTGTTGATGATGTTTCTGATAATAGGCGAGCCGGTATTGAAACAATATCTGTATCTGTACCAGTAGCCGCAACGACTATATCTGCTTCCATACCGTCATACCACTCTCCGTCTTTTCGCCTCGTTGTACCATTGGATGTATACGATGATATTTTCTTTAATCGTAGTTTTGCTCCTGTCTTTAAAGTTACTTCTTGAGGTGTTTCTAAGAGAGCTGTAATTTGACCTAACCTGGCTAATATGTTTTGTATATCACCTTGGTTCTGGGCTGGTATAGCTGAAAGAGGGGTACCAGACGAAGTATCTGTTAATGCAAGGTATGCCTGATAATTACGTTTAGTGAGTTCTATACCTCCTTGTAAATCTTCATACGTAGGCTTATGATTCAAATCTGTGTCTGATTTTAATAAATTAAACCCACCCACCGTCATAAATTGCTTTTGACCGACATTATCACCACGACCAGATATTAAATGATAAAAACTAATGTTATCAAGACCGATGACGAAGTCCTTAAAGTCTAATAATTTAGTACCGTTATTAGTTTCTACTATTAGCTTATCAGTTTTTAAGATTTCACTACCAACATCTAAATCAGATATATTTACAATTTCGTCTTCTATAGCCATATAATTATTTAGTCGTTATTAATAATCTACAAATGCAGTTATTGTACTTATTCCGGTTGTAATAGTATTACAGCTCTTAGGTTCATATAAATCTACCATAAAATACCCACCAAGAGGTATTTGTGAAACAGATACACCAGTACCGACGTTCGTATAATAAAAGTAACTAGAATCAGCTAACGATGCTCTTGTTCCTGTTATATCTATTAATGGTATTGATATTGTTTTTTTAGATAAATTTACATCTTTAATTAAATCTCCACCGTTCCAATTTAAATATCCTGTCAAATGCATAAACGCTGAATTAGCAGTAAGAGGTATATAAGTAGTATCTCCTTTCGCTAAAGATTGCCCGGGAATGTATATATTACCGATATCAGGATTCGCGGCCCTCGTTCTATATCTTATAGTAATATTATCATTATTTTTTGGTTTCTTATTAGTATTTGGAAGATATATATTTTTAAGCTGTACTACAATAGCATCACCCGTGTTAGATTCGTTAGCATCTACTTGTACATATTCTGTAGTAAACCCAATATTAAAGGATTCAGAACTAATGGTTTGACTATATGTTAATGCTGGATCAAATTCACTTTTTGCTATAGCATCAATATCTATTAAGTTTAATCCTAATACTTCCGGGTTTTTATTAATAAAAGTTAATAATAGTTTTTCATCTGTAGAATTGTTTGTATTAAAATAATCAGTATTAATTAAATTAATATCTTCAAAGGATTCAAGTCCAGGTTGGCTCATTTTAAATCCAATATCAATTATATCAATTTTAAGATCGTCTCTATATAAAGTTAAATATACATTTTTTATAGTATTGTCAATTGGTTCAGTTTCAAGAACGTGAGTAAATGTATTTGTAGATATTGGAGGTATTGAAGTTGTTACTATTGGTCTATTTATTATTAATTCATCAGAACCATCTTTTTCAAAATCAACAACTATTTTATTAATTTTTCTAGTTGCGTGGCTATCATACGACGAAAGACCTGAGAGAGAAAATGTTACATTTGTAGTACCGGTGAGCGATGCTGAGAAGGTAGATAACGATGCCGTAGCAAGAGGAGAACCTCCAAAGTTTTCTTGATTACCACCACTAACTGTATATGTGTACGTATTCATTAGTTATAATATACCTGCAGGTATTTCATCATCCTCATCCCTCATGCCTCCTATGAGGCGGGTCGCCGATCTTCATACCATTACCGTCATCAGGATTACCGTCATCAGGTTTATTGGGTGGTACTAAACAAGTTAATTTTTGATATCCTGTTATATCATTAATTGGACTAAATGTAATATCAAAATTGTTGTCTGGGTTAATCGTATTTCCTTGACCATCGAATCTTGATACTAATACAGTACCCGGGTCGTAGTTAATTAACCAATTTTCTGTAGTTGAATTATTTTTAAAATCAACAGAATTAAGGAATTGATAGCCAATTTGTTCAGTCCAAGGCCATACCTCGTAATGAAAATAGGTAGGTACTTTTGGATAATAAATTACTTCATCACTTGTTTTATAGGATACTGTGTCATCTTGGGTACTCGTCCCTACAGGGGCGTAAAAATTTGCTTTTATATACAACTTATAAGTAGTATCTCCTACGGTGTATGGGATATACCATAGGTCAGTTGATCCGAACACGCGTCCAGACATTTGCAATATTGCGATAAGACATGAAAATCGCCAATCGTCTTTATTTAATACTGGGAGTTCTTCATCTACTGTATAATCTTCCTCTTCCTCTTCTCCCGGGCAGGGTCTATATACTGCTATAAAGTGCCATTTTATATCCGTGGCTCCACCTGTAGCAGAAGTTTCCACAAGTTTTGTGCCTTCTAGCTTATAACCAACAAGCCATCGACTATCTTCTTGATTATCAGATCTAGATCCTCCGCCAACATTCGTTCCTGATTCTGGTTGGAACCTTTCTACTAGCCATAATGCACCGTTATATTCTACTTCTAGTACGTCTACAGGATTACCAGTTTTCATTTTCGCGATATCGCTGTCAGGTATTCTCTCCCATCCTAGGTGATATTGATTCAGACCGCTAGAGCTGAGGTTGTCTTTTAGCACTTGAGCCGGGTCTTCACCTTTTTTCATGCCGAGAATGGCGGCACCTAATAATGCACCCAAGCCTGAACCACCTGTGATGGTACTTCCGCCACCAGCGGTGAGGTTGCCAAGTTTACCGGTTGGGCCTGCTTCTGTTTCTGTTAATTCTTTAAACCAGCCAGGTTCACATTCTGGCTCGGGAGTAGTAATAGTAACTGTTGGAGTTTCACCAGGAGGACCAGGTATATCACTTCTTCTTTTTGTAACGCCTGTCCATTTTGCTTCAACTTCACTATCTACAAATTCAGGTAATTGACCACATAAATTAATTCTGTCTATAAGAGATGATTGTTTTATTGACATTGTAATATCGACAGGGTCTGTAGTAGGAACATTAACTAGTTCTTTTCTTAAGTTAGCAGAAGATTCTTCTAAATACTCTACTGTTGTTGTATTATCTGTTTTTTGTAGTAATTGAGTTGGTTTACTCATTTTTACACCTGTTACTTTAAATGAAAGTAATTCAAAGTGACTAGTATATTCTGATGTTGTAAACGATAATCCAACATTAAGAGGCGCGACTAATCCCTGCCAAGGACTTCTTCCACCTGGGTATTTTTTTATATCCTCCTCATCGTCAATAATAACTGGTGGAACTAGAGGAGGTGGAGTATATGTAAAATCAGAAATTTCTTTTGTAAGACCTGGACGAGGAGGATAGTCTATATAGATCCGTTGATGGAGCTCAGGCTCAGGCTCAGGTTGTATATCAATAATTATACCAGGTCTAGGTCCATAGTCTATATTGATTAGTTGATGTCGCTCAGGCTTTACTATTATTGGGAGCTCCCATACAGTCTCAGGATCTTCTGGCTGCCACACTTCAATGTCCTCATCATCATCAAAAATAATTGGATCTGAAACAGCAGAACTTCCTATACCAATACCCTGTCCGAACCCAGGTCCAGGATTTTGAAACGGATCAGTGGTACCCATTTTACCAATTCTGCGTGGAGTTGGTTGGCGAATGGCTTCTGCTTGAAAGCGAGGATCCTTACTAACAGGCGTACGATCACCTGAATGATAATAAGGAGATACTGCTCCGCGAATCGCTTGCCCAGGTGGACTGAATTGTTGATTATAATAACCTGACCATGGATTATAGTATATCCCTTTTTCGTTTTTTACACTATTTAAATCGAATTGTAATATTGTATTGTAATCAGTAGCACTTGTAAGTTTATTATATACTGTAACTTGTGTACCTTTATTAGTAAGATCAATTCTATAATCTTGAAAGTCTATATCAGAACCAGTACTGTTAGCAGATTCTTCATGCATAGGTACAGCACTAGCTGCTACGGTTGACATTGACATGCATGTTAATACTCTTGTAAAGGAAGATAAGTTACCTCGGATACCTACTGAACATGGGGCTGTTGTATTAGTAAATGTGCCTGAATGTTTTCCATGGCTCCATGTTCCAGCGCCACCACCAGCTGACAACCAACCTTCTTTACCTTCTGAAGTAGTACAAAAATCACCTTTAATATCAAAACCGACACCTAGAAAACTATTAGCTAGTGGTCCGAACCCGTCGTGAGTCGGTCCTTCCCACTGGTTGCTAATAACTAACCCGTTAACGGCTGTAGTTTCACCGGCGACCTCACTTACTACACTACTTGCTTTTGCATAACCTAATGTACTACCTAATCCTTGAGGCTCAACGATTCCAACTAAAGGATTTCTATAAAAGAATACACTAAAACCACTACCAGCACCAGATAGTCCACCGGTGGCTGAAGTTGTAACAGCTTTATCTATCCACCTAGATGGTTGAGAATCATCGTTTCCAGATTGTTTCGACTTATAAGCGGTCATTGCTGGTACATTGAATGACTTAGCTCTAAAGTCTACACGGATATCATAATTAGGATCAAATGCGTTGTATTTAGGATTATATGTAATATATCCTCCTGACCATAAAAGTGGGTATTGGTTAGTACCAGTAAGACAAGGTACTTTAGTTTTTGGACAAAAGGCCATTAAATTAAAACCTAAACTATCATTACTATCAAGATGTGTAGGAGCAATAGTATAATCTGTCACTCTTTCTGCATAAGCTGTATCGACTGGTTCATTCCATCTAAGTCTATTCCCACCTATAATAAAATCAGAATTTAAATATCCATTTTTAAATGTAAATATGTTGCTTTCTGCCTTACCTTTAGGTATATATGACCGAGCGTCTAATAAATAAAAATTAGTATCTATGTATTGAAAAATATAACTTAAAATCCCAAAACCGTCAGATGTTGCAGAGTATCTACCCATACATGTAACTGAATATCTATCTGTGGTTTTATTATAATTTATAAGTGGTTTTGTAATATGCGCAAAGTCTGTATTATCACCATAATAATTCACTGGAAGTAAATCGAATAAATCACTTTTTGTGTCGTCTTTAAACGTGTCTAGATTTTTAGGATATATTATTGATTGATAATTTGTATCTTTGTCTATTTTATATACTATAGGTAGTGCGCCATAAACGACATCCGGTCCTTCACATCGTTGCCCAGAGATAGAACTCACCTTACAGACAAACATTTCCTTTGTTTGATCATTATAAAAAACGTCTGATTGTTTTGTTGTGAACATTTAAATTATTTACTAGGTTAGGTGCTCAAAACTAGGGTTTTAGAGCTTGCATTAACTTTAAATATTTTATCTTCGAATTTATATTTTTCAGTTACTGTTTCCGCAGATGTTTGTATATATATTGTGTCTTCAATAATATCAAAATCTACAATATTGCTTGTTGATAATATATTAGATTTTGTGTTACCCGTTGTATGTTTATTAAACACGTCTACAAACGCTGTTGATAATGGTTCAATTAATTGTGTCGCTACGTTTCTTATATAAATTTCCCCAGCACTAACATATTGCTGATCGAATAAATGTATTGGAGTAGAAGCGAAATTATTAAGAGATGTACTCTCAAATGTTGTTGCGTTATTAGTATAAATAGCAGTTGTATCTATTGTAAAGTATGGAACTGTTGTCTCTTGGAAATTCATTGACGCTAAATCTGTCCCAGTCCCTGGATGATTTTTAAACGATCCACAATCTATAGCAGATACAGCTGAAACTGAACCACAAGAAAGTGCACTTGTAAAAATATTAGCTCGGCCTGCATTTAATTGATCGAATTCAGTTAATGGAGCATTGAAACCGTCTGCTTCACCGTTAGTACAGCTAGTTCGACCTAAAACTTCACCGGTACCATCATTTGCTAGTATAAACGTATCATATATTCCGGTGACGCTACTGAATAGAGTACCACTAACTTTATACTCTGCAGCAGATATAGCAGATAACAGTGGATCAAAAAACAAACCATCATAATATTCTGCGCTTGTAATACACGCAGTAGTAGTAGTTACCGGGGTAGGAATATGCGCTGAATTAGCTTTTCGTTTTGGGTATACAGACTTTACAAAATAAAATTCATTACCATAAATATCGTTTCTTATTTTTATTCCTGTTTTATTATAAATTAATAAATCATCTAATCTAGTTGTTTCAGGATATACATTTAAATCTTTTATAGGATATGTATCATCGTTTAACCATATAACATGAGTTGGATCATCGTCCCAAAAACTTATAGCATCTTCTTTTTTATTAATTCCTGTAAATGAATAGTCTAAGCTATTTTCTTTGCTTTGATAGCCGTAGTTACGTAGTAGTTTATTATTATAAATATTAACCCCTGGATTAATATTGTCGTTTTTAAATTGAGCATTTTTAGCTTTATATTTAAAAGGTGGTTTTCTTTTTCTATATATATTTTTAAGTATTTGACCAGTGTTACTATTTTTTATAACACCGACACATTTAACACCTGATTCAAATTTATCTGGATCAGGTATAATATAGTCGAGCCCACGAAGGCTTGATAATTCTATTGAATAAGTTAAATTGCTTGAATGAAATACAGTTACTCCTGTATTGTGAAATGATAATTGTTGAGGGTATATCTCATTATGTTTAATGTTAACTAATTGTAAAAATGTATTTGGACTATATCTTTGAGAGAGATTATTTGTTGTATTAGCGTGATCAAATAATTTATTTACTTTTTTAGCTGCACTGTTTATATAGTAAAGATCATTAGAGATATATTTTTTAATTAAATCTCTCTCAATAATAAATTTTAAATTATTAAGAATCTTTTCTTCATTTCTAAAATATCTAGACGGTAACCTTTCATAATTTGAAAATGGTTGATTTATACCGACTATACTATTAGGAGCGCTGATATTATTTATTTTTATTTTTAATGCTTTACCACCCTTATTAACAGTTAACACTTGACTGATATTAGGTACTTCATCTAAGACTCTTTGTGGAATATTTAAAACAAGATTTTTATCTACTTTATGATAATTGTATACGAAATCATCAGATGCATATGTATTTAAATTAATATTAATATTGTTTGCTATTTTTGGTAAGTTAATATTACTAAAAATAGTATCAGTATTTTCATTAACAAATTCGTTATCATTAAGTAACCGTATAATAAAATTTTTAAGATAATTTGTTATTCCGGTTTTTGAAGATTTAAGTTTATTTTTTACTTTAGTAAATTTAAGTTCTTCTCTTAAACTACGGATATTTTTTAATTGATCTTTTATTATTACAGAATAGTAATGTACTGCTAATTCTAATTCATAAATGTTACTAGTATTAATTCGATCAAGAAATCTTACTATCTCATTATCTATTGTGCTGAGATTTATGTTTCTTAGGAATTGTGTATATATATCCTTTACATATCTATCTTTTTTTGTTTGGTTTTCTAATTTTTCCTTTTTCCATTCAGTAAGATAATTATTATATAGTCTAGATAATTCAGATGCATTAAAGGAATCTTCATAATGTGTTTTCCATTCTTTATATGATAACGGAGTATGTGTGTGTTGTGATATCATTATAATTGTAATCCTTTTCTAATTTGATAATCTAGATTTTTAAATACTATACCTCCTACAGGATCCCAATTTGCACTAAGAGATGAAGATGATCTTGTAATAGTATTGTACTTATTATTATAGTCTATAATATTATTTTGTATGTTTTCAGCAGATATAATATTATAATTTGTATACGGATAAAACTCATAAAGTAAACTCAACCCATCTGACCCACTAATAGTTGTATCTAACGGCCAGCCCCAGTTACTATAGACATTATATTTATTAAGAGCATATGTAGTTGATACTCCTGAAGAAGACCCGTCTACTCTTATAGTTGGAACTTTTTGTGGGTTAATTAAAATAAACTCATTATTAAATTTTTGTCGGGCAACAAATTTAGTTCCTGCTGTAACTGTGTATGTAGCTGGGTCGATTGGGTTATTAAGGTCAATATTTCTACTTGCAGCTGATGAAGTAGAAAATTGAGTATCAAAGCTCGTATCATACCTCTCATAGTCTCCTAGCAGCTTAGAAATTTTTATACTAAATAAATCATATAATCTTTTTAATTCTGGTGGTGCTTCTGGGAGCTGTATATCTATATCTTCATTAAAAAATTGATGAAAGGATTCTAGTGTTTTAATTTTACAAAAATCAACATCACTATTATTCATAGTAAAGTTTGCGATTTTTTCAAATATTGTTTTACCGAATGTTGTTGGACTTGAGCTCGCCTGACCTACAAACGATGTAAATATACCATCAAAAAGTTTATCATATTCATGTTGTAATGTTTGAAATCTATAGCTTTTTAGTATTTTTGAATAATCTACATCTTCATTAATTTTATAAATCTCTACATCATTAGTAGACGGGAATACAGTAAAGGTATAAGAGCCCATAATTAAATTAGCACCACCAGCTGCGGTGTCTTCGTCAACTCCTATTGTTACTGGCCCAAGCGGTCCATCTGGATCATAATCTGTAGTTGTACCATATGCAGAAACAGCAGTATTAGATGTATATGAAGCTAATCTACCTGTTATACTTAATGTCCAGGTCCCGGCACTAAGTGGATTGATATTTAAATATGCAAAACTACTTAAAGCCGTATCCGTCCCATCATAAGGAAAATATTCTGTACATAAACTGCTAATGTTAGAGGTTGTAGTTGTTGTACCATCTGACCATTCATAAGCAAATTGTCTATCTTGAGGTGGGTTAGTTGCTCCTGCAAGCAAGTAAAATGTGTCGTAATATTTTCCTATGTTTAGCTTATCATCCGCTAATGCAACAAATACTTGGAACTTATCTCCTTGACGCTTATACTCTATGCTAGACATTTCTTTCATCCCAGTAGATGTAAATGATATACGACTTGTAAATGGTGTTACTACTTTAACTGGTACACCAATACTGGTACCTACATTTTCATTAATGGTAGATTTATCTTTTATTATTGGTCTCGCGACGTCGGTTTCTAAAAAATTTCGATCACTGTTATTAATATTTGTATCGATATCATCAACATAAAAATTCTTCATTCTATGTTGACTGGTATCTATTCGTATTAATAGATTTACTGCAGATGTTGGTATGTCGTCAAAATATTTAAATATTATAGGTCGCCGAACTTCGGGCATTACACTACTCATATATTCATCTGTACTTAAATATAAAATTTTAGCATCAGTTTTTATACTATCTCTTTTTGCACATTCTACTACTTCTGCATCTCCGTTTATATAAAAATAATGCGGATATAAAATTGTTTTTAATCCATAAACATTATTAATAGGATTATTGTATACGTCATAAAAAGCGTTATATGGTATTATGTGACCATATTTATTATTAAAGTCATATGGCTTTGCCATACTACCGCTTGAGGTAAAAAAGAATGTTTGAGGGCTATCAGGATCTGGAACGTCTTGCCAGGCTGCGGTTGTCGCCATGTTAAATGTTTTGCGTTCACCAGCAGTTACCTTTCTTGCATTTATACCATCTTGTTCTGTTATGTTTTGTGTTTCTATAGCTATGATTGTATTTGCATAATTATATATTGATATTGTTTCTGTAAACGTTGATTTATATGCATTACCATCTTTATTATATAAAAACATTGAAACCGTATAAATACCAGGTACATTATATATATGCGTCGCAGTAAATGCATCGGCTCCGCTCAAGGTATACCCGTCTCCGAAATCCCATTTTGCTAAGCGATTGGATACTCCTCCCGGGGACAAATCTTCAATACCTTTGGAGTCAGTTGTAGATATAACTGGAGTTAATGTAAATTTTGATATACGAGTAAATCCTGCATGAGTAGTAGCTGCTGGGTGACCATCTACACTATCTGGAGTAGTACCAGAAGTATTAACAGTAATTGTAAACGGTACTGGTAAAATAGAAGGGCAATTAAGATCTGTAGTTGATGTACTCATTAATATTCTATTACAGCTTTACTCTGCAAAGCACTTGTAATTTTAATTTTATTTTTAAGTGCTGCTTCATTTTCTATGTATGGTATTTGATATGGTTTTAATTTTAATACCGAGTCAATAAATTTTATATCTTTCCCGTTATATATAGGATTATAAATACATAATGATAATCCTGGTATTCTAATATTATCATTATCTGTTCTGACTGTCGTAAGATCAATTATACCAGGAATACTTTCAATATCATTATTTAAATCTCTTACATTTATTGTCCCGCCTAATTTTAGTTTTTTTATGTATGTAGATATAATATTAAATATCTTTGATTTTAAATTAGCTTCATTTATTAATGCTCGAGATTCTCTACGAATATGTAGCTCAGTAGTATTTTTATATCCAACATTATAAGATTCACCAGAAGACTTCACTGATAGATCTACAGTTAAATAAACAGGATCAATAAAAGAGATTTCACTATTTAATAACTTATAATTTTCAATTTCTACTTGAATTTTTTCTTTTAATGAGGGTGGCAAATAGTTAGATCGAGTAACTACAGATTTCTCTTTTCGGAATTTAGGTACAATACTTAAATATATATTATTTGAGTCAGCGCTATCTGCATAATAGTATTGATTGAACAATGCATTTGTATCGCTAGTAAAATCAGTTAACCCTAATTCATCATTTATATATTTTAAATAGTCATTTGTGTAGTCACTATTGTTAAGTACAGTCACATCATATATAACATTCTTATAATTCCGTTCAATAAAACTTTTATAATCAGCTTTTGTAGTTAATCTATATTCTGAACTAAAAAACCTTGGAGCATTTTGCTTAATTTCAGTTACAGTTTCTGATTCTCCAAATTCCGTGCTATCTTCAGTATTAGTTATAGTAACGTTTGGAGAATCTTCAATTGATATATAACTAAGAGAAGTATCTTTAACATCTGCAAATATTTCATCGTATTGTGTGGTATTGTAAATATTTACAGCGCTACTGTTTAATGTGTTTTTTGTTACTTTACCTTTAGTACCGGATGATTTTAAGTAATATATAGCTATTGAATCTCCTAAGTTTAATTTCTTACCATTTACACTATTTCCAAATTTAATTTCATATTTTTTATTTTCATTATATGTAACTTCGAAACTTCTGTCATTTGGTTTTGATAAAAACAGGCTTGGTATTCTATTCCATTCATACCATTTATTTTGCTCATTTACTTCCTTTACAAACACAAAAATATTAAAATGATCTATTAGTATATTACTACCTGGATTTAAATTTATTGTTTCGTATTTTTCACCTATAGGAAATAATATTGGATATTCTTCTATAGAACCTTCGTACATTAGTGTATTACCAACAGGGGTTACAGTTTCAACAGCAGTTGTTGTTTTTTCAAAAGTGATATCTTGTATGCAAGTAAATGTTTGACCACCGCCAGTGGCAAAGGTAAATTTCGGGACAGTATAATATCCTTTGCTTAATGATGCTTTTCCGGATACATCAACTGGTAATATACAAGTTTGAGCACCGAGTGGCTTATATCCTATTATTTTTACTATTCGATTTACATTTTCATATAATTCAGCATCAGCAAAATTACTCTCCGAACTTGTCTGGTTTAAATAAAATAATAATGTGTGATATGTATATGCGAGTATATCTATAAGAGCAGAGACGTTACTACCTTCGAAATTTTGATCTGTAAAGTTAATTGTCGTGTCTGCGTTAAGACGGTTAACAATTAAATCTCGCATACTCTGGGCATCAAATCCAGTGTATGCGTTTGGTGGTAAATTAAATTCTGTTAAATCAGATCGCGTTGTAGTTGTGTATTGACTCATAATTAAATGTAATTAAATGTTCCTTCTGTTAAAATCCCGGTTGCTGCGGCCGCTTTATTATCTAATGAAGGTATAATAATAGTTATAGATATCTCATATTCATTATCATCTGGTCTTGCAACAACGTTAACCGAATCTACTGTTATACGTGGCTCGTACGTCGGTAATTCTTCATATATTGTTTTACCGATCATATCTGCATTTTCTCTAGAAATATTATCAAATAAGAATACCTCTAAATCTAAACCGAATGTAGGGTTTAGAATTTTTTGTCCTTTTTTAGTATTAAAAATATTTCTTATAGAATTAAAGATAGCGTGTTCGTCGTAACTTAATCTAAAATCTACAGCATTCTTACTAACTCCTACAGGAGTAGAAGGTATGTGACTATTAAGATCTAGATCTAATTTTAAGTCAGCATAAGAAAACTTACGATATGCATCAGTATTTTTTCTATCTTTAAGTATGTCGAGTTGTATCGGCATGTATAATTATTTAATTTATAAGTGCTTAAAACAATAAATAATTTAAATGAGTAAGTTCGATACATTATTTGAAGAACAGATTGGTCAGTTTACTAAACCAGGCCCTGTTGCTGGAGATTATGTTAAAATCAAAAGTAATTATAAATCATCCGATTGGTATAAAGGCTTAGATGAGACTCGTCAAAACTACGTAGGTGAAATTATGACATTAGTAGAGCAAGGTAAATATCTTATGCTTTCTACTATAAAAAAGAATATGTATGAGACGAGACACCCTAATCAACCCGAAAGCACAGATTCGCTAAACTGGAGTTCTGCTGATATCGTTGTTGAAGTTAATCCTGGGTTTTTCTCACACACATTAACAGTCCCAGTGGAATTGTTAGAGTTTGATATGTCGTGGGAAGAAGCAAGAGGTACACGACCAGTTAAAGGTGAAGATGCTGAAGTTGAGTTGAAACCTAGCAATGCAGAAGATAAAGCAATTGATATAGGTCAACAAACTAAAGTACCTGACGGGGATTATAAGTTAGGTACTGCAAATTACTTGCCTTAAACCTGTAAATCGAGTATACAAGAATAGAAGTTGATCTCTTGATCTATACACTGACTATTCTGGTAAAAGTATTTAGAGACTGTAATTAGACAGTCTCTTTTTCTTTCTTCAGGTATATCGCTTATATACATAAAATCAAATAAGCGTTTAAATAGTTCATCATAGTCATTATTAAACAAAGCTTCATTTTCAATGATTTGCTTACGAATTAAAGAGTACTTTTTCTGTTTTAATAGTCCTATTAATCCATCGAAAAAGTCTTTTGTAATATTACTACTATTTTCCTTTCCTCCTGAAAGATAATATTTTTGAAGCGCATTAATACCTTTTCGAAAATCTGGATAACAATTATCTATAATTTTAGTAAAATCTTCTTTGTTAATTTTTAGCTCTTCGGCTTTAACAATAGATATTAATTTAGTTAAGTATTCATTCTTATCATAGCTAATATCAAATACCTGACACCTGCTTTGTAGAGCTGGTATGATTTTATGTTTGTAGTTTGCGGTGAGAACGAATCTTGTTAAGTCGTGATATTCTTCTATCGAGTTGCGTAGCGCTTTTTGTGCATCAATAGATAAACCATCACACTCGTCAAGTATTATAACCTTAATTTGCCCAAAGAGGCTCTTTGTCTGCGCGAAGTTTAAAACTTTTGTACGTATTGTATCTATTCCGTTTTCATCCGAAGCGTTTATATACAAATATTGACATTTAAGAATATCATTTACAATAATCTTAGCTAGAGAAGTTTTACCTATACCAGGTTTCCCTACAAATAAAACATTAGGTATATTTTGTTCTACCTGTACTTTATTAAAATAGGTCTTAGTACTCCTATCTAATATTATTTCGTTTAAAGTACTAGGTCGGTACTTTTCACACCAGATATCAGAAATTGTCATTTTCCAGTTGACCCGAACCCACCTTCTCCTCTTTCAGTATTGTCGATCTCGTTTGTCTCTGTAATATTTGCTGTAATATGTGGATATAATATTAATTGAGCGACTCGGCTACCTTTAGTTAGAGTTACATTAGCATCACTAAAATTGTATAATTTAATACCTAGATCTCCTCTATAACCATTGTCAATGATACCTAAGTGAGGTTGTACGTTATGCTTAAATCCTAAACCACTTCTAGGTTCAACTCGAAACCAATATCCAGGAGTAATATATGCTAATGTTAAGCCGACTGGTACAACTACAGATCCTCTCCCTGGTACTACAACTTCTTCCACACTATATACATCATACCCGGAATCACTATCATGAGCCCGGTGTGGTAATTTAGCATCCGGATGTGTTTTTACTACTTTAAGTTCTAATTCCATATAACAAATATAGTGTATTAATTAGTTTTTTCAAGTAAATAATTTTATGGATGACATTGATCCAGCTGATTTAATATCACAATTAAAAAAATTACCGAAAGATAATAAGAAAATACTTCAAGCGGCTGAAGTTAGTACTGAACTATCTAAGGAAGATGTTGAGGACTTTATAATTAAGAACTCTGCAAGATTAATTCAAGACTCGTTAGAGTTAATAGATAATATGAAAGAAGTAGTTCATCATATGCCTGAAGCTGAAAATGTTTCCTCTCTTGCTGAGCTCATTAAAGCATCTACTGGAGCTATAGAAACACTAAACAAATTAGTAGTCCAAGATAAAAAATCAAATACTACTATAAAAGCGAAACAATTAGATATTGATTCTAAAAGAGAGCTTCAATCTTCAGATCAATTACATGCATTAACGTTAAGTAGAGAGGAAGTTCTCGATCGGTTGTTAAAAAAGGCGAATGTTATTGATGTCGACAAAGTAGAAACTAAGACCTAATATCGTTCATAGTAAATGTTCGCCATGAATCTTGAATTGCATTCATTAGATCGTCTACTTCTTGTTCAGTGTTTTCTACTTGAAGAGTATGCACAACAGGTATAGCTTCTTGTTTATTAGCTATTTTATTACATGTTAACCAATATAAAACTTTATATGCTCCGCCTAATAGTCTCCCTACTTCTATCATAATGTCACTATGTATTTCTCCTAGGCGTTGGAGGTGTATGTAATCAGTAACAAGATTAGTTCCATGCGCAAGATTAGGCAGTCCGTCTCCTCCATAAATAACTTGTTGCATATTACGTCCAAAAATAGCCTCGGTTCGCTTACTCAATCCTAAAATATTTTTACGAGTATCAAAATCTAATTTATCATCTATTACACTATTATAAGGAAATGGGGTATAAGTAGGATCAGTCGGTGCATCCGGAGTCGGGTCAAATTCATCTGCATAGTGCATGTCTCTACGATGTGGAGTAAGATATTGAGAGAATAATAATCCAACACTTTCTGATATAGTTTGAAGTATAGTATCTTCTATATTAGGTAATCTCTCCTCTAATAATTCTTTTACTTTAGGATGAGTTTTACGATATTTATCTAACCACCATGCAACAAATTCTCCGCTACTATCTATATCTGCTATATCAACTGGGTTCGCATTTGATAGATTTTCCCAAAAATCGACCTCAGCTGTTATTGGATCGTTTTTATATTTTATACTATCGTATTGTCTTGCTAGATTAAGAAAATCTATATATTGTGCGTCTAGTGAATTACTATCCAAAAGATTACTGTCCACTATAGCTGGTATACCTGTTTTTAATGGTATCGCACTCATACTTTTTCTTTATCTAATTTACTACAAATTAATTTAGACGAAAATATATTATTTGTTATTAAAGTGTTATTTTGTATAACAAAAGCCATACCTTGTAAATCTCTCATCTTTTGATTCAACAATTGTCCATCTAATTCTAACCCTACAAAATTACTACCTTTTATATATAAATTCCCGGGTATAGTAAAAATTATTTTTTCGGCAGTTCTTATAAATTTTTCTTGAACTCTAATTTTACCAATATAATTATTTTCTTTCTTTGTTGATTCTAAATCAAATGTTACATGTTTATTTACTCTAGTTATTGTAGAATCTTGTACTGGGACATCTCTATGGTCTGCATCAGGAAAAGTGTTCATATAACCAGGTAAGTAATCTTTTAAATTCTTAAGTGTTCCTTGAGAGGTATATAAATTAAATTCTTTGTCGTTACTATTATAACTAGCTATATTATGATCTACCATATTATCAACTTCTATATTCGACTGTCGTGGCAACATTGTTATATTTGAAATATGTACAGGTATCATCCTGTCTCCAAGTCGATCTCTAAAAAACCTGGTTGATTGTTTATTGTCATAAGATATAGTATTATTGTCTGTTTCTATTATAATAGCTCCACCGAAATTTTTATTTAAGCTTTGTTGAAACAATGTATGTAATGATTTAAGTTGATATGCTCCGCCGTTTTGTGTTAATATACCTAGATCGTGATTGTTTTTTGAAATATATTTACTTAATAAATAATACAATCCTTCTATAGGTGGTTGGTTATTGTTTAAAGTATATTCTATTTTCGATATACTTTCATCCCAGTTTTCTTTATCAATAATATTTTCATCTCCATGAGTTTTAATTAATAGTTGTTTTATAGCCTCACTAACTACCATTTGCCTTTCTTCAGTAGTTTTATGAGTTGAATTATTAATATATGTGTTTGTTGACCACGGGGTGTTTGTATATGTAAGAGAGAGATAGTTAATATTAATAAAATAATAATTTAACACATTAATACCATTTGCTGTACCTATTTCAACATTTTGTAATACATATGTTTCTTCTAAAATAGTAACTCGTTTGTTTATTTTAGATGGATTAGGTATTTGTATTTTAATATTTAAAAACTCCCCACCGCTCCCTAACATTTCATAATCGTGTACTTTAGAATTAGCAACCGGGGAGAGATATGTTTGTTGAGATGTATTATTTAATTGTAATTGTCCGGTCATAAATGGAGTTTGATATGAAGATTCAAAAATTAATTTAACAAAGCTTTTACCATCAATTAATTTTTGTTGACCGTTTTCATTTTGTGCGAAAATTGTTATAAAGTATTCACTTGCATTAGCTACTACTTTTACCGTATACGCTTCTTCAGCGGCTTGTAAAATGTTTATCCCCGGTGTACTCATACCGATTGTCTTTGTATTTCAGCTAAAATAGTATCTACATATCTTGGGTTTATAATGTTATACTTTTTACCTAATTCAGGATTTATTGTTGGATTTTGTATATTATTAGCAACACATATAAGCCACCAAAGATTTAAATCTCCATATATTTGATGAGCTAATGAGGTCCATGGAATGTTTACAGTAATATATTTTTCATAGAAAACCTCAGGCATTATATCGTCTGGAAATTTTATTTTTTTAATAATATTATAGAAATAATATTTGTCACACAACCCCATTTTTAAAATATTTTCATATCTCGTGTCACTTATAGGGGATAAGTCTTTTATTTGATTTCTATATTTGTTTGTATCTGTAATCATTATTGTTAATCGTCTTGGGTACCACGGGTTTCTGGTGTTGATATCACCCCAGTGTCTAGGCTATATTTTCGGGCAGATTCTGTATACTTCCACCCATCATCTCCCTCATCAGCTCCTTGCGGCCCTGATCCACTTCCATCTCCTTCTTCGCTACTCGTAACACTACCAGCAATACTATCATACATTAAATTTTTAGTTTCTGGGGTGAGACTATTTATTGTTAATTGTATTTCGTACCCTTCAGGTATTACTGCTTCAGTAAAATTACCTCCTATATTAACTCGAAATTTACGCCTGTTACCTACAAAATTAATATTTACATTACTTAAAAAGCTCCACCTATAACTAAAAACTCCGGGAAGCGAAGCTTCATATATTACCGGTGGCATTAACCCTGTTCTACTAATCCTAGCAGGTAAGTTTTGATATAATAGTAAGTA
>Ga0208011_1000127_pt1 | contig 33450 bp, 55 predicted proteins | sample 7_EtaG_FD_184080 | JGI IMG/M metagenome (GOLD analysis project Ga0208011, IMG submission 184080) | Marine viral communities from the Subarctic Pacific Ocean - 7_ETSP_OMZ_AT15161 metaG (SPAdes) (version 2) | ecosystem: Environmental > Aquatic > Marine > Oceanic | place: Pacific Ocean | collected...
GCGAGGTCTGGCCTGATCTGCCCGTGACCTACTTTTGCTCACCCACCGGTGACGAGCTGCCCGAGATGGTTGAGCACTGGGCGAAGTTGGAATGCTTGCTTGATCAGCCGATCGTCCGGGTCACAAACGGATCGCTCTCCTCGTGGTCGGACCACTTCGACGCCCTGCCAAACTTTCGTATGCGGTGGTGTACTAGGCTGCTCAAGATCGAGCCCTGTCTTGCCTTCATGGCTGGCCAGCCCGAGGGGTCCACTATGTACGTGGGCCTTCGGGCTGACGAGGCGACCCGAGAGGGGGTCTACTCCCCGAGCCTGATCAGCCGTTTCCCCCTCCGTGAGTGGGGATGGGGCCTGCGCCAGGTGCGCGGCTACCTCAAGGAGCGGGGGATCAGCATCCCCAAGCGCACCGACTGCGCTCGATGCTACGGCCAGAGGCTCAGCGAGTGGTGGGATCTGTGGCAGGACCACCCCGATCTGTATGCCGACGCAGAGGCCCAGGAGCTGAGGACCGGCCACACCTTCAGATCATCCCAGCGCGACACCTGGCCGGCTGGTCTCAAGGAGCTGCGCGAGGCGTTCGAGTCAGGTCGGAGCCCTCGGGGTGCTCGTCAGGTCGGCTTGTTCTCGGATGACGACCTTGAGACGGGGTGCAGGGTGTGCAAGCTGTGAAGACCACCCACGCCCTCGCCTCGACCCACGCGCAGCCCGAAGGGTCTATCCTCAAGGTGGTGACCCGCTGCGGCCTGTGGGTGGACATCGAGCGATGCGAGGAGGACGAGCGGGCGACGTGCGAGACGTGCAAGGCTCGGATCCGAGCTGAGACAGGCCGCCACCGATGGGCGAGGACTCCTCCGTGACCTGCCCGCACCCGTGCGCCTGCCGATGGCCTGAGACCCTCCTGGCGTCTGCGAGGCTGTGCTCTGACCTGGAGCACAAGCGAGGCCAGCGAAGCCCCGACGAGGAGCACCTGAGCCCGCGCTACCGAGCAGCCCTCAAGCTGAACCATGACGCCTCCGACGCCGAGTGCGATCGGGACGGCTCACTGCGTCGAGAGCTTGACCGCCTCACCTCCTGGGGTCGACGATGACCGTCGGGCCGTTCTGGCGGTACTATGGCGGCAAGTGGCGGGCGGCGCCGCGCTACCCGAGGCCAGAGCAGGAGACCATTGTGGAGCCGTTCGCTGGAGCTGCTGGCTACTCCTGCCGCTACCCGTCCCGGCGAGTGATCCTAATCGACGCCTCGCCCATCATCTGCGGGATATGGCGCTACCTCATCGCGGCTTCGCCGTCCGAGATCTTGGCACTGCCAGACATCCCCGAGGGCGGGACCGTGGACGATATGGGCGTCTGTCAGGAGGCGCGGTGGCTGGCGGGCTTTTGGTGCAATAATGGGGCCGCCGCACCGTGCAAAAGCCCCAGCGCCTGGGCGAGGGAGCACGAAGATCGAGGCAAACAGGGACCGTGGGCCGGGTGGGGATGGAAGGCGCGGAAGCGTATCGCCGCTGATGTCCAGCATATTTGCCACTGGCAAGTCATTCAGGGCGCCTACACCTCCGCCCCCGACATCGAGGCAACTTGGATGGTCGACCCGCCCTACCAGACCGCAGCAGGGCGGCACTACAAAGAGCAGGTGACCGACTATGCAGCGCTCGGTGAGTGGGTTCAGACTCGACAGGGCCAGATCATCGCGTGTGATCAGCAGGGCGCCGACTGGCTCCCATGGAACCGCAAGATCACGCTCAAGGCCACCGACGGCGCCAAGAGGGACGGCAAGAGCCGGGAAGTCTACTGGCACCGCAGCACTCATCCCTCTTTGTTCCCTGAGCAGGCCGTCCGCAGCGCAGCAGATGAGGCCCAGACGGCGGGCCGCTGCGAGGACTGAAAAGGTTTTTTCGCTGTTCCGCTTGCACACCTTTGTGGGGCACAGTAAGGTAGAGACACCAACAAGGAGAACAACATGCAGACCGCGACTGACTACTTTATTGAGCTTCACAACGACCTCATCGCAGCCAACCAGACCATCGTCTCCAACCTGCGAACCTCAGCCCGCACTATTGAGGCTCTGGCGGAGGACTTCCGCTTTCATGCTCACACCGCCGCAAGCTGCGGATGCAAGGAGGCTCATGAAGCTTTCATTCAGTCCGCATCAAGGTTGAGCGTACTCGCAAGCCAACGAGCGTAATCAACCCCCGAGGGGCGGCTCCGGTCGCCCCTTTGGTCGCTTTTGATGCTATAGTCACTTTGCTCCGTGACTGGTGCAGGGTCCACAAGGGCCCACCCCCCAGGTAGCTCCTGGGGGGGGCACCGGTAGCGGGACTCACCACCAGTCGAGGAGAGACAGATGAGTTGTCGAGTGGACAAGTGCGCCGCGAGGGCAGGACTATGAGCCTGCCTTGGTTCAAAGCACCGACGATGGACACCCTGGACGGGATGCTCGGTCACGAGTGGTCCAAGGACAACCCCTGCCCGGCCTATGTCGCCGTTCTGGAGCTGGGAGCACTCCAGGCCGCCGGGATGCTGGACGCCTGGAGTCAGCGCCGTCTGGCGGCTCGATGGGGCTGGACGAAGAGCCGGGTCCACAGGCTCCTGATCGCAGAGCGAACCGAAAACGGACCAGCAGCGAACCAGAAGCGAACCACGAAACCTGCACCACAGGCGGATCGTAGGGGTTCGAGCGAACCAGAAGCGGACCAGCAGCGAACCGCCTCGCGCGGGCGCGTTCCTATTGGAGAGAAAGAAGAAGAAGAGAACCCCCCTACCCCCCGACGGGGGAAGCGGAAGAAGCCCTCGGTCTGGGAGGCCCCTGCCGAGGTCCAGGCTCTGGCGGAGTCGATGCGGGAGTCCTGGGGCGGTCGGCTCTCCTGGTCGGTGAGCAGTCCGCTCCAGGGGATGTCTCGGCTCCAGTGTCTCGGCTGGTGGCTCGGCCTGTTCGAGTCCGATGGTCGACCACGCAACCCGGAGCCGTACAGCGCCGAAGAGATCCAGGCAGCCTGGGAGGTCTACCTTGACGAGGACTGGGCGCGGGCACCGGGACGCGGCATCATGACCTTCCTGCGCCTTGCCCAGCTTCCCAAGTGGTGCGAGGCTGGGACGCCGCCCCTCTTCCCGACGCAGTCCGTCGACTACGTCGAGTCCTACGACCTCGGCTCGATGTCCCTGGAGGACGCCGAGGCCGCCTTCACTCGACCCCAGAACTGGACTAACAAGCACGCACAAGGAGAACCCTGATGTCTGGACAGCTCATCCACTTCAATCCGCCCCGGTCTACCGGCTCGGCAGCCCACTGCGAGGCCCGAGTCCTCACCGAGTGCATGGTCGACGCCTCCGCTCTCGATCACGCCGTCTCCAAGGGGATCACCCCGGACCACTTCGGAGTGCCTCGGCACCGTCGGATCTGGCTGGTCTTCCTGCGCCGTCATGGGAAGGGCCTGGGCATCCACGCTGAGGCCCTCCTGGACGCCTTCCAGCGCGACCAAGAGGCAGGGGGCAGGGGGCAGGAGCCCTGGGACGCCCTGGGGGGCATCCAGTACCTCCTCGACCTGTCTGCGCCGTCTCCGACGAGCCTGCTCCTGGACAGGGACATCGCTGAGCTTCAGTCGGCCCTCATGCGCAGGGAGATCCGCAGGACCCTGATCGCCGAGAACGAGCGCCTCGGAAGCCTCGACACGAACGACGTGCGCGAACGGGTGATCTCCAACCTCATGAACCTGAAGAGCCAGAGCCCGAACCGGGCGCTCTCGCGGGCAGAGATCACCGCCGCTGTGACTGCCGACCTGGAGGCTGAGCTGCTTGGAGATCGGCGCTCGCGTCTCCAGACGGGGATCGAGGAGATCGACCGAGAGCTGCTGGGGGTCTCGACCGATGGGATGACCCTGCTCCTGGCGATGTCTGGCCATGGGAAGTCCTCGATGGTGTACAGGATCGCCCTCGGGCTGGCGTCCCAGGGCTACGCGGTCCACCTTCACGGGACCGAGCGCAGCGCGAAGCAGATCCGCCGGGTACTGGCTCACAGCCTCAGCGGTCAGAGCCCCGAGATGATGGAGTACCTCAAGCAGAACCGGCACCTCGCCGGAAACGAGGTGAAGTTGGAGACCTCGACTGCGGACGTGATCGAGGCCACGCATCGGATCGGAGCCCTGCCTCTGGAGATCACCGGCCAGGGCTGGACCGCTGAGCGGGTCGCTGCCTACGCCAAGCTGATGAACGGGATCGGCAAGTGCGACGTCCTGATCGTCGACTACCTCCAGGACCTGAGCCCCTCGTCAGGAGTACCTCGGGAGGGTCTCGCCCAGACGGCCCACAAGTCCAGGACCCTGAAGGACCTCGCGGCCGAGCTTGGCATCCCCTGCCTCGTCACTGCCCAGGTCAGCGGTGAGAAGCAGGCGCCGAACCAGTCCGGGTCCAAGCGGGGCACAGATCAGCCCTACAACCCCCGACCCCGAGTCCACTCCTGCCAGTGGTCCTCCCAGGTCCACCAGGACGCCGAAGAGGTCTGGGGGCTCTTCAACCCGGACGCCTACCGGAAGCACAACGCCGCCGTCACCATCGCGGGCAACTCGGCGACCATCGAGGTCGAGGCCCTGAAGCGCCGCCAGGGCGGCCATCGGCAGTTCGAGGTCCCCTTCCACGGCGCCACGCGCTGGGTCGGTGGACACCTGGAGCTTCCGCAGGAGGACTACCCGCCTGAGCACTGATGCGGATCCGCAGACTTTCTTCGACTTTCTCCTTGCCAACCTTTATGGGGCACAGTAAGATAGAGACACCAACAAGGAGAACAGCATGACCACCACCGACACCGAGGACAGAATGTCTACCCTCTCCCGCGCTGACGCCGTCAGCATCATCGACTCCGCGACCGGCGGGATCTACTGCGTCGCAGAGCTTGAGCTTTGCGACGGCGCCTGGGGCGCCACCATCATCGACCCCGAGAGCGGAGACGTTCTCGGGACCGCGAGCGTCGAGTCCGACGCCTGCGAGCCATGGATCGATTGGGCGTGACTCCCGCTGAACCCCACCACCAGAGGGGCGGCACCGACCGCCCCTCACACAAGGAGAAACCCATGCAGACCCGCAAGAAGACCGACCACTGGATCGACATCATGCCCGCCATCCCGCTCGCCAATGGCTCCCGCGTCATCCGGCCCGCCATCGACATCGAGTCCTGGGAGTCCTCCGGCACGCTGCTGCACCCCGACGTCCGGCCTTGCATCATGGTTGACGACGCCGATGAGCGGTGGGTCGTCTGCCTCGACGAACTGCGAGTCAACCTCGACGACCCCCAGGGCTTCGGGTACGCGCTGCGGCTCGCCGTGTCTATGGGCGTCCCGCCTGCATCCCTGCCTGTCAATGCTTGGATCCGCTCCGAGACTACCGACGCTGACCGCCTCGCCCTCGCTCAGGCCCTCGCGGAGCTGACCTACGAGTGGTCGTGACTCCTGCTAAACCACCACCGAGGGGCGACCCTGAGATCATCGACAAGTCGCACGGGCGTCTGCTCGTGAAGCAGCGCACTGGGTCGAAGACGGTCTGGTTCATCGCCCATCTCGACGGGAGCATAGATTGGGAGTATGCCAACATGCGCCGCAAGAAGGACGCCTTGGACGCGTGGCATGACCTGACTGGCCGTGACTCCCGCTAAACCACCACCCGAGGGGCGGCTCCGGCCGCCCTTCACAGGCCGATCCGCAGACTTTCTTCGCTGTTTTATTTGCACACCTTTGTGTGCCCCTATAAGGTGTAGTCACCAACAAGGAGAAACCCGATGACGACCGCAGCCCACAACCTCAGCATCCACCCGAGCACCCGCCAGCCCGACCTCCGGGCCGACACGATCGCCATTCACCGCGCAGCCCCTGTCGAGTGCTATGGCTACTGGCGGAACGCAGGCCAGTACGACCTCTCGATCAAGAGCTACGCGAACAAGGACGGCCTGACCTTGAAGGACCTCGCCGCAGCTCTCCGGGTCGCCTTCCCCGAGGCTCGCATCCGGGCCACCACTCGCAAGGTGTCTGTCCGCCCTTCCCTGGAGATGCTGGCGGAGTTCGACGCCATGGAGGCCGCGTGGCAGAAGGCTGTCGCATGATGACCGTCGAGACCCTGTACCGCGAGCTGACTGGAACCGAGAGCCAGCCTCCAGGGTGGAACCTGGGAACGACCGAGGCCGAGGCACGGCGCCGCGCGAAGCAGTGCCGAACCTCGGCCTGGAGGACCTCGAACCCTGACCGCTTCGAGCGGTGGATGCTCCACGCCCGACTCTGGGAGGCTCGCGCCGACACGGGCAGCAGGGCGGGCGCTGTGCGGTCTGTCGCCAGTCGGGCTTGACCCCATCGGGTGACGGGATGCCGATCTTCTGATAGGTTGGAGGGCATGGCTACCAAGAAGACCTCGAAGACCAAGGCCGCCAAGGCCCCCAAGGACTCCTCAGCGGCCGTCTCAGCCCTCCGAGACGCCGGGAAGCTGGAGGAGGCTACCGCGATGGCTCGGCGGCTCTCAGCGGCCGAGCAGGAGCGCCGAGCGCAGGTCAAGGGCTGATGCCTGCACCGGACATCGTCGGGGAGTGGGTTCCAGTCAGCGACCTCGTCCCCTGGGACCAGAACCCCCGAGACAACGATCAGTCGGTCGACGAGGTCGCGGGCAGCATCAAGCGCTTCGGCTTCGCTGCTCCCATCATCGCCCGTCGGGCCGACTCGATGGTCATCGCCGGGCACACTCGCCTCAAGGCCGCGCACAAGCTCGGCATCAACAAGGTTCCTGTCAGGTGGATGGACCTCGACCCGGCAGAGGCCCGGATGCTGGCCCTGGCTGACAACAAGCTCAACGAACGGGCCGACTGGGACGATGACCTCTTGTCCGGGGTCCTCGCTGACCTCGAGGCCGACGGCGCTGACCTGGACGGGCTTGGATGGGACTCGGACGAGATCGACGCGCTGATTGCTGATGCTGGACCGGATGAGGAACCGCCCGAAGACGTCGAGCCAGCGGAGCCGCCGAGGGAGCCGGACTCCAGGCCGGGAGAGGTCTACGAGTTGGGGCCTCATCGGCTGGTGTGTGGGGACTCGACGGACGCGGATACCTGGGAGTTGTTGCTCGGGGACGAGGCCCTAGACATGGTGTGGACTGATCCGCCGTATGGGGTGGCCTACGTCGGTGGGACCGAAGACGCGATGACCATCGAGAACGACGACCTGGACCCGGAGGCCCTTGGCGCCCTGCTTGAACAGGCACTTGGCGCCCTGCTGGAGCGTTGCAAGCCGGGTGGGGCCTGGTACGTCGCTGGCCCCAACAACGGAGATGTTGGGGCCACGTTCGTGCGCGTTCTCCACGCGCTGGGCGTCTACCGGCACCAGTTGATCTGGCTCAAGCCGAGCCTCGTGCTGGGCCGCTGCGACTACCACTACAGGCACGAGCCCATCTTCTACGGCTGGAAGCCTGGGGCCGCGCACCACTTCATCGAAGACCGCTCCCAAGACACGGTCCATGAGTTCGACAAGCCCAGCGTCAGCAAGGAACACCCCACGATGAAGCCCGTCGACCTCGTCGCGCGGCACATCGAGAACAGCAGCAAGCCCGGCTGGATCGTAGGCGACGCCTTCGGTGGCTCGGGAACTACGCTCCTGGCAGCGGCACGGACCGGTCGGGTTGCTCGGCTCGTCGAGCTGGACCCGAGGTTCGCAGACGTCATCCGCGACCGCTGGACCCGTTGGGCCATCGAGGCCGGCGTCGACCCAGGACCCGGAGCCCTGACCCTGGAGCGTGACTGATGGCACGTAGCAAGCGCACGCCCGAGAACCGGGCCAAGATCATCCAGGGGCTCAAGCTCGGGATGACCTACAAGCTGGCCGCTCAGTATGCGGGCATGAGCGAGTCGACGCTCTGGGACTGGCTCGGCAATGATTCGGCGTTTCTGGAGTCCTGCAAAGACGCCGAAGGCCACAACGCAGCCCAGGCCCTGGCGACGATCATCAAGGCCGCCCGAGAGGGCAACTGGACGGCCGGAGCGTGGCTTCTGGAGCGTCGGCACGGGTACACCAAGACCGAGAAGATCGAGCACGCTGGAACGGTGAAGACAGTCCGCATCGACCTGTCCGACATGGAAGCCGAGGAGCTGGACAAGCTCGCCGAGGCGGCACTGGTGACCGATGAGCAGCGGGTCCACTGACCGCCTCTCCTGGTCGAAGCTCACCGACGATCAGCGCCGCGAGGCTGTCCAGGAGGCGGCTCGCGTCAAGGCGCAGAGCGACCTTCTCTACTTCACCCGGTGGACGCATCCGAACTACCAGCCCGGCTGGGTCCATGCGGACATCTGCCGGCGCCTGGAGCGCTTCTCTCGGGCCGTAGCAGCCAAGGAGTCCCCGAGGCTCATCCTGTGCCTGCCTCCTCGCCACGGGAAGTCGACGATCCTCTGTCAGCGCTTCCCCGTCTGGCATCTCGGCCAGAACCGAGGGCACGAGATGGTGATCGCCACCTACGGTCAAGCCCTCGCCGACGATCACAGCCGAGCCGCTCGGCAGGTGCGTGACTCCGTCCTGGAGCAGGGCATCTGGTCGCACCTGAAGGCACAGCGCAACGGCAAGGACACCGCCAGCCAGTGGGACACAGTAGGCAAGGGGTCAGTCTCGGCGGTCGGTGTCGGAGGTCCTCTCACCGGTCGAGGCGCTCACTGCCTCATCATCGACGATCCGATCAAGGACGCCGAGGAGGCCCGCTCTCCGACCATCCGGCGCAGGGTCTGGGACTGGTACACGACGACGGCCTACACCCGGCTGGCACCCGGCGGGGGCGTTCTGGTCTGCATGACCCGATGGCATGAGGGTGACCTCGTGGGGCAGCTTCTCGATGAGGCCAAGGCCGGCGGAGACCAGTGGGAGCTTGTGCGCTATCCGGCCATCGCCGAGGAGGACGAGCAGCACCGCCGGATCGGTGAGCCCCTCCACGCGGAGCGCTACCCGCTCGACCGCCTGGAGAGCATCGCCTCGGCGGTCGGGTCTAAGGCATGGGCGAGCCTGTACCAGCAGCGACCGACGGCAGCCGATGGCGAGGTCTTCCGCCGGGGCTGGTTTCAGCACTACACGACGACGCCAGCCCATCAAGCCGAGCTATGCGACGAGGTCGCCATCTCGGTCGACTGCGCCTTCAAGGCCAGCGCCCGGAGTGACTTCGTCGTGCTCCAGGTCTGGGGGCGCCGTGGAGCCTTCCGCTACCTGCTCGACCAGACCCGAGGGCGGATGGAGCTGCCAGCGACCCAGGCCGCCCTGAAGGCCCTCTCGGCCAAGTGGCCGCAGGCTGCCCTCAAGCTCATCGAGGACAAGGCCAATGGCTCAGCCCTGATCCAGACCCTCCGCTCCCAGGTGCCCGGCCTCGTCGGCTACAACCCGAGAGCCAGCAAGGAGGCCCGAGCCCAGACAGCGGCGGTCCAGTTCGAGTCGCAGCAGGTCTGGCTCCCACCGCCTGAGCACGCACCCTGGGTCGGCGACTACGTCGAGGAGCTGGCGGCCTTCCCCAACGGCGCCCATGACGATCAGGTCGACGCGACCTCGCAGCTCCTGCTCCGCTGGGGAGGAGGGACGGAGTTCGCAGTCGCGGTCGCCTGAGCGATTTTTAGATCGGCACCACAGGCAGGTCTACAGACTTTGTTCAACTTTCTTCGTCGGTTCACTTGCGCCTCTTTGTATGCCCCTATAAGATGGGTACATCAACAAGGAGAGACCATGTCCACCAAGACCCACCTCACCCTCGATCCCTCTACCGTCGTTGTCGAGACCGACACCCACTGGCTCCAGATGCCAACGGAGTACGACGCCGACGAGGTCACCGACGAGGACATTGCCCACGACGACGCGATCGTCGACCTGAGCCGCTCTATCTATGGCTGGCTGATTGACTACCAAACCGGAACGCTCCTTCGTCCGGCCACCTGTGCCGAGTCGGACGCGAGCGACGACGGCGCCGAGCGGGGACTGCTCAAGTTCGGTGGGCTGACCTACTGGGTGAACTGACCCTCAACCCAACCCAACCCAACCCCCGAGGGGCGGCTCCAGCCGCCCCTCGCAGGCAGGTCTACAGGCTTTCTTCGGCCTGATCGCATTATTTCCTTGCACCTCTTTGTATGCCCCTATAAGGTAGAGACAGAACCAAGGAGAACAACATGACCGCAACCGAGAGCAACGGCCGCATCGAGTACCGCAACAGCTCTAACGATCGCGGAGCAGTAGCTACTCGCGACGGGTACACCATTTTCGGCTTCTGGGAGAATGGCGTGCTTCGTTGTGCGTACGGGAAGCGCAGCAAGCACTACGCAAACCCAAGCCGAGCTGCTGGCAAGTGGATGTCGGCCTAATCGTTTCAACCCCCGAGGGGCGGCCCTGACCGCCCCTCCGCTGAGGTAGAAGCGCCGAGGCTGTCCTTTCGTGATACGCTCGCGACCATGAGCGATCTCATGGTCCGCCAGTCCTGGGTTGTCCGGCTGCTTCAGCGGGTCGGCCTGCTCTCCGTCCAGGAGCACAACGCAGGGTCGGACTTCGGCGTAGATACGGCCGTTCAGCCCGGCTACAACGCGCTCCAGGCGATGTCGGCCTATGCCGCCTTTCCCTGGGTCAAGGCCGTCGTCAACGCCAAGGCGACCGACCTCTCGGGGCTGCCGATCAAGCTCATCTTCGGCACGGGTCCAGATGCCGAGGTGATCCCAGAGCACGAGGTGCTCGACCTCATCGCCCAGCCCTCGGAGCGCGTCACAGGCCTCCTGTACCGTCGGCAGCAGTGGGTCGACCTGGACCTGACCGGGAACGCCTACGGCCTGATGCTGGGCGAGCGAGAGCCCACCAGCGTGCTCCGCTTGCACCCCTACCGCGTCCGCATCCAGGCCATGAGCGACGGACAGATCGACTACTACGAATACGACCAGCGCGGCGGCTCGACCCGGTATGACTGGTCGGTGATGCTGCACACCCGAGGGCCGTCCTGGGAGGACGACCCGACGGGCCTCTTCGGCACCGGGCTGATCCGAGCCCTGCACAACGACCTGACCGCAGACCTTGCCGCCTCGCAGACCTCAGCCAAGGCCGCAAGCAAGGGGCGCCCGGACGCCCTGATCAGCCCCAAGGACTCGACGCAGCCCTGGACGAAGGCCCAGGTCGACCTCATCAAGGGGTCGGTCGACAGGAAGCTGATGGACGCAGAGGGCGGGGCTCTCATCATGGGCGGAGCAGCCGACTACAAGCCGCTGACCTGGAGCCCCAAGGACATGGAGTTCCAGTCGCTGCGTCAGCACGTCCGAGAGGCCGTGCTCGCCGCCTCTGGCGTACCGCCTTCACGGGTCAGTCTGCCCACGGCGAACTACGCCCAGGCCAAGGAGATGGAGCGCACCTACTGGCAAGCCCTCCAGGGCGAGGCCGCCCTCCTCGATGCCGAGTGGACCCGCCTCGCTCGGCACTGGGATCCCCGCTTCCGCATCGTCCACGACTTCAGCTCGGTGCCTGCACTCCAGGAGGACCGGAGCGCCCGAGTGCAGAGGGTTCAGCAGTGGTGGACGATGGGGCTCAGCCTCTCGGACGCTGCGGCCTTCGAGGGCTTCGACGATCTGCCAGATCCCGAGCACGCTATCCGCCCGCCGTCCCCGGATTCATCTAACGAGTCGGCTTCAGGTCCCACTAAGCAGACCCCCTTTCGGGTCTGGTGGCGGCGGGCACCCCTTGACAGTCCCCGAGGCGAGGAGGCCAGAGCGGCCCACTGGCGTCGGTTCATCGACCGCGTACACGGACCCGTCGAGCGCGGGATGAACCTCCAGATGCGGGCCTTCCTCCAGGAGCAGGCGAGGAGGTACGGCGAGCGAGTCGAAGCCGTGCTCGGTCAGTCTGCCTCCGGTCCTCCAGGAGTCACTCGTGACCTGTCCGACGAGGCATGGAGGGCGATCCTCGCCGAGGTCGCAGAGGCCGAGGCTCTCGGGGATGCCGTGGCGCCCTACCTCCGCCAAGCTCTCCAGCAAGCCTTCGCGGCGGCGATGGCAGAGCTGGGTCTCGACATCGGCGCGGGAGGCGACGTCATCCGCAACGCAGAGGCGACCCTGAAGGCTGACCTCATCACCCGAGTGAGCGGGACGACCAAGGAAGTCGTCAGCGAGATCGTCCGCGCTGGCCTCGCCACGGGTGCGACGATCCAGGACATGCAGGAGTCGATCGCCTCGTCGCGTGGCTTCGCTCCGTCCCGTGCCCTGACCATCGCTCGCACCGAGACGACGCGAGCTGTCAACAGGGGGGCTGTGGATAGCTACCGCCGAGCCGTCGAGGACATCCCCGAGTTGCAGATGCAGTGGCTGAGCGCTCGCGATGACTCGGTCAGGCCAGCCCATGCGGCACTCGATGGTGACGTCTCAGAGGTCGACGGAACCTTTGTCGATGAGCATGGACACCGAGCCGCCTACCCTGGGGGCTTCGGTGTAGCTGCTGATGACATCAACTGCCGATGCACCGTGATCCCGTATTTTGCCGAGGAGGCATCGTGAGCACTCCCCTTCACCGTCTGTTCCAGGTCCGTCAGGCCGAGGACTCTAACCGCACGATCGTGACGGCCTCCACCCCGGACGTCGACCGCTACGGCGACATCGTCGAGGCTCCCTGGCGCCTGGAGCACTTTAGGTCTAACCCCGTGATCCCCTGGGGTCACAACTACGACCAGCCGCCAGTCGGTCGGGCTGTCGCAGTCGAGATCAAGGACGGACAGCTCGAAGCCGAGATCGAGTGGGACGACGGACCCCACAACCCCCTCGGACAGCTCGTGGCGGCTCAGTTCGCCAAGGGGATGCTCTCCACGGTCTCCGTCGGCTTTTACCCTGGCGAGAGCGTCCACAGGGCGAGCCTCCCCAAGGAGGACCCCAAGCACGGACAGCGTGGCATGGTTCACCGGGACAACGAACTGCTGGAGATCAGCGCCGTGACGATCCCAGCGAACCCGAAGGCCCTCGCTCAGCGCGGGCTCGAAGTGCCCGAGTCCGACCTCCTCCAGCGATGGACCGAGCAGGGCTTCCGCGCTCAACTCAAAGACGAGCTGATGGACCTGCTCCGGGCTGACCCCGAGGTGAAGGCCCTCCTCGATGCCCTGCACCTCGCCGGCGCTGCACCCGCTCACCGGGGCTTCTGGTCTTCCTGAGTTGACAGCGGCTGTCCGGTCGCGGTAAAGGTTTCGCGGGACCTGGAAGCTGTACTCGTTCTCCCTGGAGATTGGGATGTTCGAGTCGACCGAGATCAAGATCGAGACCGCCGAGGATGCGAAGCGCGTCCTGAGCGAGCTGGCCTCTGAGCAGAAGCGGCTCAAGGACGCTAACCGTGCTCTCACCGAGAACCTGGACGCGAAGGTCGCAGACCTGAAGGCCGCCCAGAAGACTCTCACCGAGGCGCAGAACCGGGCGAACGACCGGGGCGAAGGCTCCGCCGTCATCCGTGACTTCGTCCACAAGCGCCACGACGGTGCCGAGGCCATCCGCTGGAAGTCCGGCGCGAACGACGACGGCGACTTCTTGCCGGGTCTCCTGGACACCCCGACGGATGACGCCTGGGTCTCCAAGATGCAGCACCTCATCGAGCAGCGGACCCTCGTTCGCACGATGACCAAGGGCCGCAGCCACAAGGCGGCACCGGGCAACAGCCCCAAGACCGACCGCGCGATCGAGCGTCACCTCCAGCGGGCTCCCGAGCCCGTGCGGCGTCTGTTCTCGGACGCCAGCGGAACCGGTGCCGAGTTCATCCCGGACCTGCTGAGCCCCCAGCTTGAGCAGGAGCTTCGGCTCGCTCGCCGGGTCGAGGCCATCTTCCCCGAGTGGCAGATGGAAGGCAAGGAGCTGCGGATCCCCTTCCTCAGCACCGAGCTTCGCCCCTACAAGAAGGTGGCGATCACCAGCGACGACCCCGCGCAGTACACCTCCTCGACCATCGCGACGGCCCAGCGGTCAATCACTGCGACCGGTCTGGCGGTTCGTGCTCAGCTCGACGAGGACACGACCGAGGACAGCATCATCCAGGGCCTGCCCCTGCACCGTGCTCTCCTGGTTCAGGCCCTCACCGACGGCACCGAGGACTGCATCATCAACGGCGACACCGCTGCGACCCACCAGGACACCGGGATTGCCTCCTGGGACATCCGTGGCCGCTGGGGCACATCCGGCCTCGGAGGCTCTGCCGATCACCGCCGGACGTGGCTTGGACTCCGCGCAGCCGCTGCCGATGCCTCCAGCACCGTCGACGGCTCCAGTGCCGAGACCCTGGCCGGCCTCCTGTCCGACCGTGCGAGCCTCGACAGCCCGCACGGCGTGGCCGGTGACCTCGTCATGATCGTCAGCCCAGAGTACTACCTCGCCAAGATGTTGGATTGGGACGAGGTCCTGACGATGGACAAGTTCCCGAACCCGACTGTGGTGACCGGTGCCCTGGCCAACGTCGCCGGGATGCCTGTGGTGATCTCCGAATTCGTCGACAAGGAGTACAACACCGCCGGGATCTACGACAACTCGACCAAGACGAAGACCGGCTATCTGCTGGTCAACCGTGGCCGCTGGTACATGGGCGTCCGTCGCTCCACGCTCGTGGAGGTCGACAAGGACATCACACGCGGTGTGATCGATGCCGTCTCCACTGTCCGCAAGGTGTTCTTCACCGTCGACGCCTCGACGAAGAAGAACGTCATGTGGTCCTACAACCACTCGGTGAGCTAAATGAGTGCCCCCCAGCTTTTGTCCAAGGACATCCACATCGGCGCCGTCACGGCAACCACGACCTACTACGCAGCCCTGGGCGGCGCTGGTGGGGAGTACCTGCTCGATTCGGCTGTCCTGATGCCGGATGCGGCCTTCACTGCCGACGCTTCGAACTTCTTCCTCATCGCCATCATGCAGGGCGCCAGCACGATCGGATCGATCACCCTGGCGTCCCAGACCCTGGCGGCCGGGACGCCGGTGGAGTTCTCCCTGACCAAGGACGAGAACGCCGAGTTCGACGGAGACGATCCGATCAGCGTGGTGCTCACCGAGACCGGTACGGCCACCATGGTCGCCAGCCGCGTCGAGATGGTGTTCCGCAAGGTTCGCAGCTGAGTCGATGCGTGTTCGCTTCCTGGGCTTTGGCCACACCGACTCCTACCGCTCGGCGCTGCCGGGCTGTGAGAGTCCGTGGCCGGCTCGGGAGGTGCGCGACGTCCCCGACTCGACATCCGAGTACCTGACCGAGACCTTCCCCGGAGCCTTCAAGAAGGAAGGCGGACGGCCCCGCAAGGCGGCCGTCTCGGCTCCACCCCTCGACCGCTCGATCAAGAGCCCCGAGGCTCGACCCCTCGCCGCCCCATCCCACGAGGCCGCCCTGAAGGGGTCTGTGGGGGCTGTGAAGGCCGCCTTGGCCTCTGGGGCATACGACGAGGCCCTGGACGCCCTGGAAGCCAGTGAGCGGGCAGGGAAGGCCCGCAAGGGTGTCTTCACCGCCATCAAGCAGCGCAGAGGCGCTGTGGAGGGGTAGCCCGTGGCTCTCCTGACCAGCACCGAGGCCAAGGCCATCAAGCCCGACCTGAGCGGAACCGCCCAGGACACCCTCATCGACACCCTGATCGGCAGAGCCGATGAGGTGCTCGCGACGTGGTGCGGCTACCCGGTCTACGACAGCAGCACGATCCCGTCGCTGACCCAGCAGACCTATACCCAGTACCTCGACGGCCCGACCTGGGAGGACTCGAAGGTGCTGGCTGTTCCGGTCTTCCCGCTGGGCTCGATCACCAGCATCCACGACGACCCGACCGGTCGGACCTATGACACAGCCACGCTGGTCGACTCTGGCGACTACGACCTCGACAGCTATCGGGGTCTCGTCATCCTGACGCAGTCCTCGACGCAGGGCTTCTGGTCTCAGGGCTTCCGGGCTCAGAAGATCATCACGCAGGCCGGCTGGGCTACCGTGCCCGAGGCGCTGAAGCACGCTGGCGCTGAGCTGGTCTGGCACTGGTACAGGCTGATGCGGGAACGGGGGAAGCAGTCCGTCTCTGTCGGCGGTGGGTCCACTGGACTCCGCAACGAGAGCATCCCTGATCATGTCTGGGCGATGGTCTCGGCCTACCGCCTCCCAGGGTCGCTGCTGTGAGCATCACCCTCGAAGAGTTCCAGACTCGCCTTCGTGAGGCCAGCGCGGGCGGTGCCTTCGCTCGCCTCGTCCGTCAGCAGCTTCTGAAGACTGCACTCCAGGCCGAGGGCAAGGCCAAGATGAGGGTCACCGGAGGCAACCCACTGAAGACTCGGTCAGGCCGTCTCCGGTCCTCGATCCGAGGAGGCGTCAGGAGCGCGACCGGCAACCGCCACGAGATGGAGGGCTACCTGCGAGCTGGAGGCGGTCTGAACTTCGGAGGCGTTCAGGGTGGGCAGGTTCGGTACGCTCGGATCCATGAGGAGGGCGGAACCATCGTCCCGAGAAATGCCAAGTACTTGGCGATCCCCACAGCGGCGCAGCGGACGGCCTCGGGTGTGTCTCGCGCTGGTCCTCGTCAGACTCCGAACATGGCCTTCGCCCAGGCCCTGGGCGGTCAGCCGGTGCTCGTCAACACGCAGACAGGGGCGGCTCACTTCCTCCTCCGCACTCGCGTCGTCATCCCTCCCAGGCCCTACCTCCGACCCTCGATCAAGGAGGCCGCCGCCAAGATGCCTGCGGCGATGTGGCCTCTCCTCGGTCGCTCGCTGAAGGTCGACCTCTGATGGCGTCGGAACTGAAGATAGTGATGGGGCAGATCGTGACCCAGATCAAGAATGCCAACGGCTCCGGGGTCTATGTCCACGACCTGAGCGCAACTGGGACCGTCGTTCGAGGTGCTGTCCTGGAGTCTCCGCAGTCCTCGGTCGCTGTCGGGGTCTACCTCCAGCACCTGAACACTGAGCCCGGCGCTCGCCTCGGGTACTGGGAGCGCACCGCCCTCGTCGGCATCCACGGATGGGTCGCCCACGATGGCACCGAGGGAGACGCGGAGGACGTCGCGGCGGACCTGCTGAACGACATCACCCGAGCGCTGGAGGCGGATCGCACCCTCGGCGGGAACGTCCGAGACATCAACGCCAGCGGCACGGCCTTCGCCGGTAACACCTACGGGATCGGCGGCTGGGCCATCGCTGCGATAGACTTGCGCGTGAACTGGTCCCAGCGGACGGGGGTGTAGCATGTCCTGGTACGATCCCGCGTGGAACTACCGCGCCTCAGTCAGCATCGACAACACAGGCGGCTCTGGCGGTGCGAAGGACTGGTCCCTCGTGGTTCCGCAGGACTGGGACCACTTCTGGGACAACACCCTCTCCAATGGGTTCGACACCGTCATCGTCAGCGAGGACGGCCGCAGCAAGCTGAACTTCGAGCGGCAGACCTGGACCCATGCCAACAAGGCCGGCACCCTCCGCGTCGACTCTCACCAGCTCGACACGGCGAACATGCACCACGCCTGGATCTACTACGGGAACAGCGCGGCCTCGGTCGACCCTGCTACCTCGGTGACGATCTCCGGTGCGCTCTCGGCAGAGGTCGAGCAAGCCTTCGCCCAGCGGTCGCGCCCGGCGGTCCTCTGTCGAGCGGAGCGCCCTGGCAGGACAGCACCGACACCGCAGGTCAGCAAGGCGTCGACGACGACGATTCATCTGTGGTGGGACCTGGGGCGCACCCTGGAGCGCAGGACGACCGAGAGCAACGGGCGGCGCCTGTTCGAAGAGATCGAGTACGCTCAGATCCAGGTCTACGACGGCGCTTCGCCGACTGGCTCGATGATCGACGCAGACAAGACTCGGATCGTCGACGGCCGCTGGGTTCGAACCCAGATCAAAGCCGGGGCGAGCGGGACAGACTACACACCCCGACTCACCATCGGGACCACCCTGGACCGGGTTCTGGACTTTCGTTGTCTGCTCCAGGTCCGTGACGTTGACGAGGACTAGAGATGGCACTTCCATTCCACGGCAGAGGCTCTGCGATCGGGTACGGCGAAGAGAGCACCTACGGCACCGCCGTCGCTCGCTCCAACTGGCGTCAGACCGTCTCCTCGACGATGTACCGCAAGGTGACCCGGAACTACCGCCCAGGGCTGGTCGGGGTCTCCTCGTCCTTCGTCAAGCGGAAGACCGTCTCGGGGATCACCGAGTGCGGCGGGACCATCGAGCACGTCCTGACCTATGAGGGGATGGGAATGCTCCTGAAGCACGCCCTCGGCACGGTCGCAACGACTGGCTCTGGGCCGTACGTCCACACCTACAAGATCGGAGACCTGCCGACGGGGCTCACCGTCGAGACCATCGACAGCGGCGACTCGGGCAACGTCGCGCAGGTCGCTGAAGGCTGCAAGATCAGCCGGATGACCCTGCGGTGGAACAGCCCGAGCGATGTCGCGATGTTCTCGGCCGACTTCCTGGCAGAGGACATCGGCGCCTACACCTCCGCAGGGACGCCCTCCTATGGGGCTGGCGGCCTGGACATGATCGGTCACCAGCTTGGAGCGCTGTCTTTCAACTCGAACAGCTACGACCTGATCAGCCTGGAGATGGTCATCGACAACAAGCTGGCGCGGCGGAACAAGCTCGGATCACGGCTGACCCATGAGCCGATCCGGTCGGACTTCGCGGAGGTCATCTGGAGGGCCGAGATCGAGTGGGAGAACGGCAACGCCATCACCGACTTCCGCAACGAGGTCCAGGGCGACGTCACTGTCACGAGCACCGGCACAGGGAATCAGGCATGCACCTTCACGCTCCACAACGCTCAGATCTGGGATGTCCCGAAGCCGGTCAACGGACCAGGAGCCGAGACCATGCGCATCGAATGGAAGGGGCTCTCGGATGGGACCGATGAGGGCTTCCAGATCGCCCTCACCAATGACGACTCCAGCGGGACGGCGAACTGATGCCGGGCATCCTTCACGCGCTCGCAACGGCAGCAGTCAAGCAGGTCACTCTCGGCGGCGTCGAGTGGCGTCTGCGCCGCGTCTCCTCGGCAGACCTTGCAAGGGCCCAGGCGGGCGCTCTCGCCCTCCTGCCTGTCGACCCAGCCCCTACCAAGGGCAAGGCCAAGAAGAGCCAGCAGAAGGGCGTCCAGGGCTTCAGCCCCGAGGCACTGGCGTCGACCGCCAAGATGTCTGAGGCGATGGCCTGTGCGTCAGTCACTCATGCCCGCGCACCGGGCGCCGAGTGGGAGGCGCTGACGCTCGTCATGGACCGAGCCAAGGCAGACCCGGACAAGGGGCGGCTCTGGGTCGGTGACCTGACGATGTCAGTGCGGCAGGGCCTCTTCGCGGAGGCGATGTCTCACAGCACGGAGGATGGAGAGGCAGTAGAACGCCTCCAGTCCTTTCGTGGAACAGCCTGAGACGCTTCTGATCCTGGACTGTCTGGCGAGGAGATACGGCAGGATGCCTCACGAGATCCTCGACCTCTCGCCCTATGAACTGACTCTCGCGTGGCAGTGTTACCTACAGGCCAATGCTGACACCGCACGCCGCGTCAAGCAGGCGGACGGTATGGTGTTTCCCGTGATCAACTTGGCAGGCTGATGGCGTCTAATGTTATCGAATACGTCCTGAAGGTCAAAGACGAGGGGTCTCAGGCCGTTCAGAAGAATGCGGACGCCGCCAAGGACGCGACGAAGGCAACGAAGGAAGCCTCTGAGGCGTCGACCGACTACGGCGCCGCTCTGGGCAAGATGGCCAAGGCGGCGGCGGTCGCTGGGGCTGCGACCTTTGCACTCCTCCAGAACGTGGCCGATCTTCGGAACCAGCTTCTCGACGCTTCCACCCGAACAGGTATCGCCGCCGAGACGCTGGCTGGCTTGAGGCTGGCTGCCGAGGGCTCTGGCTTGCAGTTCGGACAGCTTGAGCGGGTGATGGGCGGGTTCACTCTACGGATCCAGCAAGCATCGCAGGGCATGGGCGAGGCGTCTCGGGGCTTCGAGAACCTTGACATCCAGGTCACCGCCCTCGATGGGAGCCTCCGATCGGCGGACGACATCCTGCGAGATACCATGGAGGCGCTCGCAGACATCGAAGATCCGACAGCTCGGGCCGCAGCGGCTGCCGAGACCTTCGGGGCGCAAGGTACACGCCTGCTCCAGGCTCTGGGAGATCCGGCCGCGCTTCAACGTTTTGTCGAACTGGCGGAGGAGTTCGGCGTCGATGTCGGCCCGAAGGCGGCGACTGTTGCCGGTGAATGGCAGCGAAACGTGGCGAACCTTCAGCTAGTCTTGCAGGGGTTCCGAGACAAGGCTCTGACCGCCTTCGGCGTCGATATCTTCGATGACTTCAACAAGGGCCTCGTCTTCATGACGACCTTCTTCACCTCTAACCTCCGGTCCATGATGGACATCGCGGGGAAGCTGATCGCGCCCCTATCGCTGTTCTTCTCGGGTGACTTCGCTGGAGCGGCGAAGGCGTTCGGGGTCTCGCTTGACATCATGACAGATCCAGCCGGCGTCATCGTCGGGATGGTGTCCGATGCTGGCAGCGCGGCCCTTGAAGAGATGGAGAAGTTCGGGCGCCTTGTTCAACTGACGAAGGGCGGCGGAGGCGGAGGCGGAGGCGGAGGCGGAGGCGGCGGCGGCGGCGGCGGCGATATGACCTTCACCACAGAGGTCAGCCTGGACAAGGGCCTTGCCGGCGTTCTCAGGGTCGAGACTGTCAAGCTTGAGACTCAAGCATTCCGAGGCGGCGCACAGCCAGACGGCACGCTGTCGCAGTTCCAGCAGGCGCAGTTCGTCGCGGCTCTGGGAGAGGCTCTAAATGGCCTCGGCGGAGTGTTGTCCACTGCCCTCAGCAGCGCTCGGTCACTGGCTGGTGGGTCTCTCCCTGGGATGACTTGGTGGGGACAGGCGATCAACCTGCTGTCTGAGTTCGCCGATCCGATCGACTGGGGAAAGCTGGAGCAGACCATTCACGACGCCTTCGTCGGTGCTGTGCGTCTGTTCTTCGACCTCGATGCCATCTTCGGGGCTATCGTCGACGGCGTGGTCTTCGGCATTCGAGATGCCTTCTTCCTTGCCCGAGAGGGAGGCGCAGAGCCCACAGGCGGCGAGTTTATCAGCGGCATGATCGGCAAGATCAACGAGGCTCTCGGAAGCGATGGTCAGTCCTTCCAGACGGGCACCAAGTTCATCGACAAGACAGGGCTCGCCCTGCTTCACAAGGGCGAGCGCGTCGTCCCAGCCAACGGGGCCACGCCCTCGAACATGCAGGGCTTCGGCGGCGGCGGCGGTCTCGTCGTCAACGTCAACGCGCCCCTTGGCATCGGGCCCGGCACAGCGGAGCAGCTTGTGCGAGAGCTGAACAGCATCCTCGGGGCTCGTGGGCTCAACTTGGCGGTGACCTGATGGGCAACTCGACGATCTGGTACTACCCGGACCCCTCTGGCGGCCTGGAGGAGATCGACTTCGGCGACGAGGACATCTCAGGGCTGATCGAGATCCCAGTCCGAGACGTCCGGGACTCGCACAGCATCGGCGGGGCGTTTCACCGCACCGTCCTCGGCGGCGGTCTCAAGGTCCGCATCGTCTGCGAGCGCTTCTCCGGCCTGACCGACGCGGGCAAGGCCCTCGCGCGGAACCTCCACAGCCTGGAGACTCACCTACAGCGGGGCGGCCTGATGGTCTTCTCGGCTGACCGCGACAAGGCGTGGATGGGCGTCATGGAGGGCACCCTGCTACCCCAGCGTGGAGACTCGACCCTGACGACGTTCGGCGGCAACCTGCTGTCGGTCTTCACTCGCACCGGGGTCGCCGCCTCCCTGGCGGCTGGCGATGAGCTGGTCCTGGAGACCTTCAACCCGACGATGAACCGGGAGCACCTGCTGACGACCTCCGAGAGCGGAGGGGTGATCACCCTCGACACGTCCGACGGCGCCGAGGTCCGGTACGATTACACCTCGGACCAGAGCGCGATCGTCCGCGAGCGCAACTTCTACCCAGCCCTCCGCCTGCCTGCCGATCAGGTCGGGCGCTCGATGCTGATCACCGACCATCGGCACACCTACACCTTCGACGTGACGATGGAGATGGACTATCTCGCCATCTCCAGCCTCATCCCGGCGGCTGACTCGCTGGGCGGCACGACTCCAGCGCAGGGCCTCTACAGCCTGGAGAGCCTCGCAGCTTTGACCACGACCGGAGGTAGCGTCAGCCGTCTGGACTTCGACCCGACCGGCGGCGGGGCTCCTGGCGGGACCTTTAGCTGATGAGCTGGTCGAACGAGTTCCTGGAGGCCCTCCAGGATCGGACCCTGACGCCGATCTTCTACCTCCAGGTCATGCGAGACCCGAGCAGCCCTGGGGCTACCGGCGAGCAGTTCTTCAGTCACTTCGAAGAGCGGCTTCCGCTGAACCCGATGATCGAGCGGTCCTCCGTCCGGGTCTCCTCGGGTGCGGTATCGCTGCTCTCCTGGTCCAAGTCCTTCGGGGGCTTGACCCTCGGGATCCACGGGGGGGCGGACGAGTCGACGAGCGTGCTCCAGTCCGTCGTCAGAGGATGTCTCGTCCGCCTCTTCGTCGGCTTCCCTGGCTGGGACTACGGCGACTTCCAGCCCGTGTTCACTGGTCAGGTGACCGGCCTGCGAGGCACTCCGATGCGGGGCTATCAGCTCCAGTGCTGGGACATCCTGCGAGCCCTCGGCACTCGGTGGACGACGACCAACGGCCAGCAGCCCCTCTTCTACAACCTGGACACCGTCGGGACGACCGTGGCGGGCTCTGGCTACGATGCAGCAACGCCGGACACTACCATCGAGGTCGCGGACGCCTCGAGCGCGTACCGGGAGACCGGCGGCCGATACGTGCTGCTTGTGACTCCCACGAGCGGCGACGACTTCTACCTCGTCGCCTCATCTGTCTCGACCAACGTGTTCACCCTGGTCTCGCCCTCTTCCAACTGGTACGGCACCACCCGAGCGAATGCGGCCTCCGGGAAGACCGTAAAGTTCCAGGCTCTGCTCTACGATCACCCGGCGGACATCTTCCGCAAGATGCTGATCAGCACCGGGACCGGGACCGCCCATAGCACCTGGGACAGCTACCCTGCCGACTGGGGCTTTGGCTGTCCTGTGGACTGGGTCGACCTCGACGACATCGACGACGCCATGACCCGAGCGAGGGTGGACACGGCGATCAAGCTCGACCTCGTGGTGACCGAGGAGCAGCCTGACCCGATCTCCTGGTTCTTCGATGCCATGAGCGACAAGGGCTTCTTCCCGGTCCATCGGCAGGGGATGATCAGCTTCCGGGCAGTGACTGACCCCTTCATGACCTCGGCCTCGGCTCCTGGGACCGTTGCGCCGACCTTCTCGATCACGGACATGGAGATCGAGCAGGTCCTGGACTGGCAGGCCTGGGATGGGTCGATGCAGATCGAGTATCAGAAGTTCATCGCAAGGGACGCCAGCGGCTCCAACTCGGTCACCACGGGCGAGCCCATCACCACGCTGCCGAACAGCGGGTCCTATATCTTCGACGCTGGCCACGCGTGGCAGTCGGGCTCGGACTGGACCGACGACCTGACAGACCGTCTGGCGATGTGGGCTCTCCGCGTCCCTGAGCGCTGCTCAGTCCTCCTTGCGGGCCTTGCCTATGCTGGGCTCTGCGAGGGCGACATCGGACGCCTGACGAGCGCTGTGATCCCCTCCAGAGACCCCGATGGCACGATGTCTCGGTACTGCATGGTCCTCTCGTGTCAGCCCGACTGGCTGGCGGGTACGGTTCGGCTCGACCTCGCCATTCCTCCAGAGTGGTCCACTGAGTTCAAGACCTGATCGAGCGTCGTCAGGTAGACCCTGACCCGGAGCCCGACACAGCGGGCAGGGCTCAGGAGTCCACCATCGGACAGGACACCCCTCTGGGCAGAGGTAGATCACTCCCTCGCCCTGGGAGGGATGCAGCGAGACCCGATCCAGTTCATGTCAGGATCTGGGATCCCCTGGACATCGGCGAGACGTTGCCAGACGACGTTCGGCTCGGTGCCGAGCGTCAGCCCTCGATCTTCCATCGCTAAGAGGATCTCCTGGAGTCCCTTCCTGCCCATCGAGGAGATCCCGAGGATCTGGTCCTCGTCCATCGTGATCAACTGTCCGACCCAGTTGATACCCTCCCCGGAAAGCCGCCTCTCGACTCTCGGTGAGACGCCGAGACAGCCGATCCGGTCGACGAGGTAGCCGATCAGCGCCGACCCTCGGGGGAGCGTGCTCTCGTCCATCATCTTGATCTTGCCGATCTGCTCCGTGACGTAGTCCCAGCACGTATGACAGAGGTGGTGGTAGACGATCTCCTGGTGCTCCATCTTGATCTGAATCTTGGGCCGGTTCGAACAGCTCGAAGCCTTGATCAGGTCTCTTCCGCTGTGGCTCTCGATGTGCCCATCGCAACGGTCGCAGAAGACGTCGATGTGAGTCTTGATCATCCCTGCCCCCCTCGCAGCGCCTTCAGAAAGCGCTTCGGGACGATCTTGCGGATCAGCTCCGCGACCGGCACCCCTTGGTCGGAGGCGTACGCCCTCAAGGCGTCGTGCTCGTCGTCGGTCATCACGACTCGGAAGCGGCGGTGCGTTCCACCCCTGGGCGGGCGACCCATGCGGGCATTGATCTTCTTGGTGGTCATTAGTTCTCCTCGTGTTGGAAGTCGGTCAAGGCTTCGAGCGCCTGTCTGGCCGCCTGTGCGGCGTTCTCCAGGCTTGCGAGGGCAAGGTCGACCTCTCGCTCGATCGGGCTCACACGAGCCGCCAGGAGGGCATCCAGGGCCTCGTCGGCAGCCTCGGCGGCGTCGTTCAGTCGCTGAGCAGTGGTGAGAGGCCGCACAGCCGCGTTCAGGGCAGCGGTCATGGCCTCGGCTCGGGCCTTGGCCTGCGCCCACTTCACGGACCCGAGAGCGGGGTCGACGTAGCCGTCCCGGTCCTCGTTCATCTCGGCCACGATCGTCCAGCCCTGGACGATCAGAAGGCGGCCGTCTCGCTGGATTACCCTGTAGTCGTTCATGACGTCACCTCGGAGAACGGCACCCCAGACGCGCCGGCCTGCCAGTAGTCCAGCAGACCGGAGTCAATGACACGCTGTGCCGGCTTGTCGTGGGCGGCGATGCCGTGGCGCCGCTCGCGAGCACGAACACCTCGATTGTATGCCTGCCGAGGGGTGAGGGCTGGCTGCTTCATGTTGTTCTCCTTGTGGTGAGAGGCGACCAGCGCCGCCCCTCGGGTGTGTGGCGCTCCTGCGCTGTCAGTAGACGTAGAGGGTCCGGTTGCGGGCGTCATAGGACCAGACTGCGAGGTCATCCACCTCGATCGCGAAGTACTCCTCTGAGTCATCCTCGCGAGTGGCGAACCGCCAGTCCTCCGTGACCTCCTGCCACCAGGAAGTTCGCTTGAGCGCCGCACGGCTGATCGGCATCCGATGCCCGCCGAGCCGGATGGTGATGATCACGATCTGGCGTGCGATCGTGGCCGCGTGCTTGATCGTGATGGTGTCTGCCTTGGTCTCGACGGTCATGTTGTTCTCCTTGTTGGTGAACTACTCTTACTGTGCCCCATTAGGGTGCGCAAAGAAATAATGCCCCATTATCAAAGATAGTTTGCGGATCCCCACCACAGGCGGATCTACAGACACGCCTCAGATCGGGGCTGATCGTCCTGCGCTCGGCCTCGCTGCGGCGCTCCTCGGATCCTCGTGCATCGGGGTCGCCAGAGAGCCCCTCGGGATGATACCCTCGGCGCGGAGGTTCAGATGGCGGCCAAGGACTACAGCAGCACCACGCTCCCACACTTCGACAGGTTCACCCTGGGGAGCACCGACGTGCTCCAGCAGATCGACCTCCCGACGTTCGACTGCATGTGTACGGTCCAGTTCATCACGAACGAGGGCAAGATGACTCACACCGGGACCGACGGCGGGGCGATCGGTTCGTCCTTCATGACGATCCCTGCGGCTGGCGGCGGCTGGGAGTTCGCTCACCGGCCTGGAGACAACGCCCTGACAGCTGCGAGCATCTACGTGGCCAGCGCGACCGGCTCGACGGTCTGCGAGGTCTCCTTCACGGCGATGAACGACGAACAGGGGGACTGATCGTGGCTGCCATGAAGATGCCCACCGGAGGCGGTGGAGGAAGCGGCTCAGACCTCGCCCTGACGACTGCCGACGGAACCCAGGACGGCCTCGCCCAGGTGACGAGCACCGTGTCCGGCGGAACTGGCACTTTGACCTGGATTTTGAAGGACCCCAACGGCGTCGACAGGACCGCCCTGCTCAGTTCGACCTCTGCGGCCTCGGTGACCTGGACGCCCACGGATATCAACGGCGCCGACTGGTGCGCCGGGACCTGGGTTGCGCAGTGCACTGACGGCGCGGGGAGTGTTGTCAAACACCTCCAACGGGTCGGCGATGAAGACGGCTACATTTACCAGGACCTCGACGCTTGCACGCTTCGCGGGACGACGACGATCCTCGACGCAGCCGCCTCCTCTCTTGGCATGACCTCGACCGTTGTGATCGACGCGGTCCATGGTGGGGCGGACTCCTCGGACGGCGCAACGCTGATGCAGATGATCCAGCGCCCGACCGACGCGGTGATCCTCGATCAGCGAATGAAGCTGACCTATGCAACGTCCGGCCCGGACGCCTCGACGGCGATGATCGAGCTGTGCAACATCCCCGAGTCCGAGAGTGGAGCCCAGGTGAACAACCACGGCTACCATGGGGGCCTCGCAATAGACTCAGCTGACGTCATAAAGCAGAGGGGCCCGACCCGCTTTGGAGGGCTTGGCACCTTGAGCGCCGCCCTCGCAGGCTCCGCCGGTTATGCCGAGCTAACCACGGTGTTTGATGAGGGCCTGGGGGTGCTCAAGGGCGATGAGACTTGGCTCAGCTGCTACGACACGGGAACAAATCCCGGAGTTCAGCACCTCGTCCACACGTCCCAAAGCTCCGGCGGATACCAAGACGGGATCCACATCGGGATCGTGCTCAGCCATATAGATACGTCACCAACCCAGCAAATTACATGGGACGACGTTCGAGTCGGGTGGCGCTGGCGCCAGCAGACATAACGGGTGCCCCGTGGCCGAAGACGACAAGAAGCAGACAGCGGTCTGGGCCAAGCCTTCCAGGCAGGAGGGCCTCACCGAAGAGCAGATGCTGAACGCCCTGGAGACCGCCCTCGATGCTCGGGAGGAGAAGGGGCGCGACGAGGGCGTCGACCGCTTCATCCAGTGGCGGCGGGATGCCTGGGCGTGGCTCTGGTGGACGATCAAGAACGAGCCGTCCCGCGTTGTGGCATGGCTTGCGACTGGGCTCGTTGGGACCACGATGGCGATCAACTACGTGGTCGACGCCGGCTATGTCGATCCCGAGGACTTCCCGTTCGCCACCCAGCGGCAGCACGGCGAGGCGCTGTGCGAGGTCCGAGCCGGCCGGATCGAGGTCTGCTCGCTGAAGGTCGCGATCGGTCAGTTAGAAGGACCTTGTCCCAAGATGCCCGATAGCTGCTCATCTATCACCGTCCTGGAGTGATCATGTTCGTGTTTCTCCTCGCCGCTACCTCCTCGACCGCCGGAGAGCCCGTCCAGGCTCCCGAGGTCATCCTGTCGCCCGAGGCCGCCGCCGAGGAGGCGCACGAGGAGCTGATGGGGGAGCTGGAGGCGATGTCCGAGGACGTGCGGACCATCGACATCGATCTGCTGATGAGGGCGATGCGGGCTCACCAGGAGGAGCAGGCCGCGCTCGTCTCGCTGGAGACGTCGGAGATCACCGACGACTCCGGGGACATGATACTCGCTCCGGTGCCTGTCTTCGGGCCGTCGGTCGCCCCGTGAGCGACTACGTCATTCTCGACTGGCAGCACCACGGCAAGCCAGGGAAGGACGATCGAGGGGCCGTCTCAGGAGACCTTCAAGAGGTCGCCCTGTCGCACAACTACATCCAGGCCGCACGGGACGCCCTGGAGGCTGCTGGCGTCCCTGTGCTCGTCTTTGGACTGGGCTGGTACAGTGCCCGCCACGCCTATGCCTGCGAGGCCGCCAAGGCCGTCACAGGCCGGTGCGTCTATGTGGCCTGCCATGTGAATGCGGGTGGCGGTTCTTATGGGCTCGTCTGCTACGACAGCCGCAGCAGCGCAGGGGAGTACCTGTCGGATGCGGTGTCGTCTGAGCTGGGGAAGCTGGTAGGCACCTCCCGCAGCGAGGCAGCGAGCCCGGCCCTCTGGGGCAACGCCTACAACACGATCGAGGGCATCTACGAGGGACCATCGAACCTGAGCGGCATCTGCTTCGAGCCCGGCTTCATCGACTCAGCCGACCATCGGCACCTCTGGTACGCTGACGGGCTCGTCAGGGTCGGAGAGGCGCTGGCTGCTGGGATCCTGACCTACCTGGAGACGCCATGAGCCCTCTCGACCTGTCCGCTCTGCCCGCTCTCGATGACCTCTCGGGGGATCTGATCGAGACCCTGGAGGATCACGCCGACAGCCTGCTCGACCTGGGGATCACCCCCAACACGACCGCCGAGATGATCGGCGCCCTGGCGGATGACCTGCTCGACTTCGAGACTCTCCTCGGAGGCCCTTGGGGTGCAGCCCTGGAAGCCATCGACGGGAAGGCCGTCACCAAGGGCATCGCCATCGGGCAGGCCATCGTCGCCAAGCTCATGGCACCCGAGGCCCGAGCCGAGCGCAAGGCGAACAGACAAGAACGACGCGCGGCCAGACAGGCCCGCCGAGCAGCCCGGAGGGCATGATGCTAAAGCTCCCAACCTTCGAGAGTGAGAAGAGCCGCAAGGTCCTTGTGGCGCTGATCTGCGCTGTCATCATGGCGGTCGCGGGCTACTACGGCCTGAGCCTGGACGAGGACCTCGTCGAGGACGTGGTCGAGGTCGCCGTCGAGGAGACCCTCGCAACGCCCCCAGAGGCCCCAGAAGCCCCCGAGGAGGCTCCCAAGGGGGAAGACCCTCCCGAGGGACCTGCGGAGCCCCCAGCGGGCGACTGAGGCTCTCAGATGGAGATTGACTCCCTGAGCCGCTGGCGACCCTTCTCAGTGATCGTGATCGGTCCTCGGACCTGTCGCCTGATGCGGTCTGCCTCGACGTAGCCGTAGACGTCGACCTGCCTGACCACGATGCGCTCGACCCGTCGGACCTCCAGCCCAGCAGCTCGTGAGAGCTTGCCGATACCGCATGGCCCCATCTTCTCGACGAGGGCAAGGACCTGGAGAGGGACGGAGACAGGACTACTCATGGCTGCTCCATGATGCGGTACTGAGCCCCGGAGGGGCGGCCCATCCAAGCAGTCTCGGGGCGGAAGATGATGACGGCAGACGGAGCACCAGCGGTCGTTGCGGTGCCGGTGTAGTCCGGGGGCGGCTCGAACTTCAGGCGGCCGGCAATCAGCCGCACTTCGTCGGCGTAGGGATGGACGATCTCCGACCACGCCTTGGTGTCCGTGCGGGCATAGATCAGCATGACCACGACCGAGCCATCGCGAGACGTCTCCAGGCCCTTCAGCATCCAGGGCCGGATCCCTCCTCCGCTCTTGCGATACGGCGGGTTGCACCAGACCGCAGATCTGCTGCCGTCTGGACAGGCCCATGCGGTCGCCAGGGCGTCCTCTTCCTGCCCGATCCATCGCTCGCACTTGTGGTTAGAGGCGTCGGCGGCGGCGTCCAGGGTGAAGCGGAACTCGGCATCGAGCCGGTCGAAGAGATCGCGCGGGGTCGCCCAGCGCTCGGAGACTGAGGTATTCGGGAAGCTCATGCGTCACCGATCGGGATGGTGTCCCAGGGCTCGTCGTCGTGGAGCTTCGCGGCCTCGCAGTCCAGCCGCAGCGGCGGGCAGCGGTAGGGACCTCCGCAGAAGGGGCAGAAGCCCCGCGTGAAGTCTGGCAGCTCGATGCTGATCGGCCTCATGACGCCCTCGCCCTGCGAGCCATGTCGAGAAGCTCGGAGACGGTGTCAGCCCTGAGCCTGCGCTGGCGAGCGGGATGGTACGCGATGAAGTGATCGCCCTCCCGCTGACAGGTCCAGCCCGACCGACTGAGCCGACCCGAGACGACGGCCCAGGCATCGAGGACAGCCTCGGCACGCCCGACGGAGGACGGGTCGAGCTTCCGGCCTGGACGGGTCAGGCCGTCCCGGACCCAGGACCGGCCTCGCGGTGTCGCTCGGCAGATGCCCTGCCCGGTGATCACCCCGAGCTTCCGGCCAGTGAGGATGTGCATCGCGTTGCGCACTCTCCCCTTCTCGGTGCCCAGCCTCTCGGCCATGGCCTCAAGGGTCGCAGGCGCCAGCACGCACTCTTCGAGCACCTCGCAGAAGAAGGCGTTCACGACTGCTCCTCCTTGGTCTGGGTACGCAGGAAGACCCGGTCGAGCAGGTTGGAGATCGAGCGCCGGCACTTTGGGCAGAGGTCATCGTACTGACCGCCCTCGGACCCTGGTGGGGCGAGGACAGACAGGTCGACGGTCTCGGCATGTCTGTGCTCGGGCGAGATGCGATAGCCGCAGCGGTCGCAGGTGCAGATGGTGATCGTCTCGGTCATCGGGTCAACTCCGGGGTCAGTGTGTTGTCGGGCAGCTTGGCAAGTCGGGCAGCGTCTCGGAGCCGGAGAGCGGCCTGCTGGCTTCGCAGGGCAGTCCCCTCCGTCCGTCTCTGGATCTCGTGGCGGTCTCGGAAGCGCTCGGCCCCTCGGACAGCGTCCGCAGCCCAGGAGGCGCGGCCATCGTTCGCAGCCATGCTGCCGACGTACTCCTGGAGACACTCTTCGAGGTATCGATGCCGGTTGACGTGGCGGGCCATCCGGTCAGCCCCGTTTCCGCAGGCGCAGCGGTAGACCCGCTCGGCTTCGGAGATGAAGGAGCGAGGCCCAGGGACCTCGACGAGGTAGGACATGATGAGCTTTCGGCAGAGCGGGCACTTGGTCTGCATCTCTTCTCCTCTCTCAGAAGGGCAGATCGTCGTCGTCCCAGGGCGGGGCGGCCTCATCGGCGGGCGGGTCGGTGTCGGTGGGCTGGAGCTTCCAGGGTGCGTCGGCGGCCTCCCAGCAGACCCAGCCGCAGCCGGGATCGTTGCGGTCCTGGCCCTTGCACTTGAAGGCCGGACCCCTCCATCCGCCGGCCCGTTTCTCGACGTTGTCCCAGACCGGTGCCGAGCACTCAGGACAGGCAGCCTGTGAGCCTGTGGCGGCCTTGGAGGGCTTGGGGCTACCTCCACGCACCCGAGGGACCGATGCCGACGAGGGCGGCCTGCTGGGCGGGCTGCTGGGGGCGTCTCCGGGCATCTCCTCGGCGGTCGTCATGCCGACGCCCAGGTAGCTTCTCAAAGCGCGGTTAGATCCTCGGGTTTCCGCCATTCGAAGGGTCGCGTTCGCGATGTTTCGGCTGACGTTCTCGGGGCTGGCGTCTCCCAGCCCGGTGAAGGTCCCGCGCTCGCCGGTAGCGGTCGACATCACGACAGCCGCGCGGCGCTCGGGATCCCAGGAGATCAGCTCAGTGATGATGGACTTGATCCCCTGCTCGTGGGCCATCTCCAGAAGGCCAGCGTGGGTGATGTACTCCTTGCCATGGAGGTCGACGAGGTGGCCACGAGCCCGCAGGGCGTTGATCTGGTCGTTGGTCATTGGATGCATCCGGTGATGAGGAAGTGATCGATCTGGTCGGAGAGGCCGAGGACGGCGCAGGCACCGACCACAGCGAGGAAGATCAGGAAGAGGTCGAGGGCAGTGTCGCGGCGGCTCATCGAGTCACGCAGGAGTCGAGCATGGGCTGGAAGATGTCGAAGGTCTTGGTGATGCATCGGTCGACCCCGAGTGCGATCCCCTCCTGGAAGAAGCGATCGTCGAGGTCGGTGGAGCTGTCGGCCTTGGCTCGGGCGGCTGTCCTCTCCTCCGTGAGCGAGGCGATGACCTGACCTCGGATCTGAGCGCAGAAGTGCCAGATCTGGTTCTGCATCTGTCGAGCAAGCTCAGCTCTGACCTGACGCTCTCGGTCGGTCAGCCCTGGCTCGTTGACGAAGGCGTCGATGACGGCCTTGGTTCGCATGGGGTCTCTCCTTGTGGAGGGGCGACCGGAGCCGCCCCTCGGGGGTTGTTCAGCGGACGGGCTCTGCGATGATCTTGCCCATGGTGATCACGTCGCCATGCATCACGGCCATGTCGTAGGCGCTGCGATCGGTATCGTCGCGGCACTCCTCGCGAGAGGAGACAGTGTAGGACTTGAAGGTGGTCAGGTCATGGATGCGAACGGTCATGGGGTCTCTCCTTGTTGGTGTGCCCCACTATTACCCCAACGGGGCAACGGGTGCAAGGAAAAAGATAGCCCAGTCGGGTAATCTGGTGTAAAAGATGATCATGGAACAGCTAAGGAACTGGATCGCGGACGAGGACCTGACGCACGATGAAGCCTCGGTGCTGCTCGGTGTGCGGGTCGCAACGTTGCGCGGCTGGATCTACGAGGGGAAGATCCCGCGCCGGCTGGACATCATCGCTCAGATCGCCTCCGTCACGAAGGGCCGCGTTAGGCTTGAGGACTGGGCGGAGCTTCAGCAGCGCCGGACATGAGCTATCGCCCGTCCCGGCCTGGGGTCTCTTCTTTTCTCCTTGTAGACCTTGAGCCGGGGCGGGCATCTCTCATCGACTGGGACGCAGTGCGGAGGGCCTGGGAGAAGGCCAAGGCGAGAGCATGAGCCGGAAGCCCTACGACCCGAAGGTGTACTCCCTGGAGCACTGGAAGAAGGCCACCAAGACCCCCAAGGACCGCCGAGCGAACAGGGGCAAGAGCTGGGAGCGAGAGGTCGAGGCTTCGCTGCACCTCTACCAGCGCACCGGAAAGGTCGATGTCTGGTTCCGGTGTCACCCGGAGCTTCAGATCACGAGGTCGCATCCGGGCGGGAAGATCGAGGGCTTCATCAAGGGCAACGGCCCGCCGGACTTCGTGATCGCGGTGAAGGGTGGACCTGTGCTCCTGGTGGATGCCAAGGACTGCAAGCAGGACCGCTTCGGCCTGGACAACATCAAGCGTCACCAGTGCGACCGCTTCCGGGACTGGGACACGGACCCGATGAGGGTCGCCGGGCTGCTGCTCCGGTTCCATGGGCGTCGGTTCCTGGTGCCCTGGAGGCCCCTGGAGGCCCTCGTCGACCGCTGGACGATGTCTCGGGCCAAGAACGGACGCGCAGCGCCTGGGACGGCCTCCCTGTCCATCCAGCAGGTCCAGGAGCTGGGGCTACCCTACGACGAGTCAGGATGGGTCGGCCCGCTGCTCGGCTGGTGGGGTCGATGACCAACGAACCCGCACACATCGTCGCCCTGTCGGGCGGCAAGGACTCGACCGCGCTGGCGCTCAGGATGCGCGAGGTCTGGCCTGATCTGCCCGTGACCTACTTTTGCTCACCCACCGGTGACGAGCTGCCCGAGATGGTTGAGCACTGGGCGAAGTTGGAATGCTTGCTTGATCAGCCGATCGTCCGGGTCACAAA
>Ga0208011_1000129_pt1 | contig 33369 bp, 68 predicted proteins | sample 7_EtaG_FD_184080 | JGI IMG/M metagenome (GOLD analysis project Ga0208011, IMG submission 184080) | Marine viral communities from the Subarctic Pacific Ocean - 7_ETSP_OMZ_AT15161 metaG (SPAdes) (version 2) | ecosystem: Environmental > Aquatic > Marine > Oceanic | place: Pacific Ocean | collected...
ATATTTCTCAGCGCAGGAAGCATTAGAAATGGGTCTTGTTGATAAAATCATCTAATTAGTACTGACCATACGAGGAATACCCATGGATATTGATGCACTAGTGGAGACACACTTTAAAAAGAACCGAAACATTTTTGGCTTTGAAGCCATCGCCCAACTCATTGAAGAGGTGATGGATTCGATGGAAGCAACGGGGATCCCTTTGCGCGAGCAAGAAGAGGGCGAAGACCGGGGAAGCATAGACATTAAGCTTCCTACCATTAAGTTCACAGAGAATTGGGGCAAGCCCGAGAACGAAGACCGAGAGCGAATTGAACGCTATATGAAAAACATTGAAGGCAACACTCTTACAGCGAAGCTGGATGGTCTCCGTGCCATCCTGTCGGGGGCAGAGAAAGGAGCTTCCATCGGTAAGATTTTATCTACCCTTATTCTTATTGAAATATTGGCAACCTTAGCTGGCCAAGGCCGTGAGTTTACTGAATCAGCCGCCGGGTTTATTTTTGAAGGATTTTTAGCAGGCCTCTTCGGAGGTCAGTCCGTCCAGATTGTTGATGTGGAAGAAGCCGAGGGCCAGGTGGGAAAGCCCATCACGGATGTGGTTCTCAATGGTAGGTCTTATTCGCTTAAGCTGCTGGGCCCCAAGACCGCCGTTAAGGGGTCGTGGAAAAACCTGATCGGCCACTTCGAGCAGGAGGATGAAATTGTTTATCTTGATGCTCGTCGAACTGGAGATGGTGGACTCCACTTTAGTGAGTTTGTTATCACCCTTCCAGATTACCTGAAGATTTTTGGCGACCCCTTCAAGAAGTTTTCAAAAAAGTCGCATACCGTAAAGAGCGTGGAGGAACTGCGAAAGATTCTTAGTGGTTTGCCCGAAGATAAGATTAGGGGGCTGGAAGCCGTAATTGGTGGCCGTATTCATACGCCCGATCCAGACGACGGCCGTCCGAATATTCAAGACGCCATGAAGCTGCCGGATGAAGAACTGACTGCCAACCAAAAAGGTAAACCATTTGTGTTGCGCTTCCAAGAGGAAGATCTCGGCAAGGGCAATGTTATCCAGAAACTTTATGGAGGCGCGGATCAGTATAATGCTGTCGCAGCTGCCGTTCAGACGGGAGACAAACGCAAGATCATCGACGCGCTTAAGCAGACGCGAGGATTTTCGCAGAAGCCCGAACAGTTTTCTCTTAGCAAGAAGCAGGTATCAGAGCTTGCCACCTACAATGATTTAGGAACGATCCCGCTGGGCGAAGACGCGCTCCGGCAAGTGTGGGCGAACTATGCTGAGCTTCTTTTGGCTACGGTTGACCCGGTTTATCGCACACTCCAGAAGTTTACTGATGACGTTGATACATTCTTCTTGGGAGCGGGGGAAAAGGGTGGTAGTCGCAAGTCCTACGGCGATGCAGCGATTAATGATGCCCAACTGTTGCAGAATGCTACAGACAAAGCAGTCCAAGCTGTTTCCGCTCAAGAAGAAAAATAGTTTGACATTTCAAACAAGTGTGTTATAATAACAGTATAAGAAAGAGAGGTGACGTATGCCCGAATGTAAGTTTGAGTCTCGCTCGGCGTTGAATACAAAAGTATTAGAGGGAGTTAATTTGTTGGCCGATAATGTGGGGGCCACTTTGGGACCCAAGGGTAGAAATGTTATTTTACATGAAAAAGGAAAGCTACCCATCATCACCAAAGATGGTGTGACAGTTTCAGCTTTCGTACATGTTGACGAGGAATTTCAAAACGCTGCGGTTCAAATTCTGAAACAGGCCACCTCGCAAACGAATGTGATGGCTGGCGATGGCACCACAACCGCCACCGTCCTTGCAAGAGAGATTTTAACAGGCGCTCAGCGTTATATTACGGCTGGTGCTTCCCCGGTGGAACTCAAGCGTGGAATTGATTTGGCGGTTAATAAGGTCGTCGGCGCCCTTAAAGATACTGCAGTTCACATCGAGACGCTAGCCGATGTGGAGAACATTGCAACGATTTCTGCCAATAATGATAGAACTATTGGAAAGCTGGTCGCAACTGCAGTTGATAAGGCGGGCAAAGATGGCTCCATCACTATTGAGGAAGCGCGCACTGTCGAAACAACGTTGGATGTAATTGAGGGGTTTCGACTGGAGTCGGGTTATGCTGCTGGTGCCTTTGTTAATGATGAGCGCAGAGGCGCAGTGCATTATGAGTCCCCGCTCGTGCTCGTCACGGATAATAAAATAGATTCAGTTGAACAAATCCTCCCCGCGTTGGAGATAATTTCTCGGGATGGGCGCCCTCTGGTTATAGTGGCTGAGGACATTGAGGGCCAAGCGCTTGCCGCACTTATTATGAATACGGTCCGAGGTTCTTTAAAGATAGTGGCCGTTAAGGCCCCTTTTTACGGCGAGGCCCGTCGCGGCGTCTTGGCTGACTTGGCCCTTTCCACAGGAGCAGAGTTTATTTCTCGGGATAGTACAATCCGCCTTAAGGACATTAAATTACAACACTTTGGACAGTGCAGGTCTGTTGACATTACCAAGACTAGCACGACTGTAATTGGGGGAAAGGGTGACTACGAAGAAATCGATCGGCGTATATCTCTCTTGAAAGCGGAACTGCGCGCGGCCGCAGATCTCCGGGAGTGTGAAAAGATTCAGACGAGAATTACCAAGCTTGCGGCTGGGGTGGCTGTAATTAACGTAGGCGCCCCAACCGAAGTAGAGATGATTGAAAAGAAACATCGTGTCGAAGATGCACTAGAGGCGGTGAAGTCAGCGCAAGCCGAAGGAATTGTTGCAGGCGGGGGCGTAGCGCTCCTGCGCACCGCCGAAGTTTTGGAATCGCTTGAGGCAGAAAATGAGGATCAGAGGTCAGGTATTATAATCGTGCGTACGGCACTAAGTGCACCTATTCGACAGATGGCTCTCAATGGAGGTCTTTCGGCCGATCTAATTTTAAATACGATCGGCGAAGAGAGCGGCAATAGGGGGTATGATTTTCGTAATAACGAGGTTGTAGACCTCCTAGAACAGGGAATTGTCGATCCTGTTAAAGTAACGCGTACGGCGTTAGCAAATGCTGCATCTGCCGCGGGAACCTTAATTACAACTTCGCATGCCATTGTTCAGGTGTAGGCCTATTTAGTGGTGATCGGAGGACATGAGGGTGAGCGATGAAGAACATGGTCAGCTAGCTGTGCTTATAGCTGAGGTAGCGACCAAGATGCAAGTTTTGCTTGACAAGCAAGATGAGCTGGCAGAAAACATCTCCAAGATTAAGGAGGCCGTATACAACCCAGACAAAGGTTTGTACGCACGACTCAGCCACCTTGACAGGCGCCTCGACTCTCTAGAAAGCTGGAGGAATCTTAACACTAAGATTTTGTGGACCGTAGGAACGATTACCGCAGGCCTTGTCATAGCGGACCTCTGGCAGTCTATATTTTAGAAAGGAAAAACAAATGAGAGTAAAACTATCTTACACAGTTGATGAGGAGGATGTCTTAGCGGAGGCAGCCAAGATTATAAACCTCAGTGCCGAGGATCTTCAGCAAGCTGTGAGTCTTTTTGCAGCAGTGCAGAAGGAGTTGCGCCCCGAAACACAGGAAGTCCCCGCTGAAATTGTGAACCTAAATAAGTGCTACGAAATGATAGAGGAGTTTCGAAAGGCTCTGCTTAATGTTGATACACGTTTAGGAGAGGTGCTGGACATTGTGCAGGGGTACGATGACTATCTTCGTCTTCAGAAGCACGACGAAAGGCAGCCACCACCCCCAGAGGAAAGTATCAATGAGGGATGATTATCAGGTAGGAGACCTGGTGCACATCCCGCAGGCAGTTAAATTGGTCGAATGCCCTCAGTTCGCCACCTCTCAAGGTCAAATGGTTATCCCGTCCCGTATAATGGAGACACGAGAGCCCAAGTTGGGCGTCGTAATGGAATGTCCATCTCAGGGCTATCTCAAAATATACTGTGACGGAAGCGACTGGTCGGTACGCTACCAGAATGTTTTTAAATTATAGGTCGACCCATGATTAGATTTATTGAAATAGTGAGAAGTGCTCCTCGGGAATTTTCTCTTCGTGAGGTTTGGATAAATGAAAATTTTGTAGTTAAAATTGAGGAATCCATGCAGTATCGGGAACTGCTTAAAGAGGGGAAGCTACCCCTTGAGCTAGATACGAACCATCGATTTAGTACGGTAACCATTAGTGAGGGAGGCGCCAGCGCCAGTCACATAGTAGTAGGAGATGTCAGAGTTGTTGCCTCCAAGTTGAGCCGCCGAGACAGTTCTCAAACTCTTTTAAAAGGGTGAAAATAATCTCTTGACAATTAGATCTCCGGTGTTATAATACACAATGTAAGCGGTACAGCTTACTATTCAAGGAGATAAAATATGTACCCCGTTCTTAGTAACAACCTGCTGCGAAACCAGCGCAACCTGATCGACACCCTGTTCGGTGAGGACTTTTTCACCACGCCCACCTCGGCTGTGATTGATGATTATTCGGTGCGCACCAACGTGTCCACCACTGATGAGGAGTATCGTATCGATATCGTTGCCCCGGGCCTCGATAAGAGCGACATGAATGTTAAGATTGAAGGCAACCAGCTTTATGTTTCTTATGACAACGAGAATACTGATAAGACCGAGCGAGTTTACTACCGTTCTTTCACTCGCTTCTGGAAGCTCCCGGCTGATGTGGATGCAGCCTCCATCCGCGCCGACTACAAGCAGGGCATTCTGTCCGTTTTCGTTCCCCGTGAGACGGCGCCCACTACTTCCATTGAGATTGCCATTAAGTAATATACACAACTAATTATAGTTGATGTATTTGCGTCAATCTAATAAATGGAATGAATGGTTATTGCAGGAGGCGATGGAACAAGCTGCCGGTTTGCCTCCTGCAATATCCCACTTTCTAAGACAACAAGACGAAGCCTTTGGTCCCGTCACCGGCAAGCAGCTGACTTGGATCGGTAAGAGCGTCAGAGCGCAGCGTCACAGCCAACTACTCACGCGCGAAGAGCTTTATGAAATCAGGCGCCACCTTAAGCAGGCGGTGCGCACCACCCTACAGAAGCGCGGAATTGACGACAACGAAGTCTTCGGTGAGCTTTGGGCCGAGGCTCTTGCCCCACTGATAAAGTTCAGGGCAGAGATTGATAAGCAAAGCCCCAACATTGCGGACGTAAAGATATTCAAAAAGAACTTTATAAAGAACCTTAAGAAACTGGAAATTGAGCGCACGTTTATAAAAGGATTTGATTCTTACGTTGACAATCGTATGGTAATGGGTGTACGTGACTACTTTATGAGGTGGGTCAAACCCATCATGCTCCTTCTGTCCGAAGATCCTCTGTCTTACAGTGACTTGCTAGAAGAGAGCGGACTGGAGATGGCTGGTATTGCTGCCGAAGAGATTCTCGCCAATCCCCCCAAAGCAGAAGAACAAGTAATCCACGAGTTTGATAACGGATACTTCTGGTATGATATTAGAAGTGATCACTGTGATTTTGAAGCCAAAAAGATGGGGCACTGTGGTAAGGGGGAACATGGGACCTTAGTTTCTTTGCGCCGCGGCACAGGACGAAGTGTCGACCCCATGATCACTATGGACTTTGACGGTACCGCTCTCTATCAAATCAAAGGCAAAGCCAACAAAGCCCCGGCGGAAAAGCTCTGGCCTTATATTCACTGGTTTATTGAGAACATGGGCGTTGAACGTATTCTTGAGGATGGCCGCGGCAGCGCTGACGGCGAAGGTTTTTTCAAACTGCTGCAGCATCTGGTCAAAAAGTATGGCAAGGAAGGGACGAAGCAAATCAGGTTCGAGGAGTCGTGGACCGAAGAATCCGACGAACTACTTAATCAATTTGAACCCACTATTGAAACCAACACACAAACCTTCTTAGAATTGCACCGCGCCGAGGAAGCCGGCGACCCCGAGGTAGGCGTCATGCTGCGACACCAAGTTTTCTGGCCCGTCAAGGATATCATTGTGGATGAGGACACTCACCGCTTACGCTGGGAGATCAAGCAGGATGCCCAGTCGTATGCTGACGACACTCTGTATCCCAACCCGCGCGTTCTCCGCGTCGATGTCTTTCCGCGCGGCGTTCAGGACGGGTATTCTGAGTCCGCCGCGCTTCGTATTGAGATGGTTTGGGAGAACAACTTTGAGCCCACCGACATCGAGGACGAAGAGGAAGTAAAACAGGAACTAGGTCTTCTCGTAGAATACTTAGACGAGATTCAACACCTTTCCCAGTGGCTTGTCAATCCGAAGGCGATACGCCCAGACGCCAACTTTGATTACGGAGCGTTCAAAGAGCGAGTCCGAAAGAGACTAGAGGCGTACGGTGTTTACGGCGGGGGCGACACCTCGGCACCCCTCCAAGAGTCGCGCATTATACAGCGCTGGTCCAAGATAATTAAATAAATTTAACAACTTTTCCCCCAAAGCCTTACTGCGCTCTAGTTACTAAAGACACACAGTCAGTCAGAAAGGGCTTGATAGGTAGTATGCTGCAGTTGCATCCCGCGGGAGCAGTAGGTGATTTAGTGATGTAAGGCCATTAGCACGGAGGTTAGCCGTGACTAAGGTGTACATAAGCGTATTGAGCGCATTGGTTGGATTAGCTTTAGGAAGCTGTGCGCCCACAACCAACACTCTAGAACAAATAGCACACGATTTCCCTCCGGTTGCGCCTGCCGCTGCAGCGACCGTTGAGGTGACCAACTACTTCGGCACCGCATCTGAAATTTTAGATGTTAGCAACCTGTCGCTGATGGAGCGCCGCGCGCGGGCTGCGGCGGTAAAGGTTGAGTCTCTATTGGGTAGTGGCCACGGATCTGGAACTTACATGGTGGCCTATGGCCAACGCATCGTAGTAACAGCCGCGCATGTTGTTGAGGGATCAACAACCATGAGAATCGTCGGTCGTGATGGCGAGAGCGTAGTTGGACGCGTAATATTTCGCGACGATGCTGGGGACATAGCGGTCCTGGTGGTGCCCGAGATGAAAACTCGTACCGCCGTGCGCTATCGCCCACAACTGTCATACGATGAGCGCCTGGTTGGGACTAAATTAACTTACACCGGCTTTCCCTCGCATCACGACCTCCTTACAATTCGTGGATATATTGCAGCTATCGAAAAGAACTACATCGTTACTAATATGTTTGGGTGGTTTGGCTCCTCTGGTTCGGGCGTATTCGATGAGCGAGGTCGCCTAATTGGTGTCGTCTCCGGCATCGATGTGGGTCGTTTTTTGATGCCAGTTCCCCTTGAGGATGTTGTATGGGTGGCGCCAATGAGCATGCTCGACCACGAGACACTTAAAGTTAGAATTAAGACTGCCGACCCTGCAGGAGTCCTCCATGGCTTCCCCGGTAGCATTGTGCCTCGTCGAGGAGGTATTCTAGACTGATGGCCTGGCGAATGATGATTTTTATCGCGCTCATGGTCTCAATGGGATGTATTGAAGGAGACTATGCGCTTTACAGTCTTCACCAGCCAGACACCATTTATGTAGAAGTACCCGTTGAAGTTCCGGTAGAAGTAGAAGTACCCGTAGAAGTTCCAACAGAAGTTATCGTGGAGGTGCCTGTTACGGTGCCGGGCGAGGGGGGGGAGGTTTGGATCGATTCGTTCGAGCAACCATACACGATGAATGGAATTGACATCGTGTGGCTCATTGATCGATCGGGCTCCATGTGGCAACACGGCAACGCAGTAGTAGCAGGAATTGAACAAATGATGTTGTCTCTTCCGCCCTCGGGGTGGCGCCTAGGCATTGCCACCACTTCATGGTATGACTCGAGCTCGGTGCAAGCATTTCCCCTTGTCCCCGGAGACAGCGTACAGGATGCGTGGGATGCTTATAATAACTTGGGTACCCACCCCTTCGAGGCTGGCTTTGATTCCCTGTACGCCTACCTCCTAGAAAATACGTATAATCAGTCGTGGCTACGCCCCGATGCTGGTCTTCTAGTTGTTTTCGTAAGTGACGAGAATGAGCAGAGCAGCCGAGATTTCACAGCTAATGCCGCGGGTGTGACAGACTTTATCAACTGGTATGGAAATCAACGTAATTCGGTATTCCTCGCGAGTATCGTTAACATTCACCAAACCGAGAACGACTGTTCATGGGGAGTGCCCCAGTTTTATGTAGGACAGCGCTACATGAACGCCACCAATGCTTTTGGCGGCGTAGTTGTAGACATCTGTTCAGAAGACTGGTCGCCAGGAGTTCAGGCCGCGACTGCTCAAGTACAGCCCCACGAAGAATGGTCACTTACCTACACACCTATTGAGGCCACGTTGATTGTTTTTGTAGATTTTGTGGAATTTACCGATTGGACTTATAATGTAATAAGTAATGCGGTAGAGTTCGACGTTCTGCCTCCCCAGGGAAGCTTGGTTGAAATAGGATATGTAATTGATAGCGCTGAGGCCGGCGACGATGATGATTCAGCAGGGAGCTAACTAATTATGAATGAAAAAGAGGTAATTGTTTTGAAAGATAAATGGAATCCGGGAGCCCAGGAGGTTCCCACAGCCCGAGCGCTAGAAATGGTAGAAGTAAATGATTCAGAGTTCAGAGAAACTCCGTTTCCGCTTTCGCTAGATACACAAAGAAAACTCTTAGAGTTAATCTATACACGAAAGTCAGGTATAATTACTAGACAGGAGTTAATAAATGTTCTCTATAATACGGAAACTGTGGAGCCGGGCAAAATCATTCGCTGCCTTATCTGAGCGAGTCGAGCGAGTCGAAATAGCGCTGGACCAATTTGAGGCGCTCGCTGACGAAAACGCATCCTTGTGGCAATACATTGATGATCAACGAGAAATGGCGAGTGTCTTTGTAGGCAGCCAGGAAGAGTTCGAAGAAGAGTTTACCGACATAATGCTTCGTAATCTGAAGACGCGTGGCGATGCCTAAAACAATTTATTTATTTGATGTTGACGGTACCCTGACTCCCCCTCTCGAAGAAATAGAGGAAGAGTTTGCAGAGGTTTTCCTACAGTGGTCCCGCGACAAAAAAGTTTACCTGGTAACGGGATCCAATATAGAGAAAACCAAACGACAAATATTTAGTTCTTTTATGGATCAATGTGCGGGGATCTTTACGTGTTCTGGGAATGTTTTTTATTCTAAAGGGAATAAAGTTTATGAAAACAAGCTGGTGCTCCCCTCTGATTTCATTGACAATTTAGAATTGTACTTGGCCGTAGGAAGCTCCTGGAGGGAGAAAAAGGGCAATCATATTGAAATTCGCCGAGGGATGGTGAATTTTAGCACTGTAGGACGCAACGCGTCCGCTAATCTCAGGGAGGCCTACTACAAGTGGGACAAGGCTTCGCAGGAGCGAGTAGACATTGTACATTATATTTCCACACTGTACCCTCAATTTGAAGTTTCTATCGGGGGCCAAATTTCTGTAGACATTTATCCGGCCGGCAAAAACAAGGCTCAGGTGGTGGACAAGTTACAAGAATTGCATGGGGAGGATAGCCGCTTCGTCTTTGTAGGAGACCGAAATGTGCCCGGAGGAAACGATTGGCCCTTAGCGCGTCGATTAGATCAGCTACCGGGTAGTACATGGTTTCAGATTGCAGATTACAAGGAAACTGAGGCCTTAATACAACAGAACGAACTATTTATTTAGCATGCGCCGCCACTTACAAACTTTTAAAGACTTTCTTCGCGAGGCCGAAGATCCCTCCTACTATCAGGAGACTTATTACTTTACTATTCTGTTATCTATGACGAAAGATGTAGGTGGCTCCCGTGACGAAACCAAAAACGACATTCGCGCTCTATCAGAAATTTTAACAGTCACTTTGGTAGAGCCGGAAAAGGGAGGCATCCAGCGCGACATCGGTAATAAATATCTGTCCACTCTTAAAATTCACGTTCGTTTACCGAAAGATACGGATAAACTAGAACAAATGAAGCGCATTGTGCAGGAGGTTAATAATCTCCGCGGATGCACAGTTGTAAGATATAAAGAACGCAAGCCCAAGCCTAGGAGAACACCGTTTCACGGGCAGTATAAGATTACAGAAGGTCTTGATGAAGCGAATTATCAACAGCTTCCTTCGAGGCGCGCCAATTTGAAAAAAGCATTTAATACCTATACGAAGGGTGGGCCGCAGAAAAAGGGCGGCTATCCTGAGACCCCGGAAGATCCTGAGTGGCTCTCGTCTCCACCCAGCGCCCCTGGTGGCGGCGCAGTTGGCAATCCTGGCCCCGCGGGACTTGAAGAGGCCCAGCTTGACGAGGCCATGAAGACTGCAGCAGATCTGCAGAAACTTGAGGGCGTAGTGGTGGCCGTTGACAGATCGCAGGCTCCCAAAAGTTATCGGGCTTACTATGCGTTGGCTGACAGCCCAGAGCGCCCCCTTAAAGCGGGCGATCTCGACAGGATGGAGCGTGGCCCAGATCTGTATGGTCACATCTACGCCTCCCGCGGCCAGAATTTTCCATATGAAGGAAACTATGTGGTCACCTCGGTTAAGGCGCGTGATAAGTATGGCCCCTTGTTGTACGACGTAATGCTGGAGCTTGTGGGAACAGCGGGCCTTAAGCCTGATACTGAAAGTGTTTCGGACGACGCGTCTGCAGTTTGGAAGTTCTATGACACCCACCGCACCGAAGATGTACCCAGCGCACACTTGGGCCCAGCCGGACAGCCGCTGCCTGTTGAAAGTTACGCTGATGTTATGCCTCAAGAACTTGCCGCGAACCCAGAAAAGAATGAGCACTTAGCCAAAGTTTACTTCAAGAGAGGAAAGGAAGTACTGAGGGCGCTCCAAGAAAATGACCAGCTTGTTGACGTTGCGGATTCGCGACGACCCGATCCCCGCCAGGAGTTGACCCAGCTCGCCGGGGAACTGGACATTCCTATTGTTAAGGCAGGCAGCGACCTTAGCAGGTTTGATCGACTGAGAGAAGAAGTGATTTTACAGGTGGGTGCACTTTCAGATGACTTGTTGGCTTTTGACGTGCAAGATGACCTTAATCAAAAGATTTGGGATGGTGATGAGCACGTTCGCCCCGGCGTGAAGGCAGCATTGATGGACATCGTGGATGAATTTTTAGAGGGGCTAGAGCTAGAAGCAGACATTAAAGATGTAATCATGACTGGCTCGTTGGCCAACTATAATTGGTCGAAATTTTCTGACATTGATTTGCACATCCTTGTAGACTTTAATGAAATCAATGATAACGAAGCTCTCGTAAAGAAGTTTTTTGACGCCGTGAGATCCAGGTGGAACAAGCTGCACAACATCCTCGTCAAAGGTCACGAGGTGGAGATTTATGTTCAGGATGAAAATGAGCCCCACACCTCAACTGGCGTCTACTCCTTAATGGAAGACCGTTGGCTCGTGAAGCCCAAGAAAATAAAGCCAGAGTTGGATAAGCATACTGCTCAAAAGAAAATGATGTCACTTGTAAAAGAGATTGATAAACTAGCCGCGCTATATGATCGAGGCCTTTTTGAGGACTCTTTCAACTTGGCCGAACGCATTAAGGATAAGATCCGTCGAATGCGCAAGGCCGGGCTGGAGAGAACGGGTATTTATGCGCCCGAGAACCTTGCCTTCAAGATGCTGCGCCGGTCGGGAGACATTGAGAGACTATTTAAAATTTACACCAAATCATATGATGAAATTTATAGTCTAGCCCAGTGATTTATATAAGGATACGAAGGAAGAAGAAAGGCAGTATGACGTTGAAGGGGGCTATCGTAGTAGTTTTAGACGACCAAGATCGGGTTCTGCTCGGCAAGCGCCCGTTAAATAAGGCCTTTTGGATGCCGGGCAAATGGGCCTTCCCTGGGGGCAAAATCGAAGAAGGAGAAGCGCCCATCGATGCCGCAATCCGTGAAACAAAGGAAGAGATGAACCTAGATGTGGAAAACTTAAAAGAATTGAAAACAACCCTTGACAAAGCCGTGGCCATCTACTATACTCGTAAGTATCATGGCAACGTTCAGATTGATCATGAACACACAGATTGGGCATGGGTGCCCCGAGCAGACCTCCCGAATTATGATCTAGCCCCACATGTGGGAGAGATTTATAGATTGGTATTAAAGAATGAGCACTAAAGAAGAAGTTGATCCAGAGACGCCATTGGACGAAGCGCCGGCCCACAAAACTCAGGCACTTAAGCCAAAGAAGCCACCCCGCCTGGCGCCCGAGGGAATTCGAACATTTACGGTTGCGCGACAATATGATGAGACTGGAGTGTCGGGAGAAGGTGTCGTGATTGAGGGGGTGACTCTTGCCACCGGTCAGTGTGTGGTACACTGGCTCTATCCACCACCTCGTGGCGGCATTGCTATTTTCGATTCTATGAACGATTTCACTAAGGTTCACATTTTGCCGCACCCCTCAAATCGTACCATCATCACCTATGATGACGGTGAACAAGAGAAGTTTGGACTATTTAATGAAGAGGAAAAGTCTGATGAAGAAAAAGATTCTAACTGAACAACGCCTGTGTGAGTTGGCAGGAATTAAAGAGGCGGGCCCCACCGGAACCCAAACGTGGGACCCTCAGGCCGAAAAAGAAAAAGAAGAAGAAGAAGTCGAAAGGGAGTTTTTCGATAATCCAGGGCGCCCTGAGCTAGCAGCAAGGGCCGCGGCAGAAGCCGAAGAAGAAGATCCGGAGGCCACCCACAAACTTGCCCCGGTACAAGAACCTGATCCCCAAATCCGAAAAGATTTAAATAAAATTTTAACTTCTCTTTCCACACAGATGGCCCGGGAGGGAAACAAAGAGGCTCAGGAAATGGTGGATTGGTTAAATTTACCGGAGAGAACTCCTTTCGGAACAATAAGCAAGCCCTCGAGGGTTTCCGACCCTCTCACCGGGAAAGAATCCTCCTATATACACACTAACCCATATAATCGTAAAAGTGTAGAACTTATGAGTTATAAACCCCACCCAATTCGCATTGGCAGCCCATTAGACGGAGGATTCCCCGAGCATTGGTCACCGCGCCAGCGGCAGGCAGCAGGTAATGTTTGGCAGTTTATGCACAAGCCACAAGGATTCAAGGCTGCCCAAGAAATAGCCCAAAAAGTTCATCGTGTTACTCAGGACACGAAGGGAGAAAAATATCCGTCAAAGATTCCAGCGCTTGATGTTTCTTCCGGCAGCCCCGAAGCGCAAAAATTGATAGCGTTGCTCGATAGACCTGATGACGCCCGGGAACGTGGTCTTTAATTTTTCTTGACACATACTTAACATTTTGTTATACTTAAACAGTAAGGATAAAGAATGGTTTTTCACGGCGACTACGAGATAGAGTTTGAGATTCACAAAGAACGAGAAGATAGTTGGCGCACAGATCATCTGGGACATATGCCTGGGATGACTGCACAAGAGGCACTAGCCCGATGGGTTGCTCAACACAGCACAGAAGCACAAGAAGCGGAGCACCTAAGCGCCATCCCAGTGATTAATGGTGGCAAAGTTTAAGCCCGGCGATTTGGTTGAGTTGCAGGACGGTCGCATGCTCACGACCACCTGCCGTGTGGGGGTTGTAACAGAGGTGCGTCAAGTAGAGTACGTACAAACAGACACCACGATGACAGTCGTTGAGGCGTTCTTTGGTACGGACGCATTGACATTATCAGAAAATGATTTTGTTTTAGTGAGGAAACTAGATGAGATATAAAGCAATGATTATAATTATGGCAGGCGTTTGGCTTGCCGGCTGCGCGCATGTCCGCATCCCACTGAAAGGCGGGGAGTGTCCTGATGAGTTTCCCATTAAGGGCAATGCGGATTCGTTTATCTATCACACCCCAGCGAGCTTATTTTATATGCAAACGAGAGCTGAGGCTTGCTTCGCCACGGAAGAGGCTGCTTGGCGGCATGGTTATAGGCAGTCTCGTTATTAATTTTCTCTTGACATCTCCTTGACACTCTGCTATTATAAGAGAGTAGGAGGCTATACAAATGGATAGTCAGAAGACGAACGAGCTTTATGAAAAGTTTCCTCACCTATATCGCGAACGAACAGCACCGCTGGAGAGTTCACATATGGCGTGGGGATTCCAATGTGAGAATGGATGGTATAAGATAATTTATGAAATGTCTAAAAACATTGATAAGATTTCGACAGAGGGAGAACACGCGCCAGCAATTTCGCTGGTTTCGAGACACGAAGATGGGACGCTATATGTTGCGGTCAGTAATATTACGCCCCCCGTCGCAGATATCGTTACGCGGGCAACAGAGCAGTCGCGACTGACCTGTGAGTTCTGTGCTTACACGCCAGCGCTCCTTAGAACCACGAAGGGTCCTTACAAGGGTCACATCGCCTGTGGACGTTGTTTGCGTAAGTCGGCTGGCCCTTCCAAGGTTAAGGCTTCTAAAACCAAGAGAAAGCCGCGTAGAGCGCCTGACACGATTGTGGTGAAAAGGTGATGGAAGTGTGGAAGGACACCAACTTTAAGGTGGGAGACCTAGTACGGGACACCCTGAACAAGGATGATCATAGTTATGGCTTAGGTGTTGTTGTGGCTGTTGATAGTCACTCTCTGCTCGGGGAAGCTCCCGAGGAAGACTACCCAAAGTTCGCCGACCAAGACATCCCCGGCAAACGCTATGACGTTTATTTTAACAAATTTGAGAGAACTATAACATTCCACGGAGATTACCTTGAAAAAGTTTAATATGGAGATGTACATTAAACACAGAATCCAACAGCTACGCGGCCGCAGGCCGTTTGATGTTGCCGAGGACGGCATAACTCAATACACACAGCAACGAATCCGAGAGCTGGCCCAACACTCAGAGTGTGAACGGGCCCTTGACAAAAGTGTCCTGGGGTGTTATACTTTAAGGACGATGGAGGTAGACGATGGCAACAGCTAGCGACATTGAGGTTCTTAAACTTAAAAACTTCATCTGGAGTGATGAGGCGATAAGTGACTGGGAAGAGATTTGGGGCCTCCTTTGGAGAATGGGCGTCGTCTGGGAATGGCAAAACGGCGATCGATATGCCAGACGCTACGGAGAAACATTTCAGCTATTTGCTGTTTACAACGACCCCGAGCGCCTGGACATGGCGCTTCCTCTACCGCAGCTGCATGTGGTTGACAGTATTTCCAATTGGCTTCTGGGGGCTCATGTAGATGACGTCCAGGCAACCAATGTGGGTAATTTATTAAGAAAGTGGAGTGTAAAATATGTGGAATAAAATAAAAGTTATCTTAAATAGGAGTCTAGATTTCGTAGCCGGTATCTTGCTTGTCCTGGCGGGGGTTCTATACATGTTCGTCACCGGATGTACGATCAGTCTTGTCTTGAATGATTTGCGACTTGACACCTACGTGGATTTTACAACAGGTATGGGAATAGTGTTAGCAACTTATTTGTTAGTATGGGTACCACTCGTAATGCTGCGCGCCCGAGGTGGCAGGCGATGAATTCTAAGTCAGCGATCGAGCGCACCTTGGCGAACAGGCCTCCCTCAAAAGTAAATTGGGACAAGTCTCTTTATGCGCCGGTGAAAAGCGCTGGAAAAAACGCTGTAGGAGATTTTGGAGAAGAACTGACCAAGGAGTGGTATGAATCTCAGGGATTAATTAGTGAGATAATTAATCGTGGCCACGATGTTCTCGGCGGCATAGAAAAGAGCGAAGTAAAAACTGCCTTCCAAGGAAAACAGGGAGGCTATTTCTTTAATCAGATTTACTACGAAGACCAGGAAACTGGCCAGCGGAAAGATTGGGATTATCTTGTTTTTGTTTTTGTTGCCCCTATGGGCATCGAAATGTGGAAGTGCCAGCGCCCCGATAACCCTCAAGATCATTTCAACAAGAATAACGGATGGAGCTGGCGCAAAAGTTCCCCTTCCAAGCTGGATAAGGCTATTTGGACAAAAGTTTGGTCCGAGGGGACTCTCGGATGAACACTGGAATAGAAAATCAAATGGTATTAGAATTTAATAATGTAAAAGCCAGCGCCCGGAAGAAGGCCTCTTATAAAAATAAGAGAAAAACCGGGAAAGAACAGTATTACACAATGCCGCATGTTGTGGACATTTGTATCCAAGCCATGCAGGAGTGTGTAGATCTTACGGCTGTGACGATCCTAGAGCCTTGCGGCGGGACCGGCGAGTTTGTTGAAGGACTCAAACGCGCTGGAGTGGATGCTTCTAAGGTTGTTTCTATGGACATTCACCCCAAGCATCCGGCTGTACAGCAAGGAGATTTTCTTACTTCTTCTTTTACGGAAGAAATGGTGGCTCTCACTAATCCTCCCTTCGGTAGATGTAACAGCTTAGCCAAAAAGTTTTTTCACAAAGCATCACAGAACTGTAACTTCATTGGCTTTTTAGTGCCGCGATCATGGCGCAAGTGGACTGTCATCAACAGCTTGCCGCGTGACTTTCATCTTATTAAGGACATTGATTTGCCTCCCGACTGCTTTTACTTGGCCGACGACAAGGAAACCAAAAAGGGAGTCCTCGCCACCACTTTTCAGGTGTGGCAAAAGCGCGACACAGAGCGGGAACTTATTCGTATACCCGATAACAAGGTCATCACAAAAATTCTACCAGATAAACAGCAGATGGTGAAGGGGGCCAACACATCCATTGTGGCTTTTGGCCATAGTTGTGGCCGCGTAGAGCCGGTGACTGGGGATGTTAGGCGTAAGACGACAACCATTTATTTGTCAGTAAAGAATAAAGCCGCGTTGAGAGCTTTACCGCACTTGAATCTGGCCCGCTTTTATAATAATGTATCCTACGTCCAAGCTCTCTCGTTGCAGGAGATCAACTATGCTCTAAACGAGTACCTGGGCCTTTCCAACTATAAGTTTCAGGACCCAATCTACCTTAGAAAATAAAATCTTGACAGGCGCCCGCCTGCGTGGTATGCTGTAAGCACAATGAACATAGAAGGGGCCGCTAGCTCAACAGGCAGAGCAAAGGACTTTTAATCCTTAGGTTCAGGGTTCGAGTCCCTGGCGGCTCACCAAAAAATTATGATAGATTTTATAGAAGCGTTGGGACTGTTTATGTGCGTAATGGGCGGCACCGCCTGGGTGTATTTCCAGTATCAAACTATTACAAAGAAAGAAGAATAAAATATGAGTGAAACTTATGAAGTTAAAGCTGATGCTAAAGCGATATCAAACATTATCGACAACCTAAGCCGGGGCTGCAAGCCCAGTTCGGTAATTCGGGAGCTAGTTAAAAACGGGTGGGAGGCGACGCAGCGAAAGGGCGTTAGCGAAGAGAGCCCAGGAATTGTGAGAATTGCCCGCGACAGCGAGCACCCCGAAAAAGCTGTTATTACCAATGCAGGGGGAGACCCCTTAACACGGGATGTGGCGAAAGATAGTCTTGCCTCGATTGGAAATACAGGAAACGATCCCGACGATAATTTTGGAATCGGCGCCAAAATATCCTACTTGCCGAGTCACCCCGAGGGACTTCACTATCGGTCGCGTGAGGAAAAGGTAGCCTTCACATTTTACAAAGACCCCCAGAACATTTATGGATTCAAACTTGAAAAGTTTGAGGACGGCGACTGTGCACATTTTATTGAGTGCTCTGAGGAAGAATTTAGATTTCCTGATTCGGAAACCGAGGTAGTTCTCATGGGGAAGACTCCCCAAGACGATTCATGGCTCGAATTGTGCAAAGTGGCATCTAAAACTGGTGACGAGGACGCGTTTACGGGTTGGACTATTTTCGACCACTTAAACGCGCGTTTTTGGGAAGCGCCCCCTCATTGCGAGGCCGAGATCTATCTGTACGATGAGGAAGGCAACCACACGCAAGTTGCTAAGTGTTCTTTCTTGAAGAAAATCAAAGAAAGCAAGGAGGTTCATGGTACGGTACATGTGGATAAGGGGACATACGTTGGAACCAAAATACATTATTATGCTCAGGATGTTAACAGGGGAAAGAAAAAGGGTACTCGTGACATTGCTGGCTATGTTGGTTATGTTCACAACGGAGAGGTCTTTATTCAAAAGGATATTGCTGCATCTGCCCGCAAACGCCGCATGGAAAATGCCGGTATCATTGTAAGCCACAAGAACGTGCTGATTTTGGCCGAGTTGCCGGAGTCCATGAACCTTCGAGCCCGCGCCGATCGGTCGGATGTTGTAAATGAGGCAGGTACTTCCGTCGATGACATGCTGGGGGACATTGCAAACGAATTTCGCGACCGCATGCCAGATAATTTGAAGAGCTGGATGAATTCCAATTTCATCGAGCCGAATAGTGATGTTACTCAAGAGGCAGAAAAGATTTATAAGAAGCAGTCCAGTTCATCCGGTGCAGCAAATGCAGCCTCCCGAGGTACGGCCGCTCAAGGAGGATCTACTGGTTCCTCTCCCGGTACCGGTACCGGATCGGGAACGAATAAGGGAAGTACGGGAACGGGTAAGAAGCGTAAGAGGAAGCCTCAGTCTGGAACTAGTACTAAGAGCAACGGCAGCGCCCCGGCATTCAAAATGGCTCCCGAAGGTGCCGACGAACCACTCGCCTCGTTCCCTTTGTCGGCCTATACTATAACAATTAATACGGAAAACCCCATCTTCAAAAGCCTTGTGGACACATTTGAGACAGAGTTTGCCGGAGCGCCCCTGGAACAAGCTGTAGCGGAAGAGTTGTACTTGCAAATTTGTTACTGGCACGCTACACTGCTTCAAGCATATGGAGCTTCGGAATCCGAAGACAAGATTGAGGCAAGAATGGAAGCCGACCGACTGGACGCTGTCGGAAGCCCCCTGAGTCATCGAGGGATCAAGAAGAGACTTGAGAAATATGTTAAACAACATGAGCGCGAAGAAGCCCTACTGCTAGACGAGGACTAAACGAATGGCGCGGCGTGGTGGTGGAATCGGTATACACAGCAGACTTAAAATCTGCCGCCATAACGGCTTGCGGGTTCGAGTCCCGCCCACGCTACCATTAAGGAAAACAAATGAGAACTTATCTTAACCTTGAAAAGGGACAAATTCAAGCACTGTTGCGCGCACTGGAAGAACTAGAGGTTTTTCGGGGCTTCCTTACACCACAGCAGGCATTTGTTGAGACACTTTTGATAGAGGCGCTCGATAAAATCGACACAGGAATGTAAATATGAGTGTAATGGGACCAGACGGAAAAATTCATCAAGCTGACGGAAGTTGGTGGTCGCCCTATGGCAACACCGATGAAGAAATTCAAGAAAATCTTAAGACGGGAAACATGCCGAATGCTCCTGACGCAATGCGCGTAGGACCCTCGCGCTACTTCACCGGAACCAAAGAGGGCGACGAGAACCTATCAGATTTCCTGGGAGACATAGGCGCTCTCGGTGGACAAGCAAAAGAATCTTACGAGAAAAGAAAGAAAAAGAGTTAGACTGTGCTTACGAACCTAAGTGAATACTCGCGAGTGACCTACCCTGCGCAGGGCAGTAACTCAGTAGGTCAGAGTAGCGTTCTTATAAAGCGCCGGTCCCGGGTTCAAGTCCCGGTTGCCCTACCAATTTTAAGGAGAGAAAATGTATAAAAGAAACAAGCAAGTTGTCTGCGCCGACGGATTTAATATGTCGGTTCAAGCACACGACGGAGCCTATTGCGACCCGCGCAAAGACGCCGCCCGCAAATATACTTTGGTAGAAATTGGCTTTCCGTCCCGGGCGGAAGAGTTGATTATGCCCTGGGCCGAAGACCAAAATGACCCTACAGGCACAGTCTACGGCTATGTCCCCGTAGATGTTGTTACAAATGTTATTGTAAAGCATGGGGGAATGGTGGAGGGCGAAGTGCCGCCTGGCGTTGTACCGGTTCCCCGATTAAACAATGATTAAAAATGTTTTTGTAGTTATTTTGCTCCTCCTGAGTGGGTGTTTCGTCTACTTAGACGACACCCCCAGTCGATCTTCAAGTTCTTATAGCTATGGAAACGTGTGGCTCGAAAGTCCTTATATTTCCTGTAGTTATGACGCCTACTGGGATATATCTGATTGGATATTTGAAGTGCATGTCGATTCGTATTATGGCGAGCAGGAGGTTATGGAAGTTGGCTTCTATATCAACAACTATGACTATCAGTATATGGATTACGTGGGAAATGGCTGGTGGTATCGAAATATTGTAAGCACTTATTACGATTGTGATAGGTACTACCATTTTGATTTTGTCGCAGCCGATTATGATGGCTTCGAAGGATATTACGTTTATGAGTGGTGAGAATTCTAATTTTAAGTTTAAGTTGGGTGATATTGTTGTCCCCGCTTTGCCCAAACAGTTGGGCTTTCCGACTGGTCCCAGCACCGTGACGGGTTTGCAGCTGAACGGCTATGTAATAATAGAGCCGATCGGCACACCGCAACGGCTTCTAGTGGAGTCCAAGGATTATGAGAGATTTGAAGGAGAAGTTGTCGCATCTGATGACAGTAATCCTGCACCGCCTGCCGGGGGGTGAACAACGGCGCTGCTTTCACAAAAGTAAAAATGCCACCCGATGTATAAAGCACTTCAACCATTGGGGGATGTGTGAGGATGCGTGGCGATTTAAGTGGAAACGCCGCGTCTATAAACTCTAATATAAAAAAAACCTTTGACTTATATCGCTCACTGTGCTACGCTAGAAGCATGAAGATCGGGGATTTAGTGCGACGACATTCCGGGAAGAGGCTGGGCGTCGTATTGCAAGTGAGAGACGGATATGTAAAAGTATGTTGGGACGGACAAACTGATGGAGTTTGGAGTCCCATAAAAGCATTGGAAATTGTAAATGAAGCGTGGTGACTTGATAAGATATGGCGGATTTGGTGACAATCCTGCTTTTCCCGGCTGCCTAGGAGTGCTGCTGCGAAAACTACAGTACGACTGCGAGGAGGACGTAGGCTCAAGTAATTGGGACGGCGCTCCCGCGTGGTGGATTCAGTTTGTAAATGACGACGGACCAACGTGGTCCTATGAAGAAGAACTAACACTAGTAACAAAAGGAAACTAAATGAGTAACTATCATTTGTACCCCGGTGATATGTTCAGGACTAAGGCTGGTCTGGGACTTATCGTAAAGAAAAGCGGTGGCTACTTCACCTACTCAACTGTGGGGGACGACCAGAAGAAGGCTTACCAAACAATTGAAACAAAGCGGTTCTATGGTTATTGTGACGATATGAGCCACGGACAAATACTGGAAGTGATACTGCTTCCAAACCGGAAATACCGGAGAAAGAGAAAGTAATGGATATTGGCGATAAGGTACAACATTTTGGAACTGGTTCAGTAGGAACCATTATTGATAGCAGCTATGAGGTGGAGACACCATTTCAGCAGTTGTGCGTTCAGTGGGAAGACGACTTGGCTCCCCACAAGAATTCATGGGAAAGACGCGCAGACCTGGACGTAGTTTTGGCCGCCGCCTACGACTTCCACATTAACGATTAGGGGTTGACAGCAGCCGCGTTCCGTGGTATGCTGTAAGCACAATGGAGGTAGAGAAATGGGCTATCGCTCGTCAGTTGTCCTAGCAATCAGTAAACATCTTACACCGTTTTTTATGATGAAGGTTTCTCAAAATAAGGAAGCCGAAGAGTTGGTGTTCAAACACGCCGACGAGTTTGACCGTGATTACCAGGGCGACAAATCCTGGCTTATTCGGTTCGACAGCATCAAATGGTACGAGGATTTCGATGACATTGGAACACTTGAGAAGTTCATTAGTGAGGCTTCGAGTGACGAGTATGAGTTTGAGGTTGATGGGGAGGCGCAATCCTCCTGTGAACACATTAGGTTTGTCAGAGTTGGCGAGGAGTCAGGCGATGTCGAAATGATGGGCGACGGTTTCTGGGACATTTACCCTCACACCTCAATCAATTATTAGGAGTACAAGATGCCGCAAAAAGGTGATCTGGTCCAAATCAAAGTCGGACCCACTATCCTTCCTAAGATTGGGCTTGTGATAAAATACGACAAGACAACTAATCATTTCTGGGTCAAGTGGCCCACGAAGTCCTGCTGGGAAAGCCCCCACTTTTTGAAAGTAATAGAATGTTAGAGATTTTAATTGGAACTGCCTGCATAATCTATATTTGGAAGGCACTAAGTAAATGAAACTTCGTGGAATGACAATGATCGGCGCGTTGGTACGCGACTGCTCTCAGATAATGAAAATTGTTACAGGATACAAGTGCGACCAACGCGGCGAGTGGATTCAGTTCGCAGGCGACCATGTAAACGCATGGTATCAATTGGAAAACTTTGAAATCCTTTCTCTGGAGCCATGATGGACTTTCAAGTAGGTGATTTGATTACACTAAAGCATTATGGGACTGGTAAAACACCAGCACCTCTTGCGATGGTCGTGAGTCTGGACGCCCTTGTGTTGGGCAGAATACAGATTCAGTTCTGTGATTCGTCGCGAGCCGAAATGGCTGCGCCCGAACACTGGAAAGTTGTAAGTAGAAATGAAAATCGGTGATTTGGTAATGAAAGCCTTGGGAAGCGCCTCGCGCAACGATGCGGGCTTGGGACTTGTGATTGAGGTTGCGTTCCGCGCAGGTGAGCACACGCCCAGCGGGTACAAGGTTCAGTGGTCCAATGATTACGGCACCTTTTGGGCAAGCGCAAGCGAAGGTATACTGGAGAGAGTAAGTGAAGCGCGGCGACTTGCTGAGGTATGAGGTTGATGGCTCGCTCTGGCTTGTTGAGTGGGCTGACGATAAATGGGTGAAAATCGTGGGCGTCACTCATGCTATTCTTTTTGAAGAATCGGGACTGGAGGTAATCAGTGAAAATCGGTGACTTGGTAACTTATAAACAGCGCGCAGACTTGCAGAAGTTTCCGTGTCCGTGGGGTCGGATGGGGCTTATTGTTGGTAAGGGAGAATATAGCACTAAGAGCGGCAAGCGAATCAAGCGATGGAAGGTTTACTGGTTTGGCACCACGAACGAAGTACACTGGGAAGCAGAAGAACTGGAGATTGCACGATGAAAATCGGTGATTATGTAAAGTGGGCTGGTGGTTCGCATCACAACCTACGAGGAATTGTTATAGACTCCCGCCACTTGGGCGGCTATGGACCCGAGCACAAGGTAATTTGGGAAACTCATACGCTGGGAAGCCTCAAAGTCAGCCCGGATGGGAGTTGGCAGGGAGAGCACAACCTAAGAATTGTTTCCCGTGTGGAGAAAAACGATGAAACTCGGTGACTTGGTAAGGTTTCGTTCCTCGTACCCGGATTGGCCTGTGGGAATGATTATAGAACAACACCCCACGCATGGCGCTCATCCACAAAGCGAATTCCGTGTTCGGTGGCTCGATGATGCCGGTAAAGATGTGAGTTGGGTGAGACGAAAAGACTTGGAAGTGCTCAGTGCAAGTAGGTGATTTGGTGGTCGCCACCTATTATCGACCCACCGGAGCAGACTGGTATCAAGACATGTATGACACGCAAAGTGCGGCAGTCGTAGTGAGCGTGGAAGAGACAAACCGCGGCCAAATTTGGGTGCAGCTTATTTATGCCAATAAGTCTCACATCATAATGAAAGAGCATTTGAAAGTTGTGAGTTCTCTGTAATTCCTGTGATTAAAAATAGTTCTAGACTTTCACGCCCTGTGTGCTATACTGTAAGCACGATGGAGGTACGGACTGTGAAGCAAGATGACTATAAACCCGGCGACCTAATTCTATTCTTTCAAGGGAACTCACGATTTGAAGAAGGTCCCGAAGAGATTGGTTGGATTGTTCGTCGCGACCACGATGACCCGTCCGAGCCTGCCGTTATGGTAGCATTCCCAGAACCTAACAAAAACGGTCTGCTTCACTACTTCGATGTAGAATTGCGAGAGTGGGAAAAAGCAGGAACCATCGAGGTGAAACGTGGCTAGCAAAGCACCACAAGTTGGAGATGTTGTAAAGTCCCGAGTGACCACCGAGAGTGTGGCGGGATTTATTGTAGGGAAAGAAGGCATTCACGTTTGGGTGCGGTTTTTTGATACTGCGCTTGAGGGCGAATCTTGGGATGTTTACACCCGGCGCGACACTCTGGAGGTTTTGTCTCGTGCAAACGCAAGCTGATTTTAGAATTGGAACACTCCTTCGCTGGAATGGCGACGATACCGAGGGGGCCGACATTGACGAACTGGGAATTGTTATTCAGATGCCGGGAGAGACTGCTTATTACTATATTGCGTGGGGCACAACCAACACCGTAAGCCACCACACCCCTGATATGGTTGAAGAATCACTGTATCAACAACAAATGGAGATTGTAGGATGATTCCAAAAGTAGGACAGTTGCTTCGGTGGTATGATCACAGCCATGCGCGCGCGTTTGTCGAGCGACCTCAAGAAAACAATGACATTGGGATTGTGAAAGAAGTTCATCTCGAAGGAGTCCACTTCTTTGACGACGATGCGTACGAATATGTTGTGGTTATTGATTGGTGTAAAGGACCTCACCATTCGGAGCACGACCAAGAAGAGTATGAAGAGTCTATCACCAGGGGTGAGATTGTGGTGGTAGAATGAAACACAACTTGATAGGATGGATTATCCTTGCTGTGTTTCATAGTATAGTTTGGGTACTGGGTGCGCCGCCGAAGGACGAAAAGTGATGAAGGTAGGAGATCTAGTACGGTTCATAGCAGTCGATGATACGTTCCACGGGCAGAAGGGCATTATTGTCCGGTATGTGGAAGGCAATACTTACAGACAAGGCTTTCATTATGAAGTACAAACCTTTACGGGGCACACTATCGTAGCTCTGAGCTTTGAGCTAGAGTTGCTTGAAAATGAATATTACATCCCGGCTTAGAAAAATGGGGACAGAAGCATTGGAAATAGGTCTGGCTCTTTTCTGTCTGACGCTGCTTGAATATGAAAGGTTTATCAGGAGTAGAAATGAACGTCGGTGATTTGATAACATATGTAAACCTTGAAGGACAAACAGACAATCCGCGCGAACTTGGAACAATCATTAGGGACCACCTTGAGTCCGATAACCATTATTACATTGTCTGGCACACTGCTGCTAATCAAGGCTGGTGGGACAAACGTTTTTTGAAGGTGGTGAGTAAACATGAAAATCGGTGACCTAGTAAGGTATCGGACCTCCACCCATCACGATGACTGGGGCGGCTGGCTGGGAATAATCGTGCGGGAAATCCCCGGCACTGATGAAATCAAAGTTATAGAATGGACTCACAGGAATAAAGGACGAGATCGCGGCTCATACCGTGCGAGAGATTTGGTATTGGTACAAAAATGATTGAGCATCTTTTTAATTGTCATGGAGAATGGCAGATTTTGTTGACGGCGTTGGGGTCTGCTCCTATTGTGGGAGTTTGGTTTCGTGCCTTGTTTATTAAGGGGGAGCTGAAGAGTGAAAATCGGTGACTTGGTAAAGTGTCGCCCTCGCAATGAGTGGGAACACTATGATGAGTGGCTTGGACTTGTAATTAGTGCGCCCCCTTTGGGCAGAACGGTGGAGTGGGTGAACTCCGACGATGGCAGAGTAGAGAGAGTCAATCACTCCCCAGAAGAATTGGTATTGGTAAATGAAAATCGGTGATTTGGTAAAATACTCAGAGGAATTGATGGGGCTGGGAACGTGTCTTGGAGTCGTCATTGGTATCAACGGGCAAGCAGTGGATGTTCAGTGGATGGACCCCCATTCTCGCAAGCGAGGCGTAGGGGAATCTGTGGGGCGTGAATTTTCGTGTGAACTCCCCGACTTTTTGGAGGTTGTAAGTGAAAATCGGTGATATTGTAAAGTTGGTTGCAGAACCCCAAGTTGATTGGATGTTCAACTATTTGGAGGAAACTTTCCAAGTGCTTGATTTCCCTACTGAAACTGGGGTGGAACTTAAGATGATTGGGAGTGTTCCCGATTGGATTTGGATTATTGGAAAAGATAATCTAAAGGTGGCCGATGAAGAAGGGTGACATTGTAGAAGTGCTGCCGAACTCGGAAAACGAATGGATGGAACAATATGTGAATCGTCTGTTTGAAGTAAAAGAAGTTTACGACCGTCGGTGCCTTGTGCGAATGTTAAATGTTACCAATCAAGAAAGATATTGGTTCAGCGAGAAGGAGAATTTTCGAATGGCTGAGTTAAAAATTGTGGAGATAGAAGAAGATGAAACTTGAAAATTGTTCATGGAATGCTGTAGACGTTTTGAACACTGTTGATGGTGCGGAACTAGTTACAATAGTGCGCGACATTTACTTGTGCGTCTGGTACGGAGGCGGAACGGTGGAGGTTTATGATGTTACCAATCCTAAAATGACATCGGAAATGGAGCCGCTCCGCTATAACGCCCCGCGAACCTTGCTTTCGGCACACGAAGCGATCGATGAATACTTTATCCAGCTTGATGCTGACTTTGAGGATTCCTGCTTGACAACACCTCTCTTAGGTGTTATAGTTAATATAGAATCAGACGACACCACGGAGGTAAACTGATGAATGAAGAAATGTTAAGGGCGCTCATAAATGGAGACGTATTGCAACTAGAAAAGACAGCACTCGAAAGTCTGACGGAAGACCGTCGAGCGTCTGGTAGTTTAGGGGATGATGTCGATGATCTGCTGTCCGAAGCAGGTATTTACTGGGATACTCTAAATAAAGAATACTTCAGTATTGATACTTTTCAGCGTGAAACCTTTGACCGATTGGCTGCTGAGTATGCTTCCCAAGACTACGCCTGATAACCGTTACATTGTTCCCTGGCCGCCTGTTATCTGGACGGCTCCGGTATCTGGCAAACGCTATGCAGGTGCAGGGGGAACACACATCGAAATTGACGATGACTGGACTCTGGCTGATGTTGAGGGGTTCTTTTGTTGGGGCAAAGAAGCGCGCCGATTGCGAAAGCCCGAAGAAGCCCAAGATACCAAATCAATCGAAGTCAAGGGATCCAAAGGACAGAAGTATACTGTTACCAAAACTGGGAGCACCTGGAAATGCGAGTGCCGTGGCTTCGCCTTTAGGCGAGATTGCAAGCACATCCAAAACCTTAAAATCCTACTTGAGGGTTGACAACCCGGCTCCAGTGTGCTAGTATATATACACGATGGAGGAAGGCACCACGATGCAAAAACGAATCAATAACGTGATGGGTCGAATCTCGATTGCTGGGGACGAAAGTTCCTGGGATTTCGGGTTCATGCAATCCCTGGAAGAGCAACTCAACAAGCGCGGCAGTTTGTCTCCGCGTCAAGAAGAGGTCTTGCAGCAGGTTGAAGGACGATGGTCTGATGAGGCTTTGAGTTCCCGCGCAACCTGGGCAGACGATTGGGACAAAGACAAAGAAGCGAAGTTTTGGATTGCTCTCCAGTATTACCACAAGACGGGATACTACGGCAACATTGTTTATAAGTATCTGACGACTGCGGGATGCCGCTGCGCCGGGGCTCCTTCCGAGAAGGAATACAACAAGCTGGTATTGAACAAGTACGCGGCTGGTGTCATTCGGAACCTTGAAGGAGAACCCAAATTCCCTGTTGGGACGCCTGCCGTCTTTCGGACGGGTGCTCGCTCCAACAAGGGCAAACCGTGTATTGTTCTAAAGCACGGGGATGTAACCACGGTCAATTCACACGCAAAGGGAGCAAAGCCAGTTCAGGTTTTGCCGATCGGCTCTGCCGCTCCAGTGTGGACCGAAGAACGATGGCTGAAGAAAGCCAAGAAGAGAAAGTAAAGTCTGGCTTTATTATAGAGCGAGATTATACAAGGGGTGAACAAAACTAAAGTGTGGATTCAATGACAACCATGAATCCCAGCGTATGCGGAAGTATTGAACGGAGCAAAGTCGCGAATTGTGTGAAAAGTTGTCTAGGTAGCAACACCTGAAAAGTGGTTGCCCCCCTTTTATTAAATGACAGATAGTGGTTGACAGCAGACCCAAAAGATGCTAAGATATAATCAGAAGCTAGAAATAGAACCCTCCACGAGAGAGTAAAAAACATGAGTTGGACAGGCACCGTAAGGTGTGGAAATTGTTACGAGAATGGGCACAACAAGACAGGCTGCCCCGAACTACGAAAAGCCTGGGAGAAAGACCCCGACAGTTATAAGGGTCGCCAATGGGCAACCATCCTTGCCCGCAAGGCACTACCCAAAGTTTGCGGCTACTGCGACGAAACCGGACACACCCGCGCAGGGTGCGATACCATGAAGGCGCACAAGTCTCAGTTTCAGGAGGATCTGATTCTGTGGCGCATGGCGCTCGTGAAGTGGATGAAGGACATAGGACTCGGAGTTGGTGCTTTGGTGAAGTGTGAGGATGCGTCTTATTACCGAGGTGATACTTATATGTATCCTGGCGACGAGAACTACATTGCTCCGGTGGGGATGATTATGCACCCGCCCAATGGGGAGTATCTTACCCATTACTCAGGCATCCCGAATACTTCTCAATGGAACAACGCGCATGGACTCTTTGTGTTTGAGCGCCTCGGTGCCGGTATTGAGGAGCAGGCGTATCGCAAGAGCGTTGGGCTTACGCTTCCCTGTATTGCGGGGATCGTCCCGCGCTTAGGAACGGGCTACTACCAGAAGTCAGTTGACCGGCAGGACCGACTCAACAATGTTGACTGGGAAGTGGTTTCTCCCGCACAAGGCGAGTTTACTAATGGCAAGTTGGTTCTTCTCAAGGAATTGAAGAAGGCCACGAAAACCCACTTCGCTGCTCCACAGGAAGAGAAAGAAGGTGGCTTTTACACCTTCGGGGACTTCCAAAGGAAGCAGCTTCAACGATATGTAAACGGAGAAATTGAACTTTCTCAAATGAAAGATCCCGAACTTCCTCAGACTGATAGTTAGTATAGAACTGAGGTATACTTTTATTACTTGACACAGGGGCACCTGTGTGGTATATTATAAATAATGGAGGGGGCGATTAAGCCCCACAACTAGGAAATAACATGGCAATCGACTTCAAGAATCTTCTCCTCGTCCTTCCGCACGTTACAAGTGCGAATCACCCTGTCCTGCTTCGTGGTCGCCACGGCATTGGTAAGTCTTCTGTGATTTACCAGTATGCAGCTTCTCTCGGTCTGCCGATTGTGGAAAGGCGCGCAAGTCAGATGACGGAAGGCGACCTTCTCGGTCTGCCGACTGTTGACGAAGGCGTAACTTCCTTTTGTCCTCCTGACTGGCTCGCGATGGCTTGCGATACTCCAGTGGTACTCTTCCTCGATGAGGTTGACCGTGCAACTCTGGAAGTTCGCCAGGGCATCTTTGAGCTTTGCGACTCCCGCAAGCTCGCTGGTCACAACCTGCATGCCGAAACTCTGATTTTCGCTGCCGTGAATGGTGGAACCCACGCAGGTGCTGCTTCCTATCAGGTGGGCGAGATGGACCCTGCCGAGTTGGACCGCTACACCGTCTTTGACGTTGAGCCTTCCATTGATGATTGGATTAGCTGGGCTGCGGGGAACTGCGATGCTCTCGTCACCGACTTCATTCGGAACAACACCGAGCACTTGGAGCACAACGACGACCCGGAGCCGAACAAGGTTTATCCTTCGCGTCGTTCCTGGGCACGATTCTCCGACACTGTTTCGGCTGCTTGCCTTCTGGAAGCAGGACAGTCTAACCCGGCTGTGTTTGCTTTGGCTTCCGCTTACCTGGGTTTTGAGGCTGCGGTTTCCTTCAACGACTTCGTTGCGAACTACAGCAAGGTTGTTACTATTTCGGATGTGCTCGACAAGGGCAAGACCATTGATGTGGACCTGAACCAGCACTGTGCTCTCATTGATAAGATGGGTGCGAGTGACCGATTCGCCAATGCTCTCAACGAGGGTGAACTGATGAATCTGGCAGCGTACTTCATGTCTCTGCCGTCCGAGCCTGCTATGAAGCTCTGGACCGTGATTGGTCAGGCGAATCAGGACAACGCTATCTCTTTCCACTCCACGAAGGACAAGGAAGGTCGCGCAGTCGGCAATTACCTTGTTGAAATCCTGACTGGCGACAAATGCTGATTAGTGGCGGGTCTGTCAAGTGTACAAGTCCAATCCGCGCTTGACAGACCCCCACTTTTCTGCTATACTATAGTTAACAATGGAGGAACGCTCAATGACCGAGCCAGCCAAAAGCGAAGTAACCGAAACCGAGGAAGTGGATGTGTCTGCTTTCGACCTTAACATTCACGTTCACCGTCTGCTGATGGACGAACCTTTCTTCGCTGCGCTTTCGCGTCGGATGGATAAGCGCGCAACGAACGCGATTCCAACTGCCGGTGTGACTGTGACCGAGGAAGGCAAGTTGCAGATGGTGTATAACCCAAAGTTCTTCGCGCCCCTGACGGACGAAGCACGAAAGGACATTCTAAAGCATGAGTTCTATCACATTGTGTTTCAGCATGTTACTGGTGGGCGCTTTCTGTCCTTCCGGGACATGGCACCGAACGAACGGAAGATTCACAACATCGCGATGGACCTCGCAATTAACGGCAACCTGCCGAATCTTCCCGAGGGTGCTTGCTTCCCTGGACAGGGGCCATTCGCCCACTTGCAACCACACAAGACTGCCGAGCACTATCTTCGCGAGCTTCGCAAGATGCAGAAGGACCCGCCCGAGGGCGAAGGCAACTGCGAAGGCGAAGGCGGCGCAGGACAGCCGGGACAGGGCAACGGAAACCCCCTGGACGGAATGGACTCTTTCGATGACCACTCTGGTTGGGATGATGTTGACGAGCAGACAAAGCAGATTGCCGAGGAGCGAGTCAAGGAGTTCATCAAGGATGCAGTTGAGGAAGCAAACACGTCGTCCCGAGGATGGGGAAGTGTTCCCGCTGATTGCCGAAAGGAAATCATCGCCTCTATCTCAACGAAGGTTGACTGGCGCAAGGTGCTTCGCTACTTTGTGAAGCAGAGTCAGAAGGCTAACAAGCGGAGCACGGTTCGTAAGATTAACAAGCGTTACCCTTACCAGCATCCCGGCAAGAAGGCAACTCGGACTGCAAAGATTGCGGTTGCAATCGACCAATCCGGCTCTGTTTCCGAGGCTATGCTGACCGCATTCTTTGCGGAGTTGAACACCCTGGCAAAGATTGCAGACTTCACAGTGATTCCATTCGATACCCGCGTGGACCCCGAGAAGAACTGGGTTTGGAAGAAGGGGCAAAGTCGCAAGACCGAGCGCACGATGTATGGTGGAACCTGCTTCGACGCTCCGACCAAGTTTGTCAATGAAACCGGAGGGTTCGATGGTCTTATCATCTGCACTGACATGGAAGCGCCGAAGCCGGTTCGCTGCAATGTTCAGCGGATGTGGATTACCGATGAGTACCACGGCAACCGACCCTACTTTAACCCGAAGCCGGAACGAATGGTTGTCGTTCCGACCGATAAATAAACTACACAACCCGAAAAAGAAAACCTAATGATTGAACTAATGCTTTTAGCCCTGTGCTGGATTATGGTCAGCGCATACTCTTATGAAAAGGAACTTAACAGACGATGAATATTTGGGATACCTGTAACTCACTACGCTATGGTTTTGATGAAGAATACGACAGCCCGTCTTTCGATGAGGAAGAAGATGAGTAGACTAAGAAATGAAGAGGTGCTTGAGAAGTGGAAGGATGGCGAAACTGCCAGTTCTCACACCGGAGCACTTTGTACAAATGGCCGCGATTTGTTTTCATACAATTTGCGAATTGGTTATCGTTCCCGTAGTGGTCAAACCATTTTGGGAGACTTCACATCTCCCGGTGGCGACTTCCACTCAATGACCACTTCGTGTCATGTTGGAAAGGCTCGCGGCATCGCGGATCACATCATGCACCCGGTAGTATTCCAGAAGTCGAAGTTCAAGCAAGATGAAGATTGAACTAACGGACAAGGAAGTGACCACCATTCTGGTGGCGTTGGACAACTATCGCGACTTGATGCAAGATCGTTTTCATTGGAGCGGTGACGAATCCGACCAACAAGAAGAAGGTTCAGCCGAATGGTGCTGGCAGAAGATTATGACAACACAACAAACACAACTTAATACCCAAACAAACGCTCTGGTGGACCCGTTTAGTCTTCCGAGCGAGGAGAAATAGAATGACTACAGTTTATAGCTCGCCTTATGCGAACAACATCGGCAAGATGGAGAACAGTGAGATTACAGGTCTTGCAAAGAATCGCTTTACTGATGCGGAAACGATGCTTGCGATTTCAAAGGGTCATTACCGTCTCGGTAAGGAGTATCTTGCCAGCAACCCAAACATCACACCGGAAGCAGCGCGGGAACTCTGGGACCATCGAGGCTACGTCTTCAAGGCAACGATGATGGCGCATGGAACGATTAAGTTGAAAAAGAAGGAATATACGGAAGTATACCGTCAGTATTTCAAGAATAACAAACGGTCACACTGGCGCATGATGCAAGCATTCTTCGGTGGCAACTATTGGTGGTCAGCCAAAAAGCAGAATAGCCGAACGCCAGCCAAACTTCTTCAGGAGATTCACGACGATTTGTCAGACGAGGAAAAGAGCCGCACTTACACGTTGTCGCGTTTCATCGAACATCCGAATTGCCCGCTTGACCTTGCTCTCAGAATTGGGACGATGAAGACTCCCGAGCATGCCCCGTCATACTATAGAGATGATTTCGACGGGCTTCGGAACAAGGCGATGTTGAAGGTCGCGGAGATCACAAAGCGCGAAAGCGCCGATTCGCGGTAATTTTTTTCCCCTTGACACGCACAGCCTAGTATGCTATGTTATAGATAGTTGGGGGCGCTGAAGCCGCCGAACGCACAAGAGGATTCTTCCCATGTCTCGGACACCAAAAGGTAACAATGCTTCCGCCCTAGCAAACGGCAATCGCCTTGCTGCCGACTCGACGCACGGAGTCACCTGCTCTTTTGCAGGTGGCTGCCGTGTGTTCGACCCCAACATTTCAAAAGACCATGAAGGTCGATGGCACTGCGAGCGTCATGGTGGTGCAAACAACCACGCCCGCGCAAACGCCAAAGACGACGATTGCCGCGACGGTCTGCCGGGTGCGGAACGTCGAGCGCGCTTCGCCCGTGTTCGTGCAAAGCAGCGTAAAGCCCGCACGTTCGCCGGTCACATTCCGTCGTTCCTCGACCCTCGACCGGTCGCTGCGCAGCCAAAAGCCAGTAAGCCAGCACCAAAGGTTCAGGCGAAATCCCAGAAGCAACTTCGACGGGAAGCCGCGATGGCCGAACTCGGATTGAGCGAGGCAGACATTATGAAGTTCGTGGAGATCAACTAAAGTGTTTCGCCTTCACAGCGTATGGATTGACGGTCCTTATGCCGGGGAACACCGAACTTGGGATTTGGAGAATCTCGAGATTGCGACCCAAACGATGAATATGATGCTCTCCGGGGGCGTTTGTGCATGGATTG
>Ga0208011_1000130_pt1 | contig 33260 bp, 30 predicted proteins | sample 7_EtaG_FD_184080 | JGI IMG/M metagenome (GOLD analysis project Ga0208011, IMG submission 184080) | Marine viral communities from the Subarctic Pacific Ocean - 7_ETSP_OMZ_AT15161 metaG (SPAdes) (version 2) | ecosystem: Environmental > Aquatic > Marine > Oceanic | place: Pacific Ocean | collected...
AGACCTCTACAGTCATAGGCTTAGGGAATGAAGTATTAGGGTATAACCCTTTGAATTGTGATGTTGAAATTACATCACCTGTTGTTTTGTTTCTTAGTTTAGACATAGTTAATTAAGCAATTGCTAGGTAAATGTATTCACCACTAGATACATTAAGAGCATCAGGTGCTGATGAAGTAACGGTAAAGCCAGTAGTGAATGGGTCAATGTAATCAGTGTTTGTAACTTCTACAGCATTGTCATTTATGAAGAGATAAGGGTCATCACCACTTACGATTCCACGTTCTGTGTCCCAAACATACCAATCACCAGTTGTATCAGTTCGTTTAATCATTACAAACCTTGCACCAGCAGTGAATCCACAGTCAACGTCAATATCATTACCAGTTCCTGTGTAACTACCTACTTTACTTACACCGGGACATGAGGCGAATAGGTAGACAGCGTAAGTCCATCCCGACCTGTTTACTCCGGCATCTGTACCAACAGTGAAAACAGTGCTAGTTGGACTTGTCTCATCCCAAACATTTGGTGCCGCTCCTACGTCAAGAAAAGCACCATCTGCATTCATCTTTGCATATTTACCATTACCTACTGATTCTGCATATACATGCCAATGATCACCATTACCCGAACGTTGTTTTGCGATCATCATCTCAGGTACTACACCAAGATTATGAACCTCCGTATGTGCTGAACCTGTCCCTTCATAACAAACTACATCGAAGAAGCCTGGGGCACGTTTAAAGGTATAGGATATATAACTTTCTCCGTTATAATTGACCTCACCGGAACTGTTACCTACTAGTCCAAACGCAAATTGTTTATCATATTCCAATGCGTCTGCAGCGTTACGATTAGCCTCCCCAGCTGAGTCGTTGGTTATCTGATACGCCAGATTTCCTGTGAGGCGACTAGTCCAACCCCAATTGTCAGACGCTTCTCTACGTTTGTAAAAAACAAGATCAGCATAACTGGGAGAAATTGGGACATCATGAGCGCCTCCAGTACCATCGTAAGCAACAACATCAAACACCTCAGTTGCATCCTCTGGTGTTTTCATCGGTCCACGGCGGATTGCCATGTAAATGTAGGTGTCACTATCATTTTGAGAACCATTGGAGATAAACCCTGTAGGGGTAAGATCACAAGTTGTGTTACCAGCAATTTCTGCGCCGTTGGTATTTGCATTTAATTGTGCGTCTGCTCCAGAAGCAATGCCACGCATTACGTCATTAATTCGCCACTCGCCATTACCATCCTTTTTAGTAATTAGGAACTGCGGCTCAAAACCCACGTCTACTGTTGTTGAACCACCACCTCCTACTCCCACATAACTCCCACATTTAATAATGCTTTCATTACCACCTTCACCAAACGATTGATCATCGCTAGCGAAGACGTAGGCGACGTATTCCGCTTGGTCAGAGTTTGTATTTGCATTTGCACCTACTCTAAAACTTGTTGCAGTAGGAGTTGTAGAATCCCAAATAGTGCTATTACTTGTGTAAAAAGCAACAGCACTATTAAGAGCACATGCGGCTTGATTGCCTGCGGAGACATGGTAGACAACCCAATCACTAGTACTATCAGTGCGTTTTAGTAGTATCATCCCTGGAACACTACCTAAAGAATGAGGTATATCTCTTGCGTTATAATCGCCGGTATAAGTGACTACATCGAAAAATCCAGGTGCTTTGCGGAATGACCAAGCAGCATAATCACCAAAATAACTACCATTTACATCACCATCACCACTTGGAACTGACCACCCATCAGTCTTCCAAGTAAGAGTCGCATTAGAGGAATAATCTTCTAAATCATCGGTGGTATTTGAGCTTAAAGCATGGGTTGAAGTCGAACTTGTTGCTGAATTAGCAGTACTGTATAAAACATGCCTCCTTCCATAACCACCAGATTCGTAACTGCGATTCTTGACCCATAATAAACCCCCTTCCTCTAAAAAATTAATTCCATTAGTAACAGTTCTCGGATTTGGAGCTCCGGCAGGGTTTGAATACACATCCGTACTAAACACTTCTTCTACATATACCTTTTCACCACCAGCTGCTGCGCCTGCTGCGCCTTCTATAAGATTTAAAGTATTAGGATCCATAATAATTAATTTGTGTAATCAACTAGGCTTGAAGCTCTCCACCGTGTTCCACCATTATCTGTATGGAATACGAATAGATGAGTCTTACCTGTTGTTAGGGTAGGTGCGGTTGCTGCAGGCCATTCAACGCCTGAGAACCAAGTAACTGTGCCTGAAGTATGAGTTAGTTCTAAAACAAATGAATAGGACTTAGAAGCAGGTACAGTACTTACAGTGAATGTAGAGTTACCTGCAATGGTCTTAGTAAAGTAGTTACCAGTACCACAGTCAATATCTAAAGCTCCAAGTGCTTCTGCTACTTGTGTATAAGGTCCGTCAATATCAATAGCAGTTAATTGGCCTACAGAAGTGATTCCAGATTGTACAGCACCTGTTACTGTAGCTGCACTGCCTGATGCATTACCAGTTACGTTACCTGTTACGTTACCTGTTACGTTACCTGTTACATTACCTGTTAAATTTCCAGTTACATTACCTGTTAAATTTCCAGTTACATTACCAGTTAATGTGCCAGTTAAATTAGTGGCCGATACCGAAGTCACCCCTAAAGTATTGGTACTAGAATCCCAGGATAAATCAGTATCAGTAGCAGCACTTGTCATTGTGCCTGTTGTTAAACTAGTAACTACAACTCTTTGGGCACCTGATCCGGCAGAAAGAGTTGCGCCCCCTGTAATACCATCCAATTCAGATCCATCACCATAAAATGCCGTAGCACTTACAATACCACTATTACCATAAACAGTAACCGCAGATCCTACATGTAGATTACCACTTACTGTAGTTACTCCTACTATAATTGGACCATGACTACCACTACTACCTTTAATAGTGTCAACATTAAACTGCGACATTACACTACTTTTTTTAGTTATTTATAAAAAACCCCCCCAGATATCTGAGAGGGTTTTATAGTTTGATTTATTTAAATTATCACCACTCAACAATAACAACACCTCTACCACCTTCACCACCCAATTGTTTGCAACCAGACATACAGGTGGCTGGGCAACAGGACCAGATCATGGAGGCTCCACCACCACCACCTAAACCACCACAACCGCCAGCGCATGCACCGCTACCTGGGTAACAACCACCTACACCACCACCAGCACCGATTCCACCCTGGCCACCTTTACAGGTTGTAAATTGCCAGCAGCAGGCGCAGCATTGGCCCTGTCTAGACGTAGTCCATTTATTTGCACCGGCCATGCCGGTTCCCACTATTGGAGAGGTTTGCAAGAAACTACGTATCGAGCTCTGCATATGACAATCGGAGGAATTGTAGCATGCTGGAGCGCAAGTAGCGTACATATAGTTGCAGTAGCACTGGGCTGCGCTATTCGATGCGCACTGACCTACAAAAATGTCAAATGGGAATCTATTGGGGAACTGTTTAGAATACATACTTGGATCATTTGCACCGGCGATACTTCCAAGATTACTATCAGATGCATTACCAATTTGCGAACCTGCTGCGCCGCCATATCCACAACATCCAGTCCCGCCTTTTGCACAAAAGACATCAGATGCAGAAGGATCGACATAGCCACATCCACTAATACCTGGCCATATCCCACCACTAGCACATACCTTATCCCAGAATTTACTATCTCCATGTGTAGTGGGCGAGCCATCTTTCCACGAACATCCAACTGTGACAGGTACAGTAGTAGCAGAAGAAGTATCCACAGTTGCATGTGCATAACCACCACCTACACCACCAGACCACTTGCCTCCATCACAAAAACAGTACCATGGGCCCAAGTTGCCGCACCACAGCCAGAATGCACTACAACCATATGAACCAGCACCAACGACTCTTGCTCTTACAGAATTAATTCCTGCACTATCGAAGCTACCAGGACTATAGAATACTTGGAAGTTACCTCCTCCAAATACAGGGAGTCTACCGTTTGCTTCATCACATTTACAGTTGCCAGCCGTAACACAACTAATAGTATTAGCATTGGGAGATGCAATTGATGTAAGGTTTGCGCCATCACCAACAAATGATGTAGCAGTGACTGCACCAACAACATTTACACCATCAGCCAGAACTTGAATTCCTTTTCTAGCTGTAATCATACCAACAGCGTCAATACTGGTTACATCTTCATAAGTAAGTGTTCCACCAACAGATACATTACCAGAAAATGTTGCCGCAGTACCAGTTACATTACCAGTTAAGTCACCTACAACACTACCAGTATGAGTTCCTGTACTACCACCAGTTAGATTACCAGTTACGTTACCTGTAACATTACCTGTAACATTACCACCAATATTACCAGTAAAGTTTCCAGAAAAACCACCGGTAGCAGTAGCAACACCAGTTATATTTACTCCATTAGGAAATGTTGGTGCACCAGTACCATCTTTATTTGTTAATTTGTCAGCTCTTAATCTTGACATTTGGGTTCACTCTCCCCCGTGGATGATGACTTTATTTATATTTATAACTATACTATTTTAAAGTTCATACTATATCTTCCCACATTCATGCGATCTTCCCACATTCATGCGCCATTATACCATCTTGTAGTACATAGTGAAAGAAAATTTGATGGTAGTAGTGGTAATCTTTTTGACCTGGCATTTCATCTCTCCAATGAGGACATTCAAACCCTTTGTAGACTATTCCATCTCCTGGTTGAAGAATATGTCCACTTATTTCACCATACTCAAGAACCTCTACTTTTTTTTCATCTTTATATTTGTCAGGACTTTCAATATAAAATGGCCACTTCATATCATCCCCCTCAAGATTAGTTCCAATATGGACACTCACAGATATTTCACACGGACTTCGATCCAAATGATAATCTAGAACTTGACCAGGATAATAAAACCTATCATAGTAGTAAGTATTATAAAGTTTTCTACCAATATGTTTTTCTACCTCTAACCGAATTTTTGTGTGCGGTTCTTTGTACTGAGGAAAGTTATTTCTTGCTGTACTCCCTGGTACTTGACGTTCTACTTCACTCACATGACGTATCGTGCCAGTAATATTATCATACAGTGTTTGTCCCGAATCTTCAGGAATTGGTGTAATTAGTTCTTTTGGATCACATAAGTTTTTAACTATAAAAAATCCCTGACGGTCAAATTGATTGTTGTGAGTCCATGAACCACCTGTGTTATTCTTTTTCAGAGCTTGACAAAATTTGTACTTTTGAATAAAATCTACTTGATTCATAACCTACCTCATTTCCATCTTGGACCGGATACCCATCCGACCAAAGTTTTTCTATGACCTTTCTTAACTTTAACTACTCTGTGTCTCATTCTTGAATCGAAAAAAATTATAGTTCCTCTTCTACGAGGTGCAACATGTAGAATATTCTTTTCATCTAACAGTTGTAAATTTCCACCCACATAGTCATCTGGATCAGATAATTGGACAACAACCGACAATTTACGAATAGACTCACTGTTCTTATAACAAAAGTCTCTCGCCAGTTTATCTTCGGGTTGACCGAATTCTTTTCCAACATCGTCGATGTTGGCAATTGACTCATACATGTTTTCGGCCGACGAATCCGCATGCCAATTGTAAAAATCTCCTTCAAAATAATGTGTATATTGAAAATGTTCCTGTTCAATATTTGTTAAATCGTATAGAAAATTTTCTCTGTTGGCCTTCATCACATAATGCCATATAAATCCACCAATCCAATAATTGGTAGAAATCCAAGAATTTTTTGACTTTCTAATTTTAACTTCTTCTCCTCCTGCGCCAACAGTAGAATTTAGTATACTATCATCAAATTTATCGGAAGAATAGTCTACTAAATTATCTACAACATTTTCTGGCAAATCACTAAAATACCAAAGAGCCTCTCGCATTAAATTTCAAACTCCTATTCATGTGTTATTATATAGTATGTATTGAGACGTGAGTTGACACAATCGTTACAATACTAACTATTATAGTATTATAATGTAAATATGATTATTCTTACGGGTCATGATGGATTTATTGGTAAGAAGTTTCTTGATGAATTAGAACGTCAAGGTAAAGAAGTTATAAAAATTGAAAAAAGTAATAGTTTGTATTGGAGGCATTACTTTACTGACTGGAATAAAGTAGAACTTATCATCCATCAAGGTGCGATATCCTCTACAACAGAGACAAATCTCAAATTAATCTTTACATATAATATTGAGTTTACTGAGTGGTTATTCACTAAAGCAGCAGAACACAATATTCCTGTGAAGTATGCTTCATCTGCATCAGTTTATGGTAACGAACAGGGTATCATCAGTCCTTTAAACTACTATGCACTTTCAAAGGTGACTATTGACTACTGGGTACAAGATAATATTGACAAGTTTCCCCTCATTCAGGGATTTAGATACTTTAATGTTTATGGTTCTGGTGAAGAACATAAAGGAGACCAAGCAAGTCCTGTAAGTAAGTTTACAAAACAGATTGAAGAGACTGGTAAACTGAAACTTTTTGAGGGTTCTGATAAATTTCTCAGAGATTTTGTATGTGTTGATAATATTGTTGATTTGGTTCTTAATAATAAAAAGAAGTCTGGTATCTATGACTTAGGTACAAGTAATCCAGTCAGTTTCCAACATGTTGCTGATTGTTGTATACAAAAATATGGTGGAGAAATAGAATACATTCCATTCCCACACCATTTAGAGGGTAAATATCAAACTTATACTTGTGCAAAACCTACATGGGATGATTATAAGTTTACAACTGTCAAAGAATATCTCCTTTTATAACACGAACACTATCAGAATCAAAATGTTGTGTACTGAATTCAAAAAGTTCAGAGTCAAGAATTGCAACCATTTGATGTCTTAGACCGATAGGAATATGAAAATTATCTCCTGGTTCTAGAATTTTATTTTTGGCAAGTCCTAAATCATCATCATTACCATAAAATAAGAGAATTTTACCTGATTGCAAGTAAAAAGTTTCATCTTTTACTTTGTGATAGTGCCATGAACATCTTTTCCCTTCTTGAAGAAATAAAAGTTTGCCACAATAATCCTCATTGTTAACAATCCATTTTTCATATCCCCATCCTTTAGGAACATGTTCAATTTCTGAAGAAGTCATCAGAGGAGATTCCTTTATCATCTATGTAGTAGTCTGCTGAAGGTTTTCCAAGAAATAATTGATGATACTTACATCCCCATAAACTTAATTGTATCTCTGTAAATTCATAGAATTCTTTCGTTGCCAAGTCTGCATTATCATTATACCTACCCATTCCTCTGGCAGTCAGATACACGATGGTATGTCCTTCATCGTATAGTTTATTTATTTTGACAATTCTATTCTGAATTGCCATGGCATGTTCGTAACGCATCTCCTCTGTGGGACCTGGAGTACAAATAGTTCCATCAATATCAATTACATAACGCATTTATATCTTCTCCTGTGAGTACATAAGTTCCTGTGTGTGAAACGGAAATTGCTGCCGCATTATTTGCGAAGGGTATTGCTTTTTCTATTATACCATACTTGAGGTAAAAATATACTAATGTTGAAAGAAATGTGTCTCCGGCACCAACTACATCAAACACATCAACATCTTTAGCAGGATACATCTTACCTCTAAATTCTGTACCCTTTGAACCTCTTGTGATGATTAAATTTGGATTATTCTTATTTTTTAATTTTGAATATTCAAGATCATTAATTTTGATGTATGCATTATCCACCGGTAAGTCTGTCTTCTTACTATCGATAAAGACAGGACCATCAAAAGATTCTACCAATTCAAATATTTTTTTAGAAGTTACAAATCCTTTATCATAATCAGATATGACCAAAACATCAAATCCTTCTAGTGGTGTATCATCATCAAGAGGTTTTATATCACACTCTTCATCAACTCTCAATATCTGTTGATTAGATTTTTTATCAATATATCTAGTCTTTGTAATACTTTCTTTATTGGTAAGCATTGTAATGTCCAGACCGAAAGAACTTAGGTTGGAATAAACATTCCATGCCATTCCTTTACGAATTTCTGTCTTAGAAAAATCTAAAATTGGAACAGGTGCTTCTGGATTAAGTCTATTCACAGAACCATAAACGTACTTGTCTACACAACTATCACCTATCAATAATACTTTGAATTGTTTTTGTTGTTGCATATTCTTCAATTCTATCAAAAAATATCAGTTTTGATGCATAATAAGACCCAATAACCGACTTATCTTTCCAATCAGATCCTACAATCATTATATCAGGTTGAAACCCTTTTATCAATAATTCTAGTTCTTCATCATTAGAAAACATTTCAACTTGATCCACAGGTTTGAGCATTCTTAAAAAGAATGCTCTTTCTTCTTGATTGTATACGGGTCTAGTTGGACCTTTCTTTTCTCTAACCCTATCGTCAGTATCTATGGCAACAATAACATAGTCACCATGTGACTTAGCAAAGTTGAGAAGTTGTAAGTGTCCTGGATGTAAAAGGTCAAAAGTCCCATTCACAAAAACTTTTTTCATTTAACAACGAGAGCAACAGTGTACGTCTTCAAGTGTTTTTGGTTTTTTTCTTTTTGGAACCGCCTTTATACGGCCAATGACAGTTTCAATTTGTTCATCCTGTTCCTCTTCACTAAAGACCATTCTTTTTTCATTTAATTTTTCTGACAGTTCACATGTCCAGTTAGATATTCTTATGGGAGATGGGTAAAATTTTTCACTATTTTTGATAATATGGAAGTCATCTGGATAAGATACGTTCACCTCATGAGTTCCTGCAATAAAAACTGATGCGTCTGTGCCAACCCCTTTTGCAATGTGTTGTCCACAACTATCACAACCAATAAAATAATCTGCTTGTTTAATAATAGAAATCCAAGTTCTCATATCATATTCGGTGGGGTCATTAATTATCCCCTCAAATACACTGAAATTATTTGCTGCGGACATATTAATAATATTATAGTCACTTTTAAGACCATCTAAAATATTCTTCATAAATGAATCAGGAATTGATCTTAAACTTTTGTCATAGATTCCAAGATTAGATGAAGAAGCCATACTTCCGTAAGGTTGAATCACGATCCATTTTCTATTTTGCCATCCATTGTCACCATAGACTGACATTGCCATTTTACCCATAAGTTCTTTGACAAACATATTTTCTACCAATCTAGTTTCCATCTTAATATCTGGTAGATCACTATGATCATCGGTATTGTTTATAGTTTTGTCAAAGGCTTCTGATAATGAAATTTCATTTCTATAGTATTGAGGTTCTTTATAGGGTTCTGGTTGAATAACCTGATCCGCATCCCAAAAAATGGTTTCAAAAATCCCTTTCATCTCTGGGTTAATAACTCTTTTCTGTAATTCTTCGATACCCCAAAAACAATATTCCCAGGCACCGACTGAAATATACCACTCATCGTCTGGATGATTTTTACCATACTTAAGAAGAGCGGGAATTGCAGTAATTACACGTCCAATTCCACCGTCGATTCCAATAATTGTTTTCATTTTTTTACCACACATTTTTTTACCAAAAAATTACCGATTACAAGATAGTCAATGTCCATATTTTGAAATGAGCAAATTGCATCTTCTGGACTTTCAACAATGGGTTCACCATTATCATTGAATGAGGTATTTAGAATAGCAGGAATACCTGATACTTCTTTGAACTTATTGAGTAAGGTTGTAACCTTATCGTTTATTTTTTTGTTGACTGTTTGAATCCGGCATGTACCATCTTTGTGAGTAATTGCTCCAAGTTCCTTCTTTCTACCGTCTTTGACTGTAAGAGAGTATAACATGTAGGGAGAATTGTAATCTTCATTAAAATAATCCGTAAGATGTTCTTCTAAGATAATACCAGCAAAGGGTCTCCAGTATTCACGGTGTTTTACACGACTGTTGATAATTTCCTTATTTTCAGCAGGACCAGGATGCATCAGAAGTGACCTTGAACCAAGAGCCCTAGGACCAAACTCCGAACGACCTTGGAACCAACCAATGATTTTTTGATCATTCAATTCTTTGGCAGTAAACTCACATAGTTCCTCAAAGTTGTCATATTTTTCATATTTGACGTTTGTCTCTTTGAGGACGGTTTCAATCTCATTTTCAGTATAATTCTTTCCAAGGAGTGCAATATTATCGGGCATCTTGATCGTTTCTTTGTTTAAGAAAGAACCATATGCCGCGGCACCAAATACAAGTCCACAATCACTTGTGCATGGTGGAATATGAATACTATTGAATAGACCAGACTCCTTCAGGACACTATTTCCAAGAACATTCAAAAAACAACCACCGGCAAGACACACATCATCTTCAAGATAACCTTTTTCTTTTAAATCTCTCATGTAGTGTAGAAGGGCAAGTTCAAAATTCTTCTGAAGGATATATGCCTTTTCATCAGCTGTTGTAAACTTGAAACTGTCATGTATGTGACCAGCAAATTTGATAAGAGGTATATCTTCACAAAAAAGTTCCTCGGCTGTCAAATAATGTTTATGACGATCTTCAAATTTTAAATGATTTCCATAGGCAGAAAGACCCATAACTTTTCCATTCCAGGTCTCACGATATTTTTCGTCATTACCATCAATATCCTTACCAATTTTTTCACAGTAAATAGTTCTTGCCATTGAGTGGTAGTACTGACCAAAATTATTTGCTGCGGTTGTACTATTGAAGAGTCTAAACATACCCTTCTTTTTATTAAAGTATCCGATAGTGGAACATTCAACTGTGTCCGCTGAAAGAAAATCAGAACTCCAAACTATAGAACCTGCACCATCAAGTGTTACGAAAGAACCTGAGTTTACATCAGTAGAGAATACTGCTGATGCAGCATGACTTAGATGGTGTGATACCATCTTCCATTTTGCATTGGGAAAAGTTGTGTTTACAAAGTAATCAATAGCTCCTCGATCAGCTGATTGATAAAACTTACGAATACACATACTAGGAACACACACAAGATCTACATCTTGTTTTTCAATATTTCCTTCTTTTAGGCAATAATTAATCGCATTTGTAGGATATCTCCCTTCATGTTTGTGTCTTGTCAGTCTTTCTTCTGAAATACTACATATATGTTTTCCATCAATAAAAAGAGATGCCCCTGCATCATGAACCCATGTGTCTTCACCTAGTTCATTTTTTGACTCTCTTCCATCCCAATCAAAACTCCCATAAACCCCAATAATAATCATAACACCTCAGTTTGTAATAACCCAAGCAATAAAAAAAAATACTCAGAAATAGTTGATTCCTGAGTATTTATTATAGATTGATTAAAGTTATTTGTCTATCAGTCAGTGCTGATACCGAGAATGTCTAACATGAGATCGTCACCATCAGCAATAATTAAATCTGCATCACCTTCGATAATGATTGATGGGAAGTTTGTGTACGCAACCTTAGTTCCAGGTGGATCTACTGTAATTGTTGAAGCAACACCTAAAGTCGGACTAGTATAGTAAATTTTTGATAAAGGACTTGTAGTGTCAACACTTAATGCTGTACCTATAGCCGCAACCGATGGTAAATTGGTAATACCTATACCATTACCCGTGATAGCACCAGTCACATTTAAGTCACCAGTAACTGTCGAAGTACCTACTAAGGTAGGACCACTTTGACCACTCAGGTTCTTAATGATATTTACATTAATCTCTGACATTTTTACATTACTTTTTAGTTATTTATGGTTATTTTATATCGACTAACTACGATCCTGCTAAGTTAAGTGGATCAATAATCATAGTCTTGCTTGTTCCAACTGTTACAGCAATCCCACTGTTGACAACTAATATTGGTGATCCACTAAGAACATATGATGTTCCTGGACCAGCATTAGTATTATCAAAAGTAATATTCTGAGCTGTATAAGAAGTTTGGTCAATATATGAGAATGGTGATTCAGAACCATCATCATAACTAATTGCAGAACTAAGACCGCCGCCTTGGCCAACGTTGATGTTGATTCTGTCTCCAGCAGCAGCGACGGAAGCTCCAGTACCAGTAAAGTTAATGGTCGATACGACACCAACTATGGTGCCCTCTTCCATGACAGTTACACTGGAAATTCCAGTTGATCCACCACCACCACCACCTGTTCCAGTTCCATCCAACAGGTACATGGTATTACCCATGCCGGTATGAGTAGAACACTGGTAATAAACATTACTTGGTCCATTATATGGAACCTTGAAAGTAAGAATACCTACTTGTGTTCCTTGTCCTTCAACTCCATCATCATAGAGGAGTGTGGTTCCAACTGAACCAATACCTGCTTCAGGCTTTTTAATATAGAATGGGTGTCCAGAAGCATTCAGATTGAAATGATACTTCTTACCTCTAATCAGATAAAGGATTGGGTTGTCAGTATTCTGTGTGAAACCAATACCAGTTGCCTGATATTGATAAGCCACATTGCTATTGTTAACAATATCAAACTGTGTGTAAATCTCTGCATCATTTGCAGTAACTACACCAGTAATAACTTCATCATTTAAAACTATTGTTATATTACCACTAATAGATCCAGTAACACTTAAGTCACCTTCAATATCAACTCCACCACCAAAGTTGGCTGCTGATTGACCAGCACCTGCTTGAACATCTAAAACGTACCTAGTATCAGGTGTTGTAGTGTTAAATCCAATACTGTTGTTGGTTACGTCAACAGTAATGGAAGTTCCACCTGATCCAACTTCTAACCCACTACTCGCAGTAACAATACCCGAATAATTGGCATCTGTTCCAGTAGTTGATCCTGATAAAGTAAGTCCTACACCTACAATATCTCCAATAACTTCAAGTTTGGCCGCTGGCGTAGTCGTACCAATACCAACCTTATCAATACTATTATCGGCATAGATGAGATCTGTAGAGACCTCTACACCATTTTTGACTACAAAGTTCTTGTTAACGGCCATTTATACCTCAGAGGCTTCCCTGTCCACCTCCTATTTATTTATTATTTATAGTGTTCCTGTTACTGACCAATTTCTGGCATAGGTATTGTATCCATTTGCTTTATTGAACCAAACACCCCATCTATATGAATCAATCTTTTCAATCTTAGTTGACTGTATACCCATACCAGGACCACCACCAGCTGTGACATTTTGAAGTATCTTGACAGAAAGATTGGTATAATTATCATTCATAGTAAGGATATAATACTTGACATGATACCCCGTACCTCCCTGTCTATCTGCTGAACTACGGTTTTGTGGTTCACAATCTTTGACAGAACCATCAAAACTTAGGAAAATGTTAGTATTATTCCAATTATTAAATCCATGAGTAATTGTTCCAGTTTTAACTGGTGGTGGTGGAGGTACAAGACTAAATTTAATTTTTGCCTTCTCATCTATAGGAACTCCACCAAGTTCAGTGGTAAAAATTGTTGCAGTACCATCACTATAACCTGATCCTCCTGCACCACTCTTAAAGTGAGAGATACCAGCAGTACCTCCAGTGGCACCCCTACCACCATTTCCAGAAGTATCATCACCTCTACCTTCAGTAGTAGTTAAAGTATATCCAGCTTTAAATCCTCTAATGATTGAATCACTTAGTGTGACTTCAGTTCCGTCACTAATTCTAAATTTTATTTCATCTGTAGAATTGTCGGAACAAGGAGATATTCCTAGATCAGTCCAATATTGACCCTTAGTACAAGAAATTGTTCTACCACCATTTGGGGAAGTTGCTTGAGTATCACCCGATTGTAATGTAGGATTACTTACAGTAGATCCAAAAATACCTGAAAGACTTAGTCCTCCCAAGGGAATAATAGTACCACCTGAACTATTTAATACACTTTCACCCGCAATATTTACACCACCACCTGCACCACCAGATCCAGGAGCTTTAATTCCACCCATGCCACCTTGAGCGACGACCATTAATAAGTTAGAACCTCTATAAATGAAAACCGCGGAATTATTTGTAGTTCCTAAAACTGTGTGCTCAATATTTTGTTTATGTGAAAGTGTGACTGTAGACTTTCCACCCTCTCCTCCGGGTTCTCCAATTATATCACGAAAAATCTGAGAACCTCCAGGGGCCCCATCAATATGCATTGTAAGGTCAAGATCCTTTTCTCTTGCGTAATAAGTTACGATATTGTAAGTACTATCAAAAATTGAGTTATCAAGAGTAAAATCACCATCATCAAGGTTGGCATCAACATACTTATATCCACCTGTTGGTGTAAATCCTTCAAATCTAATAATACTTCTTGGTGGACCAATATTCCAGGTTACTTCATCAGAAGAACTAATTGATCTATTAGTAACAGTACTACCCTCATTTTCTGAAGTAATGTCAATATATGCATATGCTCTTACCTTTTTTTCACCTACCTCAGATCCTAAAATAGTAAAAATTTTAGAATTTGAATTATTTTGTATTACATCATCAATTGTCCAATAGTATTGGATGATATATCTAGTATCTGTAATAGAAGCTTCTATAGTAAACGATACATCAAAATCTGGCGCACTTATTATACTTTGTGGTTGAGTGGTGATTATAACACTTGGAAGTACTGTAAGAAGTGCTTCAACTGACCGAATACTACTCATTTGTTGCATTCCCCGAAGTCGGATCGTTCAGATAACCATCAAGTTCAGCACTTGGTGTATAACCTGATTCAAAATAAAATTTATCTAAATTATCATCTGGTGATACTGGATTATTAATAGTTAATTGAGAAGTTGCTGTACCAACATACTTTGTTCCTTCTAGTACTGGTGTAGATGTTTCTACATGATACCATCTATAAGTTACCTCACCATCCAAAATAGCCGTTGGATTCTGCTCAAATGTTGCTGTAGTAAAACCACTAAGAACAACAGTCGTACCACCCTGAACAGTCACACTTGAAGGGTTTTTAACGATTTGTAGAATCGGACCATTCAAGTATAAGTTGGTATTTGGTGTTCTGAAATGTCTAAGAGAGGCGGATATCATTGTTCACAATTCTCCTTCAAGGTATTTAGGTGAAGTTCTGACCAACAACTCCACCATACAGTGTAGAACCACCATCGAAACTCATGAAGGAGTAGATGTCAGTAGCCCCACCCGTCTGAGTGACTATAGGTGTAACACCAGCAGGCCAGAAGACATTAACAACATTACCAATGTTATTGGTAAAGGTATCAATACCAACTCCTCTTGGAGTAGTTCCCTGAACAATCTTCACTGTAAAGGCGAAAGTTCCACCTGATGGAGGACTGATAATTCTGAAGTTATTAACACTCTCAGTTGTTGTATGAGTGAAGGACTGACCTCTTGATACATCAATATCAATAACATTTGATGAGGAAACCAGTGTTTTAGAAATTTCATAGTAAGACTTCAGTCTTGCTCTACCCTCAACATCCAAGTCATCTCTTGGAGTTGCTGTTCCGATGCCAACACCAGAAGTAACGGAGAATATAGTGTTAGCTGTACCAACTCTCAGTTGACTGGTTGCCGTGATGACACCAGCCTGGACCGTTCCACTTTTGATGTCAGCTTCACTTGCTATTAATGTTCCAGATGTATTGACATCTGTGAAGTCAGCAGTTCCAATAAATCTAGATTGATTATTAATAAGAAGATCAGTCTTACCTGTTCCAGGAGAACCAACATGAAGTGTGTAGGTTGCATCAAATGTGTTAGTACCGAAACCGACGTTCAAATCACCAATTGGATGAATACCAGTTCCTAAACCAGATTGAACTCCTTTGAACATACTATCATTCTGGAGATTAGTAAGACCAGAACCATCACCTGTGAATGCGACTGCAACAACACTACCATTGACTACTAGTTTATCTGTCGCAGTAGCCATGCTACCACCAATACCAACACCATGCTCATTAACACAGAGTTCTGAAGTACCAGAACCAACCTTCAGAGTACAATTTCCTGCAGTTGTTGTTCCAATACCAACCTTTTCAAAGATAAACTGATTATCATCAGAGGTAACACAACCAAAAGCATACCAACCATTTTCTACAGTATAAGTCCAACCAATGGTTCCACCCTTTATTGGATTTGCATTATAAACAACATCACCAGGATTTCCTGCGTCTGTAGGAATCGTAATTCCTACAGTGTAGTTTCTAGAAACAATGGCACCACCTTGAAGGAAGATTGAATTAGCTTCAATACCACTATTAGATGTAGAAGTTAGTTTCTCATTGAATACGACTGGTCCATCAAACTCCGAAAGAATATTATTTGAAGGACCACCATTAACTTTCAGTGCTCTAGAAGCGATGATTTCCTGGGTCTCAAGAACATCAGTACCGAAGGATGAGTTTTCACCATTAACAAAGTCTTCACCACTTATAGTTTGAATAGGAGTATCATAAACAATTTCTTTACCTGTGTTGGAAGAAATTCTCTTATTACCGATGAAGAAGTCACCAGAATCATTCATACCAGTATAAACAACAACACCACCACCAGAAGATTGTGCCTGGGAATTTAGTTGTTCAACAACAGAAAGTTGTTTCTTCTGTTTAATTGGTAGTGAAGTAGAGTAATTACCAGGACCATAACCAAGATATTCAAAAGTATGACCGGAAGCACGGATGATTGAATTTCTTCTAAATTCAACAGGTGTAATATTAACCTTCTTGATCACACTTTCATCTAAGTGAATTGTAGGTCTGGTACCCATCAAGCCCCTGAAAACCTTAACAGGGTTAGTTCCTACAGTCGTTTTAATTCTTACAATTTCATCATCAACTCTCAGATAATCACCAATTTGGAAATTGAAATCTGTGACATTTCTAATATTAATCTCATCAGTCGTTGTATTAGAAATTTCTGAAGAAATGACCGTTGTAATACCAGCATAAAAATTAATATCTCTTCCACCAAATAGTTCATCAGAACCAATTGTAAGATTTCCACCCTGTGAACTGGTACTTGTTTTGTATGCACGAATTGTTCCACCAGTTCCTGGGTTAACAGTGTTAACACCAACATTAATTGTAAAAGTATTAATTCCTACATTATCACTAACAAGGAATTCTTTATTGAAGAACTCCGAATCCACCCCACCAATTCTTACAGCGTTATTAATTCTCAGACCATGGCCTTGAGCTGTGGTGACTGTTGCCAGACCACTAGTATTATTATATACAAATGTACTAATACCAAGAGTTGGACCTGTAAGACTAAATGATGAATCTATAGTTGTAACAGAACCAATTCCGGTGGTATTAATACCAGAAGTAATTGTGTCAACTGGGATTGCTCTAATAGAATTATTATTAATAATTTCAGAAATTCTATAGAGTTGATTATACTGAATGTAATTGTCAGAAACTACACCAGAAATTTGAATGGTATCGTTAATGTTGTTGTAGACCTTATCAACAGTGACAGATGCTTGTGAATAACCAGTGGTCTGAGAAGTTCCAACAATATTCAATGTTTCAGTCGAAACATACCCACTACCACTGTTCATAATATGAACATCAGTAACACCACCAGAAGAATTAACAGTGATTCTTGCCAGAGCACCAGTTCCAGATAGTGAACCAGAAAGAACTGCATTGTAGAGGTTTTCTGTTCCACCAGTACCATTACCATATCCAGCACCACTGGATGCAATACTTACTCTAGTGAGTTGATTTAATCCATGGTCACGGTCAGTGAAGATTATAATATATGATCCATCATCTGAAGTTTGGATATCAGTTATACCTATACCAGAATTAACTTCCTTACTAATTAGATCAAGAGTTTCTTTACTGATACTATTTTTTGGTTCACTAATAACAGTCCTACCAATATTATCTGGGTTTGCATAGGTTACAGATGGTTGTGGATCAGATTCTGGATTATCTCTATCAAGTTGCGGATAAAGGTTGACAACCGGTTGTCTGAAACTATAGTTACTTGAATCATCAAATGGTGCAACCTGAGGAGTGTTTGAAGTATTAAGAATAGTCAGATAATAAACACCATCCTGTTGTGAAGGAACATATTCTTCAACCTGTTCAACATCATAAACAAAATAATCATTATCGAAGTTCTTACGTTTGAAAGTGGGAAGACTTATGCTTCTGTTGGAAATATTATTGGTAAATGTTCCAGGATCAGTAGAAACACCTTCAACAGAGAATGATCTTGCACTTTGAATACCAATAACTTTAAACTTACCATTATAACCAGATTGTGCGGTTCCTACAGTAAAGTTTGCACTGGTTACATTGTTAATTTCAACTGTAGATCCAATTGAAAGTTGATGATTTCTTTCTGTCAGATAGAATGCGATTCCACCACTATATTTTACATCAGAGATATAAGAAGGATTTCTCAATTGACCACTGTTACTCATAGTAACAGATCCTGGGTTATATTGTAGTTCTACTTCTGTGTCTGTCTGACCAATAACGTTATTAGATTCCTGAACAATAAAACTATCTTTAGGAACTCTAGCAGTTCCAATTCCTGATGAACCAGGAATTACATATCTGTACTTATAAATTCTATCATCAGATGATCTGTTGTCAGGAATTCTTGTAATATACGTTCTGGAAGTAGTGTCTCCAAGAGTAGTGGCTCCCAAACTTACCAATTTGGAATATATTGTATTTTCAGTTGCAGCAGATCCAACGGTCACATACCATTGATTAACACTAGAGTCAAACTGAATTGGATGACCAATATTACCAGAAACTTTATCACCAACTCTACTTTGAACGGTCAGATTACCACCAAGATTATTAATAGTACGTTCTGTTCCAAACTCTGCATCTTTTAAAGTCTGTGCAATCTTAATTTGATTGGTCTTTAGACCATCTGTTATTGCATAATAAAGGTAACTATTTTCAAGACCACCAGGAAGTCTTGAATTATCACTCAGAATTCTGATGGTTTCACCATTCAAGAATTTATGGTCCTCAGTGAAGGTGAGTATATTACTACCAATACTATTACCTGTTCCTACGGCACTACCAACTGATGAAACTTTAACACTGGTCACATTGCTTAAACCAGTGTTATTATCTGGCATCACAATTGTTGATTCATATGTCTTAGATTCACTACCATCAGAAATAATAACATAAAGTTTATCATCACTCTTTGCACCAACCCTATAACCCTGAATCTTAGAATTTGGTTTGATATCTGGATTATTTTTATTGTATAGATAAAGCCTACTTGTTGACCCTATACCAATAGTTCTGACGACATCAATAGAATTATATTCAAGATTAATATTTACAGAATCAATTCTTTTTGGTGTAATAATGTTACTGATATACCCAATGTCATCAACACCAAATGCATCTTCTTTATAACCACTAGATTTCAGAGAAAGCTGACCAAAGTTGGAATTAGAGTTGGTAACTGAGAAATCACCACCAGATTCTGTTACAAAGTGTTCTGAGAAACCAATTGCAAAGATAGACACCAACTGAATAATTGAGTTGTTGGATGCCTTAATATGGTAATTAGAATATTCTGGTTTATATTTTGCTTCAGAATCTGAGTGAATATTATCTACTGACGATGAATCGTCATATGTACCATTAAACTCATCATATTTTACGAATGCATTATCATCAACCTGGAGACTGACACCCGTAAACTGGGCAACAACCATTGACTTGAATCCAGATGCCTTAGACCCATCGGCATGCATACCACACATACCATAAACTGATCTCAATGAACAGTTAAAGATATATGGAGAAGCACCAGATACTGTATCACTAGATAGTTCGATTGATACACCTGTTACTGATGGTAGTGCATTTGAAGGAACTGTTGATGTATCATATGTGAAAGATGTTACCTTACCTTCTCCATCTGTAGTAAGAATTTGAGTTGCAACAAATGTACCGTTATATGATTGATCAGTGACACCATTGGTTTGGAAGTAAGTGTCAACATTCAATCCCTCAATACCTTCCCTCAGAGTGACAGTAACTGTTGTAGATGCGGTTGAACCATCGCCTGCTCTAATACTACTGACACCTACAGATCCACTAGTTGGACCAACAATACGATACTCATCAACCTTTGATTGAATATCAACACCAGAACTTGGATAGTCAGGACTGATTGCACGACCAGAAGATGGACCATATGCAATACCAATCTTTTCATAATACATCTGTAGATCAGTTCTATTAGTAGAATAATTACTAATAAACTCATCATTAATTTCTACATCATTGACACCATCAACATACTCAAAAGTAGTCAGTTTATGATGTGAAAAATTAGGAACAGACGTATTATCAGTATAATCTTTATATGCATTACCGTTTGGATCAGCATCAAAGACCGTGAATTGGTTTAAATAACAACCACCAGTTATTCTAAAAACAGCAGATCTCTCAATATCACTATTCTCTGGATTTGGAACATACTGAGGACGGATTTTACACTTACGAAGATCCTGACCAACAATAGAAGTACCTCTAGGGATGATGACACCACCATAGATACTATTCAATTTGTAAAGTTGGTTATTAGGGCTCTTTACATCAAAATTGGTATATATATCAAACGGTTCAAATTCTGTACTTGATTGACCATTTCGTAATTTATAATTATTTGACCCATCTGGTATCCATCCAGGTCTATTATCTACAAAGTGCTCACCAGGAGCCAACATAATAGTTGTCTTTTCAAATCTATCATTATCCAGACCTTTCTGGTAGGAGAATCTTGAAGATTCTACTAGAGCTCTTTGAATAGTTTTAAAAGGTCTGGCAAGAGAATTACCCTGGTTAGTAATGCTATCAGTAGCATCTAAACTATTAGGGTCTACATAAAGGATATTTCCACGGACATTCTTGAGAAAGTTATCGAGACGCGATAATGGCATTTTACTTCAACCTGTGCACAAGTCTTCTTATACCTTATTTATTTCTTTTTTTATACAGTATTTTTACTAAGTAAATATTCCACTGTAGTTGCAACATCATTCATCGCTTCTCTCAAATCTGATCTTTGTCCTGACTCTTGCCAAACAGTCTTGTTAGTGTCATTCCCAGTTAAAGTCCATCTCCATTGTTCCATATCATCACAATACCAGAGATTGATTTGCATATTATTCTACAGGTAAAAGTTCAGGGTTTTCTAATTCCAACTCAAATAATAAAGGATGACATTCTTCATCGATCAAATAGTATGATGCTTGATATACATTATCTATAGTATATCCCGGTTGATTGTTTGCTTCATCAACAACTTCATAATCAAAATAATATTCTTCCTCACATTCATCAAAAGTAAATGGAATACCTTGTATAAAGTACATTAATACCAAAGTTACCTTATCATTGAGCCAAACAAATTTGGAATCAATTTTATATTTCATGGGAAATTCCCACACTTGAAAATATATATATAGGTTTCTATTAAATATACAATTAACTATACTATGTCCAAACTTAGTTGGTCATAATCTGTCTGGTTTTCTAACTTATAAGTAGGAGGATTTAGATTGACAAATTCGGAGAAACATATTTTCATCTCCTTGCAAGTCAGATTGGCATTGTCTGCCGCCTTGGGAAGATTCCATTTTGCAGAGAATAACATTTCCATAGATTGACGTGTTTCTGGTCTCATACTCATAACATCTAATAATTTCTTGATAAAGAGAAGAAGAATGATTATTCATACGGTTGTACATATTTGATAATTTTTTCTGGTAATACTGCCCTAATTACTTCTATAACATCCATAAACTCCTCTGAAGTTTCACAATTAGCAGTTTTACTATTTCCCTCATTAGAATGTAAAATGAAGGTACGTCTCATTAGATCAACAACACAACTAACAATATACTCATCGTCTTCACTCTCAACGAGAAAATCTTCTCTATCGTATTCCATAAATTTAGGTATGAACTCTCATACTATAGGTTATGCGGAATGTCCTGTCAAGGATCTTATGATAGTGTCAGGTTTGTTGATCCAATACCAGCCACTGTAAAGGTTAATGTAGTTAAAGTATGGGTAATCTCAACTGGTGTTACACCTGCTGCACTTATAAATCCATTGGCAGTAACAATACCAACATTTAAATCAGGTGCTCCAATAATACCTTGTGCATGAGATGTAATACCTGCATTGTTTGCGTAATTGGCAATACCGGCAGAGGTAGCTATACCACTAAGTGTACTTCCATCACCAAAGGTACTATAAATCTCGTTAAAATTATCATTTGTCTTACCAAAAGATGATCTCAGAGGATCCCCTGTCCCATCATTAGGAGTTGAACCCAAATTAATTGTTTGTTTTGTCATGATTAGTGATCTCCGTAAGTTTATTTATTACCGACTATCTACAGTAATAAATGTATTGTCTGCGGTAATTGTACTATTATCTGTTGTATCCCTATTGGTTGGAAGTTGAGAATCTATCGATTCAATTATTGGTACTGCCAATTCAAGATCTCTTTGAAAATTATTTAAACCTGTAGATTCTTCAAGGTTTCTAGTCTTTACTCTTTCTGCAGACCATAACTGAAGTTGGGCACCATGTTTTTTTATTTTTGTCGTATTGGCAGAAACAAAATATGGATTTATACTTGATCTTAACGTATCAATCTCATTCTGTAATGAAGTTTGAGATGCGGCAATACCAGCACATACCTGTGCAGCATCTACAATCAACTTACCTGTACCCTTTATAATAAGTGAAATTCCTGTTGATTCCAATTGACCGGTAAGAACATTCCAATCAACAGAACTTGTACTGAGTCCAGTAGTCCAAGTACCGGGTTGAACACCAGTAAAAAATGAAGAGATTCCACTGTAAAGACTATCTGGAGAAAAAACTAATCCAGCAGACACTTTACCTGGAATACTAATATTAGTATTAGCAACCCCAGTAGGATCTACTGGATAGTATATACCTAAAATATCACCTTCTGTATCGTCAAATCCCAGAACGTTCCAATTACCCTCATCATCAGTCACATAATATGTAAGACCAGCATCCTCGTGAGTATACTTAGAATTTATAAAGTAAATATTCTGTTTTCCTTGACCTGTATTACCCCCATTCAAAATAGGAAACTTCATACCCGCAAGAGCATTGTCATCTGGAGCAGTTCGCGCTTCCAAATAAGGATATCTCTCTATTCTTACATAATCCCCCCTTATAATAGAGTATGCAACTGCAGGTGTTGTAGTTCCTCCACCAATACCACCATCAACCGCTTCAACTGTCCCATTACCAGAGTTTACATCATTATCAATATCACTATCATCTGAAAAAAGACCACAGATTGGTGGAAATATACCAGCTTTAAAAGGACCTGCTGCCATATTTCCAAGTCCAATAAGTTGACTTTTCTTATTATTAATAATATTAATAGTTCCTTCAACATTAGTAAGAACTTCTGTATCAAGTTCTTTTGATACTACCTGATATCTATCTACTACAGTAGATGCAATTCCAACAGGGTATTCATACACATCATTCTGTGCAAGTCTATCATCTTTTTCTGTGGTAAGACCAGCAGTAACGAATTGTCCAGTTGTGGATAATGTAGGCATCTTATAAAACTACTATTTTGTTATTTAGATCTGTTTCCATTGATTTGGATGTGTACAACCTTGATGATGATTGTAGTGTTCTTCTTTGAGAGTGATTCTTACGTCACCAACAATTACAATTCTTTCGTCTTCACCATCACCCTTTATCGTATGATGAATAACATTACTTGGAAATAGGAGAACTGTACCCTCATGTGGAGTAATTGTGTAATAATTGCAGTTGTATTTGTTGAATGCTAATAATGTGTTTCTCTGTTTTGATGGTTCAAACAATCCACCAGTATTTTCATTAATGCTATTTTGCTGAACAACACAAAACTTGTCAGATTTAGGAGATGACTTTAAATAATAAACAAAACTTATGTTTGATTCATTATGAGTGTGAGGATTAAGTCCTGGAATATTCTTGTTGTGATAACCAACCCAGGACTTTATCACATGATAATTGAGTTTTGAATAATCAACATTGAGATGATAAAAATAATTATCAATTGATCTCTTCAGGTCATTAAAGAAAATATTGTATTGTGGATCATTGTGTAGAAAAATTCTTCCAGAATACTCTGGACTTTCATTCTCATATCCATTGAACCAATATTCTTTCAGTGAGTTTAAATTTTCTTTTTTAAACTCATTATGACAATCAATATTATCTTGATAAATTACCAGAGGGAATATCTCGTGTACTTTATTCATTAATCAAGAATTAACGTTATATTCACTATTATCTCCTGGATAGTCTGTTTTTGTCAACCCCCGATACTCAGGAATGTTAGGACTTACATCCTTTCTTTCACCATAAACAACGTAACTACAGTGAATAGGACCACCAGCATTGTTCTTGACAATAACCTTAGTTCCCCACTGAATATCTTCTACAAAGAGTTCCTGGAAGGATCCTCTAGGTGTCAGAACAACATCAATATTGTCAGAGTCAACCAAGTCTTTCCAATAGTCTGGAAGATCAATTACATTACTACCATTCAATTTACCCCTAACATATACATCTGCCTTTGGTGTCTCAACACAAACATATCTCAGTCTATGTTCTTCTTTGGTTGGGTGTGGAATATCAAATGACTTTTTGCTTATTGCAATAGCTCTGGTAAGAGTGCAATATGTCATCACGTCACCAAGACCAGTCAAGAATGCTCCACCAATCATCAAGACATATCCAAAAGTGCTAAGAATACCGTTGAATCTGCTAATGCCATTCTGGATAAATAGGCCATTAGAAACAACAATACCATTCGTGATAATGTTTCCGTTTATAATAGTATTCAGAACTTGTAAAAATAAACCTGGAAGAGGCATATATGCCTGTTTTTCAAGAACAAGCACTTGTGGTGAAGGACCAAAACAATGAAAGTGTGTATAATCAGTCAGATCTCTGTAGAAAAGAACTCCTATATCATAGTTGGGAAATGATGAGTTAATAGGAATGTCAAAGGGCCAAAGTCCCTCTTTCTCTGAAAGTTCATAACTATATGCCAATTCATCAAACTGAAGAGGTCCAGTAAATGTTGCATAATTTCTTAACTGAAATGGTCCGGGCATCACTCAACCTCCGTCACTAATTTAGGAATATCCTTTCTTTCTGCAAATATATGATAATAACAATTGATAGGTAGTCCTGGTTTTGTTCCTACTACAATCTGATTATCTTGAATTCTCTTTACAATTAACTCCTGGTGAGTTCCAACTGGAGTTAATGAAACAGTAATAGATCTTTCATCTACAAGGTTTCTCCAAACTTCTGGTAAAATAATAGTATCTTTGTTTCTCAACTGACCTCTTACATACACAGAATGTTCTGGTCCTTCCAAACAAGCATAAACAAGTTGTTTATTAGGATCATCTGGATGAGGTATCATAAAATTCTTTGATCTTGCAAGAAGAACTTCAGTGTAGATAATCTTTGATTTTATCGTTCTGGCAGTGATGTTGAAATCAACCTTCAAGAAACCCCTAATTCTTGCAAATGTTTTTACAAACAATGCATAGAATGGGATCGGTTTCATCTCAATGTTCGTATTCTGACCGATCATCACATTACCAAGACCATTAGTTGGTCCTACAGGTAATCCATCAGCGACAGCTGTTATAGGGTCAAATTGCCCAATGGGTTGACCAGTAATGGTCGGACCTTCCATATATCCAGAACCACGAACCTCTAGAGGTCCACGACCTAAAATTTCAGGATTTCCACAACCAAGAAAAAATCTTTTTCCTACAAATAAATCAGGTACTTTCATTATACTATTGTCCAGTTTCTGTTTTTAAATTCGTTAGTTACCAACCCAATACCAAGACATGTTTTAGATCCCCACACTTCTGTGGCACCATCTGCAACATCAACGAACCCACCGTATATATTTAACACTGCTTTACCAATAACTTCTACAGACTTCTCAGAGAAGATCTTTGTAGAAATCTTTGAGTTGATATCAATAGTCTGTGCCTTACCAATGATCTTCTCATTGGCTTGCAATTCAATTGTACCATTATCATTACCGTCTGCGGTGGCATAGATTCTTATGTTTCTACCTCTAATCTCAACATTACCATTGAGGGCATTGAGTACAAGGTTTCCACTCTTTGCATCAATGAATACACCAGGTTCGTCTTTGTTGGTACAGTTATCACCAGCCTGAACCTGGAAAGCACCTGGTGATCTACAGATTGTACCATGTTTTCTATGTGGTCCACCTTTTTCTTCTAAAGTAATATAATGTTTTTCATTCCTACCACTTCTTAGAAGGACAGCAGACTGATTATTATCTGGCCAGATGTGTCCAAATTTTAGTTCTCCATGTTTATTACCCGCAGCTCTTATAACCTGACAATCTTGAATTTGTGCCATTAAAACTTACCTACACAATCTATAACAGAAATGATCTTATCTTGATAATCAGGATCGATCCTAGGATCTCTTTCCAAATCATTCTCACCTATCCTATCTATACAGAATTTTGGAATTAATATACTATTGAATCCCGATTGAGACTTAACTGTGATCTTAGGCATTTCAGTAAATCCTTCACCACCATTAGTAACTTTAACTCCTACAATCTTTCCAAAGTCACCAAGTTTAAGTTCTGCAGTTGCTCCCATTGATGGTTCAATAATACATTCATCACTTTCGGTATAATTAATACCCGGACTTTCAATAATCACCTCACAAATGTAAAGAATAACTGGATAAGAACCAATTTCTAATGTTGGATATTCAGGAAGAGGTTGGACAATAGTAAGAGGAGGAGTTGTGAGTACACCTTCTTTTACAATAACTGTTGGTATTCCACCAAGAATGACTTGACCTGCACTGGTTTCAGTTTCAGTTCCTGGAGGTAAAGTAACTGTGTCACCAGGACCGACTTCAATATTATTTTCTGGTGGGATAGGAACTCTAATAGTCCCATCATCATTTGTGACATTAGTATCTTCTGGATTTGCCCATATTCTACCATCACCACCAGTAGAACCGTTGGGAGATGGTAGATAATCTTTACCAGGATCAGTTACCACAATACCTGTGATACCAGTGCTTGGATTACCATCGGGGTCTGTGACTTCACCAAACTCAGGGACAACTACACCACCTTGACCAATACCACAATCATCCTTCACCTTTGTATAGGTACTTCCAATGACATATCCGTAACCTGCACTTACAACATCAGCACCAAGGACTTCACCACCACCACTTACAATCAGATTAATAGCAGCACCTGTTCCTGATCCAAAGATATCAAGAGTTGGTGGTCCACAAGTTCTTGCACTTGTATCACAAGAACCAGGATCAAACAGACCATCAAAGTCTAGATTAAAGTCAAAGTTATCCAAATCAACGGCATTTGATACGGAACCTGCAACACTGGTAATATTATCAAGTAATCCCTCGATATCACCAAGTCCAGCAGGTGATGCACCATCCCATAGACTCCATTCCTCAACACTAGAACATTCTGGTTTCTCCTCACAACTCAAGAAGGAAAGAACATCTAGAATCATCTGAAGTGCACCACCTGCAATATCCAGAACACCATCAATGACACCACCAACACCACTGATAATAGATTGAACTGCTCCGAATGCCTGACCGATAGCTCCGTCAATCAGACCAGCAAGTTGTCCAAGAAGACCACCTAAGAAGTTGTTAACAAGACACTCTGCAGTATTGATAACTTTACCAATCATACCCTTCAGGAAACCAAGAACAATATCAAAGAGTTTACCCATAATCTTTTTGAAGACACAAGCGATAATATTACTAGATAACTCCATACCCTCCTTCAGTAGGGGTCGTTCATTTGGCATCAACAGAAAGTATAATTTCTTGGCATTATTATTAAGCCTTGCAATGACATACTTTTCAATCTCAGTAAACAACCACTTAACAGCACCTGCAATTATCTTAGCACCTTCTATTATCTTATTTTCGATCCATTCTTGTTTCTCTGCAATATCAGTACTTAAAGCCAATCGGTAATCGTAAGCAGCTTTCTTTGCTTCCTGCACATCTTGAAGAACATTCTTTATCTGAAGCTGCATAGCACTTATAGGTGACTTACAGTCAGGTGATGGTGGAAGAGCTGCTTGCTTTTGACCATCCCCCGCACTTACTACACTGGCTAGCTCCTCTTGAGTGTTGTTACCAGTTACAGCCTCTGTCACTACTTTTGCTTGGTTGACAAAATTGAATGGAATATTCCAATTAGGATAGTCAGGAAATTCGCCTCCAGGGTTTGCTTTGATTAGGTTTGAAGGAAAAAATCTTTCTGTGTATCCAGTTGTAGGAACGAAAGGTGAAGAATTGGCACTGACCTGATTAAAATCATTGTTACCAAGACAACCCATAATAACTGGTTGCTGTCCATCTTCACCATCAAGATAGAAACCAAATACAAATGTTCCTTGACAAATGTTTGCAGATGCAGAAGATCCACCTGGTCCTCCACCTGCAGTCACAGGATACATTACAACTGCCCATGGTAAATCTTTATCTGGGATATCAGGATCTTCTGTTGATGCATCACTATTCCATGAGTCTAAGTGAGAACCCATGATACGAACTTTATATCTCTCACCAAATCCCTTAGATTCTGTGTTTTCTTTTGCAGGAAAACCAGAAATATTGTCTTTCCAAACTTTTTCATCAGGAATCTGACCGATCCACCAATAGAATCCGTCTCTTCCTAGATAATTTTTGTTGTATAAACTTTGATCTAACATTTAATCAATGTCCCCTAAACTGTCTCTAATAATGTCAAGACTTGATAGTGTTTGTTCTGAATCAATTTTGTGACACACATTTGCAACGACAAAGTTTCCAGAAAGTGTTTCACTACCACCAGAAACATCACTATTTAAATTAACAAACGTACAATGTACCACATCACCAGCCCTGATACTAAAATCTGCAGGAATAATAATATTTATTTTGGTTCTAAACAACTCATTATATCTCATCACCGATTGAACCATTGATTCTGGAGATCTAGTCGTAAATGACGGATTTTTTCTATCATCTACCAGTTTATCACCATCAGGTAGAGTTCCAACATCAAGAACACTAAACATCAACCTGGATGGGGTTTCTGTAATTTCTTTCTGTGCTTGGTTAGTCCTTTCATTCAACAGTTTTACTTTCCCTGCCTTATCTTCATCGAAACTAAAGTTTATAGGAGGTGGAGAGTACATTCTATAAACATCAAAGAATATAGTGATGTTATTATAAACACCTAAAGACAAATCCTTTCCAATATCAGTTTGTTGTTGAGTAGAATAATCTAAAATGTTCACTCTCTTACCACCAATACCACCAACTGGTTCTTTACCAGTATTATTATAGATAAAATCACGACCAGGTTTTACTGGTTGGTCAGCTAAGGTATCAATTGATTTAAAGTAATACCTATCTCTGGTCTGGAAAAAGAAGAAACCCGCACTCACACCTTCAAGTGTTCCTTTCGTTGGATCATCAGATGGAGTTTGTGATGTACAAGATTTAGATGCTAACCAAGTACAGGTATAAAGTGGTTTCTTTGTATTACCGATAAAGCTATAATCATAACTACTTTTTTCAATATCACTATCAGTAACCTTCAAAATATTTTTAAGAATATCCTCAACATGATCCCCTGGGTTACCATCATATCTCTTGGTAACTCTTCTCGTTTCATTGGTCCAATATTCTTTAGATACTAAATCCAGAATAAAAACCTTCTTTGTAGTTGAGGTACTAACATTTCGGATAGTTTTGATAAACATTGTATCTGAATCACCAATCTTAGAGTCTATCGTTCCTTCAGACTCACTAGACATATCATTACTATCAACTATTTCAAACTCAACCTTTTCACCACCAACTAATTCAAGACTATCAACAATACCAGTGGTTTTGATTCTACTATTTCCTTCCTTCTCAAATCCTGTATCAATAAATGCAACAGTAGCAGTTACAGTATTTGAGAGGATACTTTCATAATAAAAAAACTCTCCAATAGATCCACTAATGTCAACGGATTCACCATTAGAACCACTAATCTTAAATACTTTTATATCTCCAGGTCTGATAGACTCTTTATATGGTGGGTTCGACATTACGCCTCTTTATAATGCATTGCAAGTATTATATCTGTTCTATTTACATCACCACCAGAACCACCTGTGAAACCTCCACCTCCATTGCCAGGTCCTCCTCCAAGAAGAAGAGGAACCATCTTCTCTACAGGAATATGAATCATACGAGATTGTATAGCTTCATAAGGTGCATAATCTCCAATAGCTTGCATTACTTCTTCTCTACCACTAGCTTGGTTAATTGCAAGTAGCATATCTTTTGTGTGTCCTGCACTCTCATCCCGAACAACAATCTCACCTCCTAATAATTTTGCCGCTATTTCACCACTTCCAGGAACTTCACCACCTTTATGAAAACCAAAAGGAGTGCCTATAGAATAACGACTAAGAGGATTAAACCTAGCATTTTTTCCAACTTCTTTTGCATTCATTCCAAAACCTCTTATTTTACTTTTCCCCATTCCTGTGCCATCAGTATTCATACTCGCCTCCCAATGCAAATGCTCTCCAGTAACCCTTCCTGAACTTCCTTGTGTTCCTAATACTGTTCCTGCTTTAACTTTCTGACCTACCTTAAATTTATGTGCCATATTTTGTCGCATATGACCATAAAAATGTGCCATTCTTGATTTATTTTCTACAAATCCAATATAATTTCCATATCCACGCCCAGATGCTACAGTATTAATCGTAGCATCATTAAAAGCTAACAATTCTGATCCTAAAGGTAGTCCAGTAATATCTACACCCATATGATATCCAGGAGATATCGGTAAATTCCTATATCCCATCTGGCTGGAGATAACAGCTGATGTTGCCCTAGTTCCTTTTGTAGATGTAGGAAATGTTCTAGGTTGTGGTTGATGAGTTGGTTGAGTTGGTTGAGGTTTCACCACTGGTGATCCTTTTTGAATGGATGTCTGAGGAAGAGTTCCATCCTTTTCATAATCGGCTTGAAGTTCCGATAAGGACTTACCATTAATTTCAAGTTGAGAGGCAATACCATCTAGAACCTGCTCTGCTGCTCTAATTTGATCTTCCTGTTTTTTCTTATTATTAGGTCCTCTTGCACCTCTCAAACTTCTTTTCAATGTAGCAATTTCTTTAAGTTTTTCCTCATAAATTTTCAAGAATCTTGCTGTACTTTTTTCTTTATTTGTCAGTTTGTCCCTGTCTTCTTTCGTAGATATTCTCCCATAATTATCCCACAGAGCTCTAATGAATTGACCTTCGGCCGCCCTATCACCATATTGATAGTTATTGACACGGGTTTGTATTTGATTTGTATAAAAGTTTTTTAGAGGTGATTTAAGTTTATATAAAAGTGTTCTTAATGCCATTCCACCAGCCAATATTCCAAGTACTGCTAAAACTGCAGGATTCGTAACAATACCAACCAGAGATATTATTATAGGAGATAATATGGCAAGGAGAGTTCCTACCATACCTATGACAGGGAGAAATGAAGTAACAAAAACTGCACCCAATATTGCCAGAGCTCCAAGGACAATCTTATCTATATGGTCTGTCAAAAATTGAATCAATCCATCTTTCTTCTTAGGATCTGTAAGATAATTGAGTATGGACATAATACCTGTTGCTAAAACAAATCTTCCAGCCATACCAAGAATATCCGTTAAGAAGTCTGGTGACTTAAATTTCATTGGTTTTGAAACTTTTGTAACCTGTTTCTTCTCTTCAACGTTTTCTTCCCTCTTATTTCTCTTTACTTTACTTTTTACATTAACCTTTTGAATATTCTTTTTATTTTCATCATCAACATCTTTCTTGGTGGCATTCTTTAAGTCCTTTGTATTATATACCAAAGACGTAAGAATATCGTCCAATATTTTCAGATCAAACTGTTTCTCAATCTTTGAAGGAGGTAAGAACTTAGAAGTTTTAAACTTTTCACTATAAGTCTTGGGTTGTCTACTTCTAAATTTAGATACCTTTACTTTATTCTTATCAGTTGAACCAGAAAATAACTTCTCTGATGATATTTTCTTATTCTCTTTCTTTGCATCATCACCCGTCTTTACTAATGCACTTGTTATTTTTTTTGAAGGTATTGGAAGTGCCATAGTTTATCACACTATCCCAAGAGTTGTTATAATACCAAATCGTTGGGCCCAATTAGTTGGATCAAATGCAGAGATTGCATCTATTGTACTTTGACTGTCACCAGCTGAGCTCAATGGAAGTGAAGGTTTAGCATTTAGAATACCACCACCACCACCACCGATAACCGTGGTTGGGGTGACAGGTTGTAAAGACTGAGCCACTGATGGCACCGGTTTAAGTAATTGAGTTGTTAATAAATTCGGGTTAGACGATGGTTGTATTGATAATGGTCCTACACCTATCTTTTGCAACATTGTATTAACATTTTTAAGCCACTCTCTAGATCTAGTGATTCCATTCGACGCACCATAGACAAAATAAACATCCTTAAACAACTGCCTCACTTCTTCCCTTTCAGAATCAGTTAAGTTTGGCTTCCTCAATAAATCAGACAACTGTCTTTGTGCGACTTGATCAGGTTTATTACCTACACCTCGATTACCCATCTCTCTATGAAATGCACGAACATTAGCAATTATACCTTTATCACCACTCGCTGCCAAACCCGCTTCAGTTGGTGGAATACCCATCCTTCTCAATTCTTCCTTTAAAATCTTCTCCCTACCTTTTTGCCAACTAACAGCACCCCATGCTTTATTCGGTCCATCCATATGTGTTCCGTTAATTATTTTGATATTCAAACTATTCTCTCTACCCATTTCAGCAATCATCAGTTTCGCACCAATATCAGAATATCCCAGTCTAATCAACTCCTTATACATTATTGCAGCAACTTGTCTCTGACTCTGATTGCCTTTCGATCCAACACCAATCGGTGTTGTTGTTCCCGGATCAGGGGCTTTTGGGTTGGTAGATGGTTGATGTTGTGTTGAGTTGGGTGATTGTGGTTGATGTTGTGTTGAGTTGGGTGATTGTGGTTGATGTTGTGTTGAGTTGGGTGATTGTGG